>Ga0214921_10000111_pt1 | contig 154777 bp, 206 predicted proteins | sample LL1505_MetaG_FD_177992 | JGI IMG/M metagenome (GOLD analysis project Ga0214921, IMG submission 177992) | Freshwater microbial communities from Lake Lanier, Atlanta, Georgia, United States - LL-1505 | ecosystem: Environmental > Aquatic > Freshwater > Lake | place: USA: Georgia | collected... | reverse complement strand
TTTTTTTACTGGCGAATTTTTTTGAGACCCATGGCAATCTTTTTCTACGGTGCTTATAGGGGTGGGATGCTAGCCGCCATGGAACCAGATCGAAAACTGCAAAAACTTTTAAGTACCCCCCCCCCCGATAGTATAGCATGCCCAGCCCACCCCTGTCAATACCCTGCGCGAAAATATATTGCTTGACATGTGATGTGCTTTTGTGGTATTGGGAGGTGTCTCACAGGTGCTTGACATGCTGCTCGTAATGTGGTATGTGCAGGTGTTTTGCATGTTTCTCGCAGTGCTTGACATGTGCTGGCTTGTGTGGTATGCGCTGGCCTTTGCGGTGTCTGGCAGGTGCTTGCATGTTCTCGCGTGTTGTGGTATATGCGCTGTTCTGCATGGGGGGGCTTGACATGTGCTGCAATGTGTGTTAGAGGCAAGCGTCAAGCGTCAAGCGTCAAGCGTCAAGCGTCAAGCGTCAAGCGTCAAGCGTTTCAAAGTTGACCTTAACGTAAATGTCAAGCGTCGAGCGTCGAGGGATTGAAAGTTGACGTATAGGTTAAGCGTCGAGCGTTTGACAAGCCCTGCGAGGTGTGTTATAAGCGAGCATTTGAGCGTCGAGCAAAAGTGGTTGACTGGCCCTAAAAAACATGATATAAACGAGCATTTGAGCGTCTGGCAGAAAATAATGCTTGACTTTTGAGGTGTTTGTGTGGTATGCGCCCTAAACCCCTGCAAGCGTCTGACAGGCATTTGCTAGGTTTCCCCATAGTTCGACCCTGACGTTAACGTAAGCCTGCGAGGTGCCTGCGAGCATTCCCCTGAAAGCATGCCAGACAACGGGCAGAGCAGCAGAGCAACCGAAAAAGCGTAATAAAATCAGACACTTGCGAATGTCATCAAAGTACCAGTTAAAAGAAAAACAGCATGAAAAACAGACACTTAGTAAAAAAGGCTTGAAAGTAATATCGGCGAGCAGGGTCTAGAGTGGTGAAATCCGAGAAAACGAGCAGGCGAGTGAGTGAAAGGCGAGAATGAGCGGCTAGGGTTTTAATCAGTCTATAGGGAAAGTTGATAAAAAAAGTCCTTATGAATCAGATAGTTACAAGTGTCATCAAAGTACCAGTTAAATGATAAAGTATAATGAAATCAATGGCTTACGAAAAAAGGCTTGAAAGTAATATGATTGAGCAGGGTCTAGAGTGGTGAAAGGTGCCGAAATGCAGGGTTATTGGTGTAAGGCATTGAAAAGACAGACAAAAAAAAGCCTGCCGGGTTAGGGCAGGCTTGTGAGGGGAGTGGGGGGAATTAGAGGTCGCGGGATATCAGATAAAGGTTGTGGCGAGCAGTTGAGGCGCGGCGCAGGCAAGTTGCAAAGTCGCGTCGATATGCAACAACCTTCGAGAAGTCGGCGTCGGACTCACCTTCAGCGGCGACAGCATCAGCAACTTCCCATACTTTTTGGGCAGCGTAGGCAATCCCCTGAGCGGCAGTGGCGACTTCAAAGCAATTCTGCGCGGTGTCCACTACGTCACCTTCAACGCCGACAATACCTTCAACCAAGTCGGCGATATCAGTGGCGCGAGCGGTGCTAAGAAAGGCGAGTTCAGCAGCCTTTACGGGATTGGTTTCGGCCTGTTCAGCAGCACCGCGCAAGTTAGCGGTTATCGAGATGAGCTGTTCGGCGCGGACTGCGGTGCTAAAAGTGCGGTCGCTGAAAGCCAGAGTCGATTCAAGGGCTTCACGGGCGCAGCGGGCGGCAGAGTCGATAGCGGTGTTCATGTTTTCAATGGCAACGGCGAGGTCGAAGGTGGTGGTCGTCATTTGCGCGTACTCCAGAGTGTTAAGGGGTCAACGGGGAGCAGTTTACTCCCCTATTTTGAACCTTGCAAACGGTTTAAGCGGCGGCGACTTCCAGCACTTTCGGACGGGCAATCACGGTCTGCTTGACGCCATTGCGTTCGCCGTGTTCTTTCACCGTCGCCTTGAGTTTGACGACCTCGCCCTTGGTCGTGCTGAAGGGCGAATTCCCCTTGTAAATCACGGTGTTGGCAGAGGCGTCTTCGAGTCCGACAATCCAGAACTGGCCGAAATTGGACTCGTAGGAATTGGCGAACTTGACGGTCACGGTGAGTTCGATGCGGTCACCAACCGTGCCGAGGTGCATGCTAGTCGCGACGCGCTCAGCGTGACGAGCAGCCCACAGGGCGCGGACTTCGTCGCGACGGGCAACGGAGTCCAGCAGGCTCACGAGAAACTTTTCCTGCTTTTCGGACATGTTGCCGTACTTGGCGAACTTGCCAGCGATATCCAGAGCGGTAGAGACAGTCCACTGCTCGCGGGGAGTGCCGCCGGTCTTGATGCCGTGAAGCTCGCGGGAGGCCTGACGCAGTGCAGCGAAGTCGAGGTCGATGCCTTTCGCAGCCAGAGCAGCCTCGGCGACGGCTTCGCCAGCAAGGCGCACCGACTTGGCACGGGCGGCGTCGCGGAAAGCCTGAAAGCCTTCGACTTCGAGCAAGTCGCACACTCGAGTCGCGCAGTCGCCGCCCGTGCGAACGTACACGTTGCTGGGCTTATGCCAAAAAATGGCGAAGTCCAGAGCGCGGGTCGTGCCACAGATATCGCAGCGGCAGAACTGCTCGCCGCCAGCGTACCAAGTGCCGCCGGTCATCTTCTGGTGCTTAAAGTAGCCGCCAGCCTCTCCACGGGGGGCGAGGTCGTAGACCTCGAATTCGCGGGCCGAGCAGAACTCCACGAATTCGTAGTCGGTCGCGACGAGGGCAGACGGGCGGTGAGCATCGGTGCGGTTGGTCATGGCGTACTCCAGAGTGGTAAGGGGTCAACGGGGAGTATTGTCTCACACTCCCGCGAACCTTGCAAGCGGTTAATAGCCTGCGCGGGCGGCCAGAGCCTCGGCAGTAGTTTCGCCGTGCAATTCATCAAGCTGGACGTACACTGCATCGATTTGCAGCCGCCCGATAGAAGCCCAGAACTTCAGGGCTGGGTACATTGCCGCCTCAGCCTTCAGGTTGTCGAGGCGGCGGGTCAGCAGAGCAGTAGACAGTTGGGTGTCGTTCATCGTATAGGCCTCCGTTTAGCCGTCAATCGTGACGGTGATGGTCAGGGCATTGTGCAGCCACGCAAGGAAGCGGGCAGCGTCACGGGTCAGGGGAGTGGCAGTCGCGAAAGTCGCCGCGAAAGTCTTACCATTCCAGAACAGGCGGGTCACGGGGTGCTGGGCGAAGTTCATGCTAAATCCTCCGAAATTCAGTAGGTTAGGCGACCAAGCGAACGGAGTAGGTGTCGTCGGCAACCGTGATGCTAGCGACGGTCGTGCCCTTGTCGAGCGAGTCGATAAGGTTCTGAACAAGGCGAACGTCGGCAGCAGAGTACAGGCGGCTGGAAACGTCGCGACGGGTCAGGCGGGAGTTGAAGTACTCGCCAGCCTTGGGCGAACGCATGGTGACTTCGAAGACGGGTTTGGACTTTTTCATGCAGAGCCTCCAGAGTGGTAGTGGGTCAACGGGGAGCAGTGTAACCTACTCCCGGCAAGCTTGCAAGCGGTTTAGAATTCGCCAACGTCCCGATGAGCCAGAGCGCCGCAGATATCAGTGCCGACAGTTCTGACCGCAGGCGAGAAGCGGCCAGACGGCAGCGAGACAATCATCCAGCGGTAATTGTGGTAGTCTGGCAGTTCCTTTGCCAGCTTCTTAATCGCACCATCACGGGTCGCATAGCCTTTGACTTTGCTGAACAGTTCCATGAGAGCCTCCAGAGTGGTAGTGGGTCAACGGAGTGCAGTATCGCAGCACTGGTGCGGGTTGTCAACTACTTTCCGTTGACGTTTTTCATATACCAGCGAAACCATTCATCGTTTCGGCGTTCGACAGCCTGATAGTGATTGTCAAGTTCACGGCGACGAGCGAGGTCAGCCTGAGCCTCGTCGTGCTCTTTTTGAGTGTCTGCCCAATACTTTAGCTGGGCGTCAAGGTACTTCAGATACGCTTTTTCGGTCTTAAAATCAGAGCGTAGTTTCATCGTTAAAAAGTCTCCGGATAGACGCGATTAGCGGCAGTCATGAAAGCCATGGCGAAGTTCTCAACGTCTTCAGTAACAATGGCTTCGTTTACAGGAATCTGGTAGTAGGAGCGAAAGGCAAGGCAAGGGCCAAAAGGGCCAGCGGTGAACACTTGCAGCAAGGTGTCAAGGGACTTACGGTTGAAGTCGATTTCCATGCAGAACCTCCAGAGTGGTGAGTGGGTCAACGGGGAGCAGTGTAACCTACTCCCCGGATGGTCGTCAAGCGGTTTATGCAGCCTTTGGAATTTTGGTAAGCTGAATCTGGCAACCGTTCCAAGTGCCAGCGAAACCAATCGCGCCGTCTTTAGCAAGCTTATCCAACTCGACCATTGCCATGCGAAGGGCGTCGTTGATTTTAGTGAAGTCGCCAACCCCGTTCTGAATCGCACGGGTAGTGGTGTAGAACGAAACGCCATTAACGATTGCGCGGTACTTCATGAAAAGCCTCCAGAGTGGTGAGTGGGTCAACGGGGAGCAGTGTAACCTACTCCCCGGATGGTCGTCAAGCAGTTTAAGCAAGCACTGTGGTAGAGAACTGAATGTAGCCTTCGTAGCGCAGTTGTGACTGTTCGTAGTCTGTCAAGTAGTGGTCGTCAACAATTTCCCAGCCGATAATGTTCGACCGAAAGGCATCGTTATCGCACTCAATATCCTGACGGTGAGCCTCCACGAGAGCCTTGGCAACGTCGCCCATGTTCTCCCAGCGAGTGCCAACGGGAATGGTGATAAAGTAGTCCGAGCCGCCCTTCGCCTTCCAGTACGCATCGACGCCAGTGCCGAGCGAACCGTCTTCGTTCCAAGCGTAGTTCTCGTAGTTCTGAGTGGTGACGTAAACTTTAGCCATGAGAGCCTCCAGATGATGAATCGGACAACGGGGAGCAGTGTAGCCTAGTTCGAGCAGTGCGTCAAGCGGTTTAACAATCATCACCGTGAATGTTTTCCCGCTCGATTTTATATTGTTTTTCCAGTTCGACCATGATATACACGCCACAGGCAACGGCAAAAGCGGCGAGAAGGCAAATGGCAATAAACATGAAAGCCTCCAGAGTGGTAAGGGGTCAACGGGGAGCAGTGTAACCTACTCCCCGGATGGTCGTCAACTACTTTATCCGTAGACTTGATTCTCTCGAATACCCATCTTACGCACGATGTCAACCCCTTCACTGTTCAGGTAAAGGACACGGGTACGAGTTGCAGTGGTCACCGAAAGGCAACCTTCCTCGGCCCAAGTATCAAACTCAACGTCAGGGTCTTTGAGAAGCTGAGTGATTGCAAGCTTACGAACGCGCTCACTATCCTTGTACTGACCAAGGCAGCCGCACATGCATCCCCTTTTACCAGTGTAAGCGCGAACAGTGTGATTGATATTCAGCATATCGTTCTCCTTTCTAAATCGAGCACTCATACCCACAATCGGCGTCTTCACTTTCGGTATACTTCTCAAGTTCAAGCTCAATACCATAAACAAGGGCATCAAGTTCAGAGAAGTGAAGTAGAGCATCTTCAAGAATGCGGTCGAGTTCAGCGTCGTTATACTTGCTAGCCAGTTCTCCGGCTTTGATGATAAGCTTGGTCATTTTGCTTTTACGCATATTGTTCTCCTTTAGACTCGACTATAGAGTTCTAGCAGTTCGTTATGTAACTGCTTCATTTCAATCAGAATTTCCATTCCATTAGGCGGCAGAGACTGTATCGACTTCTTCAGGTCTCGAAGCCTATTCTCAAGCACTTCGCAGCGTCTGTCAATCAGTTCCTGTTGATAGAGTTCTTCAGCAAATGCGTTCATTAGTCATTCTCCCTAACTTTAAGGAAACACCTATCAGCAAAGTCAATCCCCTCTTCCACCCAACGCTCAGGCGAAAGGCTGGCGAAATGACTGCCATAGAAGCTTTTGGATTCAAACGACACATTGGTATCGTAAGTCATGTACATGTAGCAACTACCCTTGTTAAGCCTGACGTTATGCGGTTTCAGAGCTTTGTTGATATCGCGAAGAGTTTTCATGAAAAGCCTCCAGAGTGGTAAGGGGTCAACGGGGAGTATTGTCTCACACTCCCCGGATGGTCGTCAAGCGGTTTAAGCAACCTTTTTGAAAGAGCAGGCACGGTCGATTTTAGACCCGTCACGCCAGCGGTAGACGCTCTCGCCAATCTGGACGCGATTGTGGCGAATCTGGCTGAGAATCACCTTACGACCGGTCGAAGTCGTGTACTCGAACGTAGCGCCCTTAGCGTAGGTCACAGACTCATTATGGCAGCGTTTGCCAGTGCCGCCAAGGCGAATGCAGATAGACCGCCATGCCTTGCCGTGATTCATGCCGTAGCCCAGATGGTAACCCATAATGTGGGCCAGTTCATGCGGCACGGTGTCGTTGATGAGGTGCTGCCAAGCCTCGTTCTGCATCATATCGACGTTAAAGCGCAGAGTGTAGATGCCGTCGCGAACACGAGCAGTACCAGCAGCAGCACCGCGAAGGTCGAAGCGAACCGTGTAGGTCAGCCCCTGAGCCTTGGGCCAGAGAGCCTGCGCCTGCTTTACCAATACGTCAAGTTTCGCGACCACTTCAGCTTTGCGGGTATCGAGCAGAGTCATTAGCAGTTCCTCACTTCGTTTCGATGAGTGCATTATACGGGACTGGTACTGAGTGTCAACTACTTTAATCAGGAATTTCCCATGCACCCGAATAGCCGACTTCTACCACACTTCCATCAGAAAAGCGATAGTGGCAAGTGGGCGAGAACGAAGTCATTGAATTGTCCCAGTTCGAGTTGTAAATTTCCTCGGCGTTGCTGGGTTCGCTACGATAATAAGAACCATCATCATCGTAGCAGTTCATCACATGACCAGCAGCCATAGAGTGAAAAACGTAGGTAGAATTAAAAGCATTGTAGCCAGTTCGCATAACTTTCTCCTTAAATTAGAGTTGACAGGACAAACTTACGACCAACCTTGCGAAGAGTACCGACAACCTCCGCGCCAGTCGGTTCTTCGACAAAATACTCAACGTCTTTAGGCATCTGATAAACCAGAGAATTGCAAGCGGCAGCACGCTCGAAGTCACCAATAACAAAGAACTCGACATTGGGAGTCTTTTCAGCGGCCTTAGCAGCAAAAGACTCCATGATACGGACAGTGCGATTCTTGCCGCCCGGATACCAACCATCGAATCGGCTGTACTTGTAGGCAAAGGCAAAGCGGCCAATGGTGACGCCAGCAATGGTCTTGGTCTCAGCGCGGCGAGTGTAAACATAGGTGCCCATGATGTTCTCTCCAGTTCGTTTCGATGAGTGCATTATACGGGTCTGGTGCTGAGTGTCAACTACTTTTTGATTGGAAGCTGGAATCGGAATCGAACCGACATATAAGGCTTTGCAGGCCCGCGCATAACCACTCTGCCATCCAGCTTTAGCATAATCAGACTGGGCTGTCAACTACCCAGTCACCAATATCACCATCCCAACGAAAGCCATGCGACAAGTCTAGCCTGAGTCGTTTCGCTTCTTTATCAGGCGAAGAACGGTCAGGAAAGTCTTTACACATTGGCAGTCCCTGATGTATAACCCGCCACATGCCTTGACTGGTGCTGATGTAGGACTCGTAATTCTTTTGCATTATTCAAACTCCCCGAAAAAGCGATAGTCTTCATCATCGTATTCATCACCGTACACTTCTTCAGTATCGTAGTATTCGGCGTCTTCAGAATGAAACTGGTCTTCGTAAGCAGAGTCAGGGTCAGGATAGTAGTCCATTTGATTCTCCTTAAAACGGAAGGTCTTCGTTGGGGTCAAAGTCAACAAAGTCAACAACGATAGTCTGGCACAATTCGGGGGGAGTGTCAACCGAATCGAACCATTCATTCAGTTCTTTCAATTCAGAGTCGGTCAGGTCATAGTAGGGGTCATAGCAGCCGAATTCGTTCATCATCGTGAAGTCCTCTTAGTTAGCAGCACCGTTACGAAGTGTATTGTACTCGTTCTCGTCAATCTTTTCAACAAAAAAAGAAAAGTGTTTCAGGCTGCTCTGGAATTTCATTTCAGACTCCAAAGAATAGCCTCGGCAGGGGAATTCAAACGTAGCGGGGGAAGAATTGCTACCAACCACAACCTTGTAATAATCGTTCCTATTGACTTCTTTACCGTCGAGAAGAAACTTTTTCATATGATTGCCTCAGTTCGTTTTGATGAGTGCATTATACGGGAGTGGTACTGGGTGTCAACAATTATTTTGAAAAGAAAGTGCTTGTTCTGTGCGGAGGTTCTATAGATTGTCAAGTAGTTTCGCATCATCTGGTTCCGGGGTCTGGCTGGCCTGCCCTTCGATACCATCAGCTAACTACCATCACTCAATCCTACCATCCTCTTCTCGGCCACAGAACACTATCGGGTGCCACCGCTCTTCGCTACCTAAGAGTAAGGCCCAGCCGCTGCGACACGGCTTCTCATCGTGCGGGCGCACACTAGTCGATGGCTAATCGACACGTTCGGTTATAGCGAAGCAGTATCGTGTACTACTTCACCATTTAAATCCATTACTAGTATCACAGCAACCTTATAAGCCTTCTTCGCTTTGAAGTAAAAGGCGGCTTTCTTCTGTGCTTCGTATGAAGTTTCTGCGTGAATAGTCACGGTCTTTCGATTGTAGTAAGCCAGATAGGTATTCATTATTCGCGAGTCCTTTCTTCGTTAAAAATGACGTTCCAGCCCGCTTCAATCATAGCATCTTCAACGTCCAGATAGTCAGCATCACCAACTTCAATAGCAGTAAATACAGCAACAGCATAACCTCTTGCATTTAGGCCGCGAAGCATCTGCAATTCAGCTTCTGTCAAGTCATCACTAATCGGATTGTTGTTTTCAGTCATGGTAGGTTCGATATCGTTCATAACAGCCTCTTAAAGTGTGTACAACGGAAAGAATGTGGGAACAATCAACAAAACATTTGCAGCAAAAGCAAACACAATAGCAAGAGTATCTGCTTCCATACCAAAGATTTTAGGCGGCGGTGACGGCATCATTCAGTTTCCCCTGTTCGCGAATAATTAAACCAGCCACAGCCTGTTCGATATACTTCTCAGCCATAGCATAGGCTTCAGGGTTGTGGTGTTTCATCTCATTCATCATAATCCCCATCAGCCCCATAAGAAACCCAGTTCGTTCATGGTAGGGTTTGTTTAAAGAAACCATCACCTCGTCTATAGAGTTCACAAGTTCAAAACCATTCATAGTATACTCCTTAAGCAGCCAAAGATTCAATCCACGCCTGAGCCTCAGAAACGGTCTTGAAGGGAGGACGACCGCAACCGTAGGTGTTAGACTTCGCATTGTACACAGTGTAGCCTACGATTGCAACAGTCCAGCCATCGTTCACACCAAAGTAAGGCACCGCACCGTGAAAGGAAGCAGTGCGACCATCAGTGTGAATCCAGCGGCGAGCTTCAACGACAGAGTAGTCAGCCTTCATGATGTTCTCTCCAGTTCGTTTCGATGAGTGCATTATATAGGGCTGGTACTGGGTGTCAACTACTTTTTATCACCAAGATGAAGAATAATAAAAACTCCATTCAGTACCACACTTCAGACATTCAGTCAAGCGGTCACGAGTATACTTGACTTCGCGCAAATAATACTCGTCAATATCCGTCGAACCAAAAAAGAATCCACTGGTCGGAGGCAACAGTTCTCCAGCCTCTCCAATGTTTTCCAGAACAGCCTCACACACGTTAAGAAGCTCCTGCATGGCTGCTGGTGAGAAATAATACTCACGGCAGTCATCGTTGCCATTCTGGACGTTAGCCACCATCCAGTTATGAATAGCGTTTGCCTTACGCCAATATGCCACTTCAACTGTAACATCATTCACTGCGCTATCGACAGGCGCATCGAGTTGCTGCATCACTTCAGCCAATGCAGTGCGAGCAGTCTGCAAGGTTTCGTTCGTATCATAGGTAGACAAATGGCGGCGAGCAGTCATGTACATATCAAGGCCCATGGTGTTTTTCCTTTCTTAAAGAAGAAGTGGCATTATACAGAAACATAAAAGAATGTCAACACTTTACACAGAAATTTTTTTTAGAAAATTCCAATCATTCTCTGGATCCACGAGAATCAGAGTCTCTAATACATGTCGGCCAGACATACCTTCTTTAACTAAGAGATGATTCCATTTATCGATACGGTCTTGAGCCTCACGCATGTCGAAGAACACCAGACGGGTAAGGCGTGAGTAGTCACCTTCTTGGTATCTTATTCCATACATGAAGTGACGGACGGTTGAATCTGTTTTGTTTATTGCTTCTTTTAGCTTGAAGATATTCCATGCTCGGAACTCGGCTGATGTCCATACTCCTCTTTGAAGTAAATCATATGCTAGTTCTGCTGTTACTCGGTCGAAGTTCATTGTGTTCTCCTATCGCGGTAAAGAGTAAAGAAAGTCGTTATACTCGGCTTCTTCCATTGCAGCCTCGATATCATCAGGCGAAGCGTTAGCTAACCATTCAGACTCAGCTTCACGGTCAGCCTTCGCCATAGCCTGATATGCAGCATCCAAAGCATCGAGTTCAGCCTTAAACTGTTTGAGTTCTTCAGGCGTAAAGTCTTCGCGGTAGTGCATCATAGAGCCTCCGTTAAATCTTATAGACAGCAGAATACCAACCAGTGCAAGATTCTACATACAATCCATGCATAAGTAAAGCGCCAGCCACATCATGACTAAGCGCAGCAAGAAAACGAACATCTGGACTGCCATCATACTGAATGATAAGCTCAGAATTCAAACCAAAAGATTCTCCACGGTCAGCCCATTCTTTTGGGCTATAGAATACCTTTGAACCACTATAAGTCGTTTTCTTCTTTTTAGCAACAGTCTTAAAAACAGAAACAGCAGCAAGACCTAAAGGCGATAAGTCTGTCGGTGCATCCCAGTCTTTAGTCATCAGAAGTTTCCTCAAAGTTAGACAGATAGGATTCCACAGTATCATACGGCAGATTTAGAATTTCTGCAATACGAGTTTTAGAGAAACCTTGCATATACATTTCTTCAACTTCAACAACAATCTGGCTAAAGTAGCCCATTAGAAGTCTCCTTTGTGTTTGGGTTTACGGTTATACTTGGTACGGTCGCGTTGGGTTTTGTGGCGGAAAGGAGTGCCGTGAGCGTAGAGTTCGACGGCACGCATAGGACGATGGGCAACTGCAATCACAATCTTTTCAGCTTTCATTTCTGCTCTCCCTTAAGATGATGGGCATTATGAACTATGATACAGGGATTGTCAAGTAAAAGAATGGCCTTCACAAAAAGTAGCAGTGTCTTTAAGATACTGCAAATCTTCACTTGTCAATGGGCCTTTGTTGATTCGAGAAGGCAACCCCAAGTCAATATAATTGATGAAGTCCTTCAAAGTCATGCGTCGATAGGGAGTAAAGTCGATACTCTTGACAAAGTTACCATCTTTAAGCACTTCATGGAATATCTTGCGGTTGTCTTCTTCGTAGTCAACCCAAGTATCATAGACATAACCAGCGTAGTTAAAAATCATATAGCGTCTCCTGTGTTGATGAGTGCAGTATGAACTATGATACAAGGATTGTCAATAGTTAAAACTTCTTACCGTGACGAATAGGGCGAGTCTTGTTGTATTTGGCCTTCTCAACAATCGCACCCGCAACATCCCATCCACGTTGCTGTGCCAAGTCCATGATGCGAATCACGGTATCAGCCAGTTCAGCCTCTGCACCAGTAAACATTGGAATCTTATCGTCAGACGGATTATCATGACGTAAAGCCTCTAAAGCCTCTGACAGTTCAGAATGAATCAGAGCGATACATTCACCATCAGAACGGTTTGTGTCCCACCAGCCCTTGTCTCGACCAGTCTGGTGTACGCTTGCCTGCATATTGTTAAATCCAACAATAAAATCATGTTCAATAAAAGTTAGTTCACTCATCCCGATTTTCTCCCCAAAAGTTGAAATACTCTTCATCACTCATACGCTCGTCGCAGTAGGCAAACAAGTCGCCATCCTGATGTAGACGCCAGACTTTACCTTCTTCATCAGTATATCTAGCCCACTGCACAACATCGTTCCACACATCCCAGTAAGACTCTTCTTCTGGGCCTTTGAGAAGTAAGTCGATATCTTCTCGACTAACACTTTCCCAAAGATACAGAAAGTCGTTTACCATTTCTGCATACATCTTAGGAATGTAAATACCGTTCCTATCAGAGAATAGGAGTTCAATACCTTTCATTGTTTTATTCCTTAATAAGAGTAAGGACGCATTTCACGTCAAAGTCAGGACTGCGCCAACATACAGCTTCACCATAAATACGCAGTTCACGTTCGATGAATTCTTTACTGTCAGCCCATTTCGGATTGTCCAGAAAGAACAAGTCAAGCACAGTCTCAAACTGAAACCCAGCAATCTTGGCACTGACAATCATAATCTACTCCTTCGTTTCGATGAGAGACATTATACAGGACTGGTATGGAGTGTCAACCACTTTATTTGATAAGATTGACCTGAACGCATTGCCATTGATACAACACGCCACCTTTGCTATCACAGTCTGATTGGGAGTATAACCTAAGTCCCAACAGAATGATAGCAAGAAGAATTAAAGTTTCTATATAAGAAAGTTTCATGGTTTGTCAAGTGTTGTTTGGAAAAGGGGGGGCTGGAATGTCGCTCGCATTTAACCCGTACTCTTTACGGGCACCCGATATTTATTTGATAAGACGAATGCTGTAATCTACACCGTCAATAGTTTGACTGATTGTCACTCCGTTTTGAAGTGAACTACCCACAGTCAACATATTTTCAAAAATCCTAGCATCTTCTTCATTAAAGACTTTGCTTAGTCCTTTGAAGGTAGTGTTGACAGTGCATGTACCAATCGTCAGTTGCAGTTTCATCATACGCTCCTTAAAGCTTATGGTAGTACTTTACAGAATCGATACGGAAAGAGCGCCATTCCATCTTCTGAAGGTCGAAGGCGGCAATGACAGACTCATTAACCTTGCGCTCCTTCTTGACTTCGCCTTCCACTACTTCGCGAACAGGAAGTAAGTGTGATTGAAGCGTACAGTGCAGTTCTCGTTCAGTGCCGTCAGCCTTAGTGAAAGCGACGATAACTTCAGTCTTCTTGAGCAGGTTAATCAGTTCTTCACGATTCACGGTCATAGTGTTTCTCCTCAGTTAGTGAAGGTAGTATACAGGACGGGTTTAAGCCTGTCAACACATAAATACAAAAAAACAGGAACTCTTTTATGATAACTTTTCTTCAATACATTCAAGAAATTAAAATCACGATGGACAAACGTCGTGATGTTGAGTCACACTTACGACAGAATGGCTGGGTGAAGCATAGAGACACAGGCGACCATGCTATCTATAAACACCCAGACGCACCAGAAGAAAGAGTAGAACTGCCACACCACAATAAAGTGTCTCCCGGTGTAGTGAGAGACATTCTTAAAAAGACAAGTCGTGTGGCAGCTCTTGGTAACAGTTAAGAAACCGTATACCCGTTCTCAATCAACAACTCACGGGCGTCTTCAATCATACGCTTCCTGTTAGCTTCTTGGTTCTTAACTTGAAGTGCGTCACAAATATCTTTGATGATAGCAATATCGTACATATCATCTTCAAACGGAAAACAATCATAAAGATTGCTAAAAGCCAGATGATCATTAAGAGTCTTAAGTAAAGACTGTTTGAACTCAGGGTCAGCGACAATAGCCTCGACGACTTTCGTTTTGGTCGTCTTAAGCTTTCGCAAATCAGACGCCTCAATACCGTTATAACTCAACAGACCCTTGGCAATGTTCTTAAGGTGGTTGTCGGTAAAAGTCACAATGTAGTCAATCATTATAAGTCTCCAGTTTAGATTTTCTTGAACAGAGTAACAGAAGCCATCGTCTTCCACTCGGTACGGCTGATATTGTACAACCCTGCGAGCTTGATTACCATACGCAACGTAAGCTCTCGAAACTTAGGTGCGTTGTCGAACACGAAGTCAATGATATCACGCTGCTGGTATGCCGTCAACCCCATATCGTCCAACATGCCTTCATCGACCACTTGCTGAATTCGCACCAGATAGTCACGAATCGACTTCATGCCGGTATCAATGTAGTGCGACCGACTGATAAGCGCATTGAAGTGTTCGCTGAACTTGTTGTTAGCGGCAATCGCAGCATCGAAGTCGTAATTGGTGATGAAGATGATAGAACCTTCAAAATCAAACGACCAAGGCATGGGTTTACCGTTAGCGTCAGTCATGCGAGTCTCAGCACCCCACATCAGGCGTCGCTTCTCAGTAGTATCGCACGCAGCCTTCAGAAGATTGAGAGCATCCATATCCTGAAAGGCAGAGTCGCAGTCGTCAAACACAATCACATTGCCAGCATGACGATATTCGTACAGAGTCTTATACAAGCCAGTAGGACGCACATAACCCTTGCAGATGACAGCCTTCTTACCACTCTTATCGTAGTCTGACACAATCTTCTCGACCGTGAAAGACTTGCCAAGACCCGGAGGCCCAGAGACAATCAAAGAGCGAGTAATACCATCACATGCAGACTTCGCCATGATACCAACAGTGCGAAACCGGCTACGAAGGCGAGTGTCAATCTGGTCATCAGTCTCAGTGACAACCATTGACATACGGGGAGTCGCAAAGTCGTCTTTCTTAATGCGCGGCTTACGTTCGTATACACCTTTAGGCATTTCCATCTCCTGTTTCGTTTCGATGAGAGGCATTATACAGAATCAAAAAAAGATGTCAACAGGTAAAAAGAAATTCTTTTCTATTGACATCTGGGGGGAAGTGTGGTAGTGGTCTATTCTTCGTATGCAAACTGTTGTTGCATTATTAGTTCAGCTTCTTCCATCTCTTCTCTTGTTAAAAGAGATTCAAAAGGAAGATGAGTCAGTGCTTTCTCATATCGAATGAAAGCAGACATAAGCTCATCAACATCCTGTGGTTTCATCATCATAGTCTTCTTTTTTATTCCAAAGCTTTCTTACTCGTTCCCATTCTTTGCGGTCGCAATCGTGCCCGAGAGGCTTCCACATGCCTTGTGGATTGTGCATCCGTTCCCTGTCATCATTTCCAAATTCTTCTTCAAGTTCTCGTTCAATAAGAGACCTGACACTAGGCGGAAACTTATCCCAGTTAGCGATAAGCCAATCAGCACATTCGCCAACGATGTAAGTCATTCGCCCGAGGCAGTAACGAAAAGCGGAAGTTGCCATCAGCCCGTTCATGCCCCATGCTTCTTCGAGCGTCAATTCTGATTTAATCTTTTTCACTTTTTATCCTCTGGAATTGCAATTATCATACATTTTTGATCTCTAGGTAAAGATTTTTCACATTGTTTTAGGGCATCTTCTGCTTGCGTGAATGAATCCGGGCAAAGTGCAATAAGCAAACAAACAGTAACTACTATGCCACCTAGAAAACCTATAAGACTTACAATATCATCTTTCATATCAAATTCCTCGGTTAATCACTTCAAGCATAAAGTTAATGCGACCGGGGCAATTCCATCGGTCAGAGATATAACTTAAATGATGCTTTATGTCTTCTTCGTTATACTCATCTTTAAAACAATACATATAATTTGTAAAACCAAAATCTAATTCTGGTTCAGTCTTACGAAACCATTCTAATCGTTTTTCCAGATGATTCTTACACTTCTGAAAATGAATTAGATTGCCATCACGAGCAAACCGTTTGAAAGCTAAATCAATGTTACGATTGATTTCTTGTGGTCTCATATATTCCAACTTTCACGGATTGTATCGGCGAGTTCATTTGCCGCTTGCTCTCGATATTCTTCAGCACTATCTTCTCCGGTAGACCAAGATTTCTGGTTTTCAGCATAAGAATCGCAAATCTTAGCACAAGCCTCGCGTGTATCAGCGATAATGAGTTCAGCAAACTTTGCATAGGCTGCCCTGCATTCCTCAGCACTCATTGCCCGAGGATACGGTCTTCCATTCCAATCAACATATAACTCAGCCCGTACAGCCAATTCTAGAATTCGGTCATTCATTTCTTCCTCCTTAATGCCAAATGTGTTTCACACCGATGCAAAGATTTCCTTCTTTGCTATTACGATGACGAGCAGCAGAAGTAAAGCTGTCGCCCTCACCGCACTTGTCAATGGTGCGGAGCAAATCGCGGAAAGTTGCACCAATAAGCTCCCGAGAAGAAGCCCATCCTTCAAGGATCAGTTCACCGTCCTTGAACACTCGGCAACCATATTCGGTGCCGAGCCAAGTAACTTTTGTAGTGTACATCGTAAGATCCTCGTTTCAATTTATAAGTCAATTATAATCTATAAATTAAAATAAGTAAACAACTTTATTCTTGTCCAACCTCTTCAACACGATGGCAAGTGTTACACCGAGTCTTCAACCAACCATTATCTTCAATGACCTTGCCTTTGTTACCGCAGAGTTCACAGATCTTTGCGCTCATAGATTCAGCCATTGCAATCATTCCATCAGTATAGTCATTACCACCATAGATATAAAATCTAAGTGTTCCATATTTTTCTTTGACCTGAAGAGCAACGACTTCAGGAATATCAGGAGTATACTTAATTTGATTCTGAATCACAGCACATAGTGTGGATATAATATCGTACCACCCATCACCGCATTCGAAACCAAATGCAAATGCAGTTTCTTTAGGCGATCCGTTTCTTTGTGCAAAGATTTTAGGAAAGTCTTCGCATAGTCGTTTATCTAGTTCAGGGCTCATTCTTCAATCTCCCTCATTGCTTCTTTTCTAAGATCGTTCAACAATTTATTTAAAGGTTTGATCATCAAAGCGCGACAACTAGATATTTGGATTGGTTTAAAGATTCTTCCGCTGTCGCTCTCTTCTGTACTATCCAGCATCTGAAAGAACTCTTTTAATAATCGCCTTAGTTTTTTAAGGTCTTCTTCTGCATTCATTCTGTTTCTCCGTTTAGTACCTGTGTGAAGTATGTCATAAGATTATCTCTAGCAGCATCAAATGCTTCAGATCTATTATATACTTTTTCATCAATTCCAGCAACAGCTGTGGCATAATCACCAAGCGTGTCTAGAGTATCCTGTGCCATAGTCCTTGCACCTTGAATGAATGCAGCCTCAAGCCAACCACGCATCAGTTTATTTCTACTTGCCGAGGATAACGCTGGATTTGTTAGAATCGACCTAACATCATCATAGAATCTTTCAGATCTTAATGAAAATCCTTCTGATTCGTTAAAGTATTTCAAGAATGCTTTATTAAGGTCGATTATCTCACTCATCACTCACTCTCCTCTGCCCAATGCACCACGCACCAGTCTTCTATACATTCTTTAGTGCTATAGTTCGCATCAACATGCTTTTGACCAAACTTGGCGCACATCCGACCATACCAATAGTCCCAATATTCTTTTAGAATCTCTTCTTCACTTAGAGTGATATACAGCGGTGTCATGTCCTCGGTACTGGTTGGCTCACAGTAGGTGTAGTATTTCATGTTATCTACTATTGCTCCAATGAAGGCTGTTGATATAACTTTCCTGTTGACCTGACCACTTACCCTCATTGTATGCTGCGGTATATACCCTGTCAAGCAACTTCTCAAACAAATAAGCATAGTCTTTGGTGAATCCTCCCTCAATCAATCCTTGAATAGCGGATTCTATTACCTGTTCTTTATGGGACTTCATAGCGACTGCACCAAATTATTGACTCTTGCCAGCAAGCTAGATTCACCATCGCGAAACGCCATGCCCGCAATCTTTTCCATTCGCTTGAAAATAGCATGAGCCGCACCAAAATGGGTCAGCTCCACTTCAAGTCTTTCAGATTCAAGAACAGTGAATACAGCGACACCGTTCTCTACTTCCTGAGAACCCTTCCATTCAAACTTTACATAACGGTCAATGATCATATTAAATTCCTTCATGAAACATTTGATGTTCCATCTCCGCCAAAAGAGTTTTAATGCGATAATCATCATTATCGTATAATGCAGCACGCATTTCAACAAGATAGTGACGGAATTCTCCAAACACCTCTTCTATCATTGCGCGCCTAACATTAGTTAACATATCTTGTTCAGCTTCAGCATTGATTTGTTCAGATAAGGACCTTGCAATACGAGTTTTTTTATGTAACCTCATTCCAATGTCATAAAGCACATCATAAGAGTGTGGATCGTATGAATGCTCAACGTCAACATTAATATAATTTGGTTTTAGTTTCCTTGATGCAGCAACATCTCCTGTTGCAGTCGCAGTAATCAAATGTGCTAACTTAGACATTGCAATTATTCCTTCTGTTCATTCTGAATCTGAATGCAATTAGGAACATACGGGCTTCTAATGTGATTATCCGGAAAATTAAACGGAAGAATCATTTTATCGTTTACATGCTGATGCACGTTCAACTTTAACACCATATCATGAATCATACTAATCAGATGATGTTGCTGAAACAGAGCCTGACGGAGACCCTCTAGCTTCTCATCAATATCACGCTCGTTCCAATACTTCTCACGGCGAATGCCTTCAACCTTGCCTTCAATCATTTGTTTATCCTTTCATAATGTTAGAGTCTACACAAATCCAACCTTGATTGGATTGTATCACAATCCCGTTTACTTTGCTACACTTTTCTTCTCGTTCATTTGAGCGAGTGACTGCGAAATAACTCAAGACCAAGAATACAACTATGGCTAGCACCATCACCGTCTTTGTTGTTTTATCTATCACGGTCTATATTCCAGCTTGATACATTGCCATCCGTTGCGTTTAGCCCACCACATATTGTAGACTGCTTTGATTATACTCTCTCCGGCGTAAATCTGCAACCATTTAAATTGACCATCAGTTGGACCATCCCAAACATTAACTTCATAAGTCCAACCCATTATTCAACTCCAAAATGTTCTTTTAACTGCTTAGGATATTCGCTGGCAGGAATTCTATGATCTACAAAATCTTGAATGACTATGCTACATTCCCGCACAATCAACTCGGCGAATCGTTCAGCAAAGACATAAGGAGGTCCGACTTCAACGCCTCGGAGATCAAATGTGTTCCAAGATTGGTCGGCGAGTTCTTTAATTAGTTCGTTCATTCTTCCCCCTTGCGCGGATTGCTTCGACCATCCTGTCAGCGTCGATGCCACGCCACATGCTCTGTACCAGACGGCAAATTGCCTCGCGCTCCTTCTCTCGTTCTTCTTTCAAACGATCCGCAAACTTTTCTGCAAGAGCATCAAAGAATATTTTAGCACTCTCTTCAGCATCTCCTTCAAACACCATCACACCACCATTAAAGTCAAGTCTCCCAATCTGGCGATCTCCATTGTGAAACACAACATTATAATTTGGTTTGAAATCAAAAAGAGACAAGGATTTAGCATTAGTTTCTGCTACTAAATCCTTGATATCTAAATCCTTGATATTCATAGAATAATCAGTAATTTCTGTAATTTCTTTCATAGATTCTTCGCCTTTATTCTGTTTTTCCATCCAGCGAACAGCCATCGTAAAGATTTCGAATTCGCTTAGACGATACCGAGGAGAGCTAGCAAGACGCTTAAATGCTTCTAGGATTTCTTCTTTGGATAGTTCTTTCATTTATTCTTCACTCCAAATCGATTCACACGCAACCATTCTAACTGATTAGCAGCTTCATCGTGTCCGTGGAAAAAAAGATTGTCAATACACGCTTGAATGATCAACTCAACAAATCGTTCAGTTTGTTGCCACGCTTCTTCGGTAGCCATTCCTAATACATAGGATTTGATTCCGGCTTGAATTGCGAGGTCTTCAATTTTTTGTCTTTTCATTTGATTTCATCCGGAACAGCAATGATTTTACAGTGCTGATTTCTTGGCAAAGTCTCTTGACACTTATACAGTAAGGATGTGATGTAAGTTGGTTGTATGATATCGGTAAAAAACATCAATCCAAAAACAACACCCAATACGAGTGTAGATGACAAAAAGTTAATTGTTTCGTCACTCATCCTAAGAACCTTTTCAGCCCGACTCATTATGAACCTCTTAATCTAAAGATTTCTTTACATAGTTTTTGGTTCAACTCAGATACCTTGGCTTCCAGTTCTTCAATCTTGTTAGCGGCTTCTGCAATAATAGAAGACTCAATTTTTTCATTCATATGTCTAAGAGCCTTAGCCAAGGTTTTACTTTTGGTTTTCATTTCGCATCCAAGAAGGTTCAAACCAATCGAGAGTCGTCTTCATAGCAAGAAGATGGTTTTCAATTTCTACAATATCCTTCTCGCGGTCGCTGGTAAAGACACCAAAGGAATTAAGATTACGATTACGATTGTCTAGTTCCATTTCCAACAACGCGATACTGTTCTTAAGTTGATCAACCACGATTCGGTCAACTTGATCACCATCTAGTTTAATCATTACTTCCATTTTAATCTCCTTTTAGAGTACAAAAAAACAAAATCACTCTGACCTCCTGCGGATTGCATCTCCATAGGTTCCGCCACCTTCACATAAAATATGATCGACCATAGACGCACACGCCTCGCGCTCGGCGGCGGCGACCAAAGCGGCAAACTTTTCTAGCTCAGGCTCGCCGATGGGTGCGGGCAAATATCCAAAAGCCTGTTTGTAAAATTCAGTAAGTCGCTCGTTCATTCCTGCCCCCTTGCGCGGATTTCTGCCGCAATTTCACCTACTGCTATATCGAGGTGAACTTCTCTCCAGTAGTCCTCAACAACTTTCGCGCACGCCTCGCGCTCGGCGGCGGCGACTAGCGCGGCGAAGCGTTCCAAGTAACCGGTCAGACCGTGCTCTATCAGCACGGTGAGGCCTGCCTCCCGCGCCATGCGGATAATGTCTTCAAGGTTCATTTTGATGCTCCAAATTTCTCAAGGTTTAGACAATCATTATCACGCAAAGCACGGATGACTGCAAGAGTAATACCGTAAGCATTCCGACCTGTATCAATGCCCCACTGAGCAGCATTAGCGCATTGTTCTACAATCTTCTCATCCAAGTCCAAAGCACGCTCAATGATATCCTCGCGATTGCCTACACGTTTTAGATAAGCCATTCCACCATCAACCGCAATCGCACCGCATTCACAGGATTTATAATCATGCCGATGCACGGAGAATATAATCTCCTTACACTTGGCGCACTGTGCTTCATTTTGAATTATCATTGCATACTCCACAACAATCAGGATCACCACAAAGAGGATCTAGTTCTTTATGAATATCAGTTAATTTTTGCAAAAATTCTTCACCATAATCAATTCGCTGAACGAATCCAAATTTCTTTTCATCAGACCAATTCTTAAGATAGTCGTTATCTTCATCAAAAGTCTTAAGATAATCTTCATCAGAAATTTCACGGACGGAAGAAATAACCTCATCAATATGATGCTGAGAGAATTCATCAAAGTGAGTATCGCCCATCCTCATCACCACTTCATCAGTCGCATGAGTCGCTTCTTTGGCTTCGACCACATATCGAATTCGATGAATACTAATCGTTTCTACCATATACTTTTTCAGATCCATTTTACAACCTCATCTTTTTCATCTAAAGAACTAAAGAAATTTCTATCATCATTCTTATAAATTTCTTCGCAGCGTTTATCCCAAGGTTCTAAATGCTCCATAAAGAGATTTGTATGGAATTGTAGTTTACATCTTTCACAATGCACCTTTCGAGTCCTATCCCAAAAGATTTTGTGAATTCTTAATTGATGCCCTAAAAGAATGCATAACAGTTTATAATACCATGGTTTCATACTAAATCCTTAAACATTTGCTTACGCCCATCTACCCCTAAATGTGTTTCAAAAATCTCTACAGCTCGTTGCAACATAACACAAGCAAGCTTCAATAATTCACGTTCATTATCACACATTAAAATAGCACTATCAATAGAAATTGACATTGCATGAAAATCGTTTTCGCTCAAACTTTTATTAGAATCAGTCATTTTCATCAAATCCAAGACATTCAACATCTGGTTCAGCAACGAATTTAGTTATGTTAGTTACAGGTCTGACATCCTCTTCCCAATAACGGCAATAAAATTGATCTCCATACGATTCAATCAGAGATGGAGGATAATCACATGAAATGAGCCAATTATTAAATATAGTAGTATGTGATTCGCCTTTTTCACGGGCTACAATCATACTATCAAGAACTTCTTGAGGAATTGCACGGGGAAATCCATATTGACAACCACTCGGAGGATCACATATTGTAACTTTCATACCAAATCCTTGCACATTTGTTTATAACTTCAGTTTATAAATTATATCATAACAATTTGAATTAGTCTAGCTTTGGATAGCCCATTCCAACTTTTTCGTGTTCGTGTCCACCAATCTCTCTAGTATATTTGTTACCAGAGGTTGGTGTCAGTTTCTTATTTGATAAGATTCGCTGCATATCTTGAATTGGAATTTCAGGGTAGCCTAGTTTTTTTAATGCTGCGGTAGCTTTATGTGAAGTTTCCGCCCAACCATGCCGACGACTATCTTCGTCCCTCATTTTTTTCCAATCTTTAACCCCTTGAGCAGTGCCATCAGTAGCAGATGCTATACCTTTACGTCCGAATTGTGGTTTGTACATAGCAAGAGCGGTGATTGCACTGCCTCTTTTAATGACTTTAATAATATGATCTGGATTGGATAAATCAGAGTGAATTGCTTTTGATTCTTCCTCAGAACCAGAACCCAACCCAGCATAGCCACCAACATAATGATATGATTTTACAAGCATATCGTGCATATCTTGCATATGTTGTGTTCGATATTTTTCGTGTTCTGGGTTTAGTCCAATCGATAAAACTTTTTCTGTAATAAACTCGAAGAATGATAACATCTTTTTATACCTTATCAATGTGACATATTATTTATAAATATGCAAAAGGAGACTATATGCTTTCATTTATTAATTTTATAACTGAAGAAGTGTCAATCGGTATCAATATAAACGATAAAACTCAACCTTTTACTGACCAAATTCTACACGGTCAGAAAACTATTGAAACCAGAAATACACCCACTCTTCATCCATATATCGGAAAGAAAATAGGTATTGTAAGAACAGGTAAAGGCCCAGCACAGGTTGTTGGTCATGCTACTGTTGGAGAGCCTATCTTTTATAAAAACGAAGAAGAGTTTAGAAGAGATTACGACAAACATCAAGTCGCACCACAATCTAAATTTGATATAGGCCCAAATGGTAAATGGGGATATCCTCTTTTGAATGTAGAAAGAGTAAAACCATATGCGCCAAAAGGTCGAGGTATAGTTTCTAGAAAGATATAGCGCGGTTTAAGAATGTGAGATGGAGAGGGCGGGCGATCAACTCCGACAAGACTCTTTCATCTGCCTACATTCTTCCTGGGGAATTCCATTATACCCCGCGTCACCGATACACCACAAGGTCTCGGTGCGTGTCCTTGACGGGACATCCTTTTCCCGTTTCGTCTATTAAAGACTCGTCAGAAGGACTATGCAGCTTCAGCCATAGTAATCGCAAGTTCAAGAGCCTTATTCTTAAGAGTCTTGCCCTGACCATACCAAGCTGACGTAAGGCGATTGTCATTGTTACGACCAATAATGTGGTCTACCATATATGTAGTCGCATTCCACGCTTGCCAGTAAGAACCTTCAGCATATGAAGCTCCGGGCTGCGTATGAATGATATCAAGAGCCTTACTAGCAGAACGAGACATTTCCTTTTCACCAGCACCAGAAACCGGAAATACTTTCTTGAAGTATTCCACAAGAGACTGTTCAGTATAACGCTTGGCACCCAAATAAGAAGCCATTTCCTTATACTTACCCAACTTCTCTTTAGCAACACCAAGAGTTTCCTTCACCATATCCGAATCAAACTGTCGGCGGTGAGAAACCTTCACCATGTTCGTAGAAGCAGTATTCAACGAAAGAGTCAAGGTATTCCAACACACGGTACGAATCGGACTAAAGCGAACGTCAATACTCCAACCATAACGATGCGGATTGGTGAAGAGTAGATAAGAGTCTACAGTATCACCCTTAAAAAGCTCAAAGCCATCATTAACCTTCGCAAGTGCCCAGACAATCTGACCGTTACGAAGAGAACCAGCAGTGTGCATTTCCATCTCACCGGCAGCAACAAAATCATGAAAGAACTCAAAAGCACTTTCGTTCTGAAGAATGTTCCAATCATCAGAGACAACATCAAGAATGCTATCATCAGAATCGCGAACCAGAGCAGAACGACCAACCGCTACGTTCTTACCGTTCACATTTGCAAAAGCCGGAACCTTGCGAACAGTCCAGTTTACACCAGCAGCCTCTAGCATCTGCTTCGGAGACAGATCGGGCGGAACTGGTTTACCAAGACTGTGCCAAGGTACTTCACCCGAAATAGAATATGCCATTTGAGCAACACCATTAATTTCTTCAATCATATGAGCCATATAAATCACCTCAATTGTTATTACGAAAACTAGTGTACAATTCTTTTGAAAACTTGTCAAGCACTTTTTCGTTGACGTTTAGTTTTGTTTTCAGAAGATTCAGTATCCATCATTTTGATAAGTTTGTCAAGATATTTATCAATAATTTTTGCCTGAATCATCACGGGAATGTCATGATACGGCCATTCTAGTTCAAAGATGCAGCCATTCAACCAAGTCTTATGTGTCAAGAAAATTCGATAAGACCTGAGATGGCTAGGGTTGGACGGATCAAATTTAACTTTCATATCGCCTCCTGTTAAGATGAAGGCAATTATACAGAGTTTTTTTAAAAAGTAAAGAGTTTAATTGCCCTGTGCAGAAGTCGGAGGAAGACCGCTTGAAAGACCTGTAAACCCAGACCCAAAAAGAGAAGTGCTTTTAGATGGCTTCTTCTTCTTTTGGGGGGGATTAGAAGGTGGCAAAGGTGTAGGGTTGTTAGGCTTTGTGGGTTCGCCTTCCTGTTCCGCTATACCAGTGCTGTTTGTATATGATGGAGGCTCAGGGGTGAAAGGAGGCCAATCACTTTGTCTTGGCTGTGTTGGCTCCTTTGCTTTTCCCCTTTTTATTCTCTTGGTTCGCTTTGTATGCTTTACTTCGAGAATGTAATCAATAAAAGATATCACTTAAATTTAGTCATCATACTTATCATCGGGTTTTGGCACAAAAAGACGCTTTCTCATAGCTCTAACTTTTCTTCTAACGTTTTTTGTTACTGCACGTTCTAATGCATCTCTTTTATCTTGATTTGTAGGATCATTCAAGACGCTATTTTGAAGTCTGGCTTCACGCTCAACACCTTCGTCAAGAATCTCTTCAAGTGCTTCTACAACATACTGGTGAATGATTTCTTTTAGTTTTGACATATTAGTTTCTCCTAAATTCCTTTTTTCATGTAATTTTGCATCTGAAGGCGAATCCCCTATAGGATGCGGTATTGTTTCTGCGTTATGATATTCAATTTTTCCACGCAAGTATGCACGATTTCCATGTAGAGTTACATCTTCAGCAGACTTAATTGCCCGTCCATTTTCATCTACAAATACATGTTGACGTTTTGGATTGAATTTAGCAACTACACCATTAAAACTATGCTTGCTAGGATCTTGTATTTCGCCATCAACTGAAGCCATTGCACTTTTATTTTCTCTACCCGTTGCAATAGCATCTCTTGCTGATTGATTGACGTTAAATTCTACATTATGAAGGGTTACAACATGATGGTAAGCTTGAGCCTCACCACCATAAGATCCTCCTCTTTTAGAACCTTTATGAATTGTTAAAACAGGAATACCATTATTTTTTAATACGTTAAGATTAAGTCGCGCACCAATCCGAGTACCTACAGGATGTTGAATATTTTTTGCAATTATTCTTCTGGATGTGGCATCAGTATTAAGAGCTTTTTGAACTTCTTCTTCTGAAGATAGTTTTTCTTCTGGTTTATCTCTTTTTTTATATAAAGGGCTTTCTTCTGCATTGATAACTTTACCTGATGCAACTTTTTCTTTTATAAACTGATGCAAAGATTTCATTAATTTTAAGGACGAGGTGGTCTGACAGGATTCAAAGGATTTGATGTTGGCCCACCTCTACGCACATATCGAGCATCAATCTGAAATCCACCACGAGTAGCAAAAGGTCTGAATTGTTTCACATATTTGTGACGATCAACTTTTTGAGGGTATTGACCTCTTTTCTTTGGTACAGCAGATTTTCGTCTTCTGACAAAAAGTTCTTGCAAATCCTCGTCAGAAGACAAAATCTCTTCAACAATTTCTAGCACAAGTTCTTTAATGGTTAAATAATCCATTAATAAGTCCTTTATCTGCTACGTCTTGGTGATCTAACAACTGATGAAGGAGCCTTAGCTTTTGGTTTAGGTGCTGGAGCAACTGCCTTTGGTTTAGGTGCTTTAGCTTTAATTACATCAGAGGCTTTCTTTTCACCTCTACCAATTGCACCAGCATCATCATGAGAAATAGCAACATGCCGACCCGTTTCTGGATGAGTGATATATGCACTGCCTGTTGAAGTTACACCACCACCAGCTTTTCGTGTGCGAATAGTTGCTTGACGAACTTGTCTTGCTTTAGTACGTTCAGAATCTGCACCAGCAGATTTTTTATAAGTATCTGATACACTTGTTGCACTAGCTTGTCTAGCGGCAGACAATTTACCAGCACTTTTTATATCTGCTGCACGAGATTTAACTTTTAAAGCATGAATACCAGATTTTGCTTTATCTACTTTCCCTTTAACCCATGCACCAACATGTTTGAATGGGGAAGCTACAACACTACCAACTCGTTTCAATGTGCTACCAATTCCAAAAAGTTCGTCAAGCACTTCTTGAGTTTCTTCTTCAGTCAAATCATGTTCTTCAACCAATTCATTTATAAAATGAGTAAGTTCGTCTTCATTGATTGTCTTGATATGGGCTTCTTGAACAAATTGCGTAAACTTCTTTGCCATGGTAGTTCCTCTATAAAAGCAGTGAGTATAAGATATTGATATTTATATGAAATACATTTTCTATATATTAAATCTTATTCTTCTGTATCGGATGGTATATGTTTAACTGACATTTTCTTTTTAGAATTAAAAGCATGTTGTTCAGCTTCAATAAATGCCTTTTTTACTAAAGAATAACTGCTTTGATCAGGCATTAAACTAAGCATTATCTTAGTCATTTTATTCATCTTATAATTTTTATCATATTTCATACTGTTACCTCTTAAAACTGTAGATCGTGTGGCTGATCGGTAGCCAATGAAATCGGCAAATAATCCCAAGTACCTTTTAATACTGGTGTAAAATTAGTAGGTGATCGACGAATGAAAAACTTTCTTATTTTCATTTGAAGTTGCTCTACCAAATTCACAAAAAATGAATCAATTCCAACAAAACATGCACTCTTTTCAATAAGAGTAATCCAATCAAAAATGTTGTCAGTTAAATCGCTTATTTCAATAATCTGTGCTTCAGCTAAACCAATATTAATAGCAAAATTTCTTAAATCAAGTTCATACTTAATTCTTCCCATCGCACCAGAAGTGTGAGCAATAATATATGGACCAGCCTTATCCCAAACCAAACGATCATATAATTCTTTTTCTTGTTTAAGATTACGTCGAATGTCAAGATTCCATTTTTTTTCAAAAGGAACACTTGTTGCAGCATATTTAAATTGATCAAATGTAGTATGGAAAGGTAGACCAAGTTCTTTAGCACGAATTGGAACTGGATCAATCAATCGAGAAGGCATGCCAATTTTTGAAAAGTGTAAGATTTCTTCATACGGAAAACTTATTATTTCAGAACATCCTTCATCCAATAACATTTGCCTCGGTGTCTCAAACCAATATGGATTGCGAATATTAGATTGAATTGACTTTTCTTCTACTGATAAAGGAAGAAAATTTACATAAGGGGCGGCATATTGAAATGCCTTTTGAAAAGCACCATCGATTACCCAATAAACTTCATGTCCCTTATCATAAAAATGTTTTGCAATAGGAAGTGTAATTAAACAATCTCCACCACCTCGCAGTTGAATTATCCCTAATTTACTTGTCATTTAATACCTCTTCAATTTCACTTATTGATGGTGAATATACTCCATTATGTTGGACTGTTACAGCACTTGCTGCGTTTGCAAAAATTATACTTTGTTCTATGTCTTTTGTAAAGAGAAACTTATAAATCAAAGAAGCAAAGAAAGTGTCACCAGCACCACATACATCAAACTTATCTATACTTTTAGTTCCATACAATTTACCTTTATACGACGCTCCAATATCACCTAAAGTTGTAATCAAATGTTCTTCTGGATAAGAGATAGCATCTTCATATTCTTTTTGATTAATCTTGACATACATACCTTCAAATCGGGCAAGATCTTTTTTCTTAGTATCTATGAAAATTGGACCATCATAATAAGTTTTAATATAATCAATGGTATCGTAAGTAACAGAACCTTTATCATAATCAGAAATTACTATTGCGTCAAATACAGATGTGTTGGAATGTAAAGAAGGTAATTTGACTGGCTCTCGTTTTGGATCTTCATCAAATCGAATTAAATGCTGATTGGTTTTAACATCAATAAATCGAGTTTTTGAAGACCGCCCAGAAGTGAGGAATACAATATCACAACCAAGTTTTTCTAAATTGTGCCATACATTACCTGCCATTCCATATTTTTCTTCTTTAAAAGAAGAATCTAAAATAGGAACAGGAGCTTCTGGACTAATTCGATTTACATTGCCATAATAATAGATATCACGGCAATTATCGCCAATTAAAAGAATAAATGGTTTTTTCATATATTAAGCACCGATGGTAAATTATACGATAAGTATTCTATCATTTGTTGTTTTTCAGAATACCCTTTATCGATAGTAACTCTTATACCATCTTGCATATAATTATCTCCCACTCTATTTTTCATCTTATATAATTTTATGTCCAGTTCTTCATGTTTAGTCATGATATGTTCATACAAACGCTTATCTACATAAGTAGGTTCTTCTGGTAAAGGAAATAAGTTTTTACATTTAATTGGATTAAAACATAATATGCTACCATTTACAGTGTTTTCATCAGGCCACACCCAATTAGCCCATGCCAAATCAAAGTCATTTTCCTTTAGTTCTTTAAGCGTATTACCATTAGTAAAAAATTGATCTTCATTTATTGCCAAAATTTTTCCATTGAAATTTTGAAAAATATCAAATATTGTATTATATCCTTCGGAAAAAAATAAACAATTATAAGGTCTCCACGATTCTATAAATTGTGGATTTGATGCTATGTATTTTGTGGGGCGATTAAAAATTTGAGATTTAGGGAGAGGAATTAAATCTTTAAAAGATTCTGAATATTGTTCACCCATCATGTCAACACAAAAAATATCACTTTCAGGTATAAAATGTTTAGTAGTTTTTATAGACAACTCTAAGCAATCATATCTTTTAAAATTTTTAAAAACAACAATAAAATTACTTTTTGCATGTTCAAACATGTTGCACCTCATTCATCAACGAACCACACATCTCCACCTGAAACAAATCTTGAAGTATCTTCTTCAAAATTATATGGAATTATATAATCATCTTCTACTTTTTCTAAGACTTCTATCGAATCCATGGGAAGAAATCCATCTTTGGAATTCCTTTTCCCCTTTATCCATTTATTTAGTTCACCTTCTTCAGTCTTATAAAATTTTTTATAAGAATCAGATTTTTTTTTCTTATCTTCTTCAGTCCATGTCCTACTATTAGCACAAGAGGATGAGCAAAATTTTCCGTTTCGCTCATGATCCTTGCCACATTTAGGACATGTTTTCATTAGTCGATAAAAGGATGTAGATTTTTATTTTCTGAATATAACGATTTAAGAGTCATGTTTTCGTCGAGTGTTTTAATTAAACGTTTTTCGACATTTTTATATTGATCGTGTAATTGTTGATACAATATTTCAAGTGTATTGAAATTATCAACTTCATAATAGTTTACTTGCTTATACATAGACATCTCCTACTGTTTAAGCTGGTTGATAGAAATGATATTTATAACATTCTATAAAGTGCAATCGAATCAATCGTCATTAGAAGTACATAATTTAAGAGCATACTGAATGACCTGCGAGTAAAAGCAGACCAAGCGTACATACCGCAACTAGTAATCCATATAGGATAAAACACCATAAGGGGAGGATTAGGAACGGTAAGCGCCATTCCAATAGCACTTCCGATACTGCCACACCAAGCGAGACACTCAATAACAAACCTAAAAGGATTTGAATTGAAATCATGTTTTATCCATCGTAAAATGTTTTTCATAATTTGGCATCCGTGTAAGGATTTGAACCTCAACTAACTATTTTGGAGACAGTTGTGCTGCCGTTACACCACACGGATAGAAATTACTTTTGATTTAGGTAATTTATATTTACCTAACAGCCAACCTTCTTCAAGTTCGCCCTTTATCTTTTTTGATTTTTTAGTCAAAGGATTATGAACCCATTTAGTTCCATATTGAGAATTTTTTTCTCCTTTTTGGGAGATTTTATTTTTCTCGCTTATTTTCTTTTTCGTTTCTTCTGTATGGCTTCTTAATAAATTTTCTCCACCATACCCGATTTTACCGGCATTTTCGTAGACGTTTAATTTATTGCTGTTAATATAATCAAATCCGCCATAACCACCAACTTTTAAGTTGTAAGTGTTTTCTGTAGCGAGAAAATCTTCGTTAACAAGTTCGCCTTCTTTTTGATACATGGTTTCAGGGTTATCATAAACGAAAAGAATTTCTTTCTCAAAATTCTCTATTCCATTTTTTTCTATGGCTCGTTTAAGATACTTTCCTGAACCCATGTACCCGTCATCAAGATTTTTGGTCTTATGTGATCCTATGTAGACCTTGCCGTTAATCTTATTTGTAATCTTATAAATTGTGTAGTGCATAAAAGCCTCCTACACTTATTTATAAGGTCGAGTCTTGACGAAGACTCTCAAGGCTCCCTGAGATGGACTTGAACCAACGACCGAGTGATTAACAGTCACTTGCTCTACCGACTGAGCTATCAGGGAATATTCTTTATTTACTATTTATTGCAATATAATGTAACATAAAATCATTGTAAAGTGTTTCTTCTAATTCATATGCTTGCACTTCCCAAGGTGCTGTGAAATACATTTCATTTTTTTCCATCGACTCAAACCAAACACCTTTCCAATAAACACCATCTTTTTTATTTTGAAGATGGTTTTTACGATATTGCATACAATGCACAGATTCATGTGCAAGTGCTCTGAGTTGATGTTCTTCATCTATGCTTTTATTTAGTTCTATCACAAAAAATTTTGGATAATGAGAACTTTCTACAATACAATAGCCATGGGCATCTAAATTTTTAATGAAATTAAGTTCAACTTCAATTTTTGGATCTTTATTAAACAATTTGCTCATATAAAAATTCAGAGCCTCGGTAAAGAGACTCATCTTTTTCTTATTTGAACGAATGCCATTTATTTCTATATCAATCATATAGACCCATCGCTTGTGATTCGATTGTAAGTAAAGATAAAATTCCGTGTGAATACCACTTTGGAATCTCTCGGTTAGTCCATCGAGCAAATCCATTCTTTTTCATAATGTAGTATTGACGATATGCATTTACAACATCACTTGTTTTGCATTCGTCAGGCATTGCTTGCGGTGGATCTGACCAGTCATTATCTTTTAGATTTTTAGGACAGTTGACAAGAACAAATCTAAGTTTTTCGCAAGCATGTTCTTTACCATATCGATGAGTATATTCATTAAGGCAACTTACCCACAATGCATAAAGCCATGAATAATTAGCTTTTCCTTGCCTAGCCCAAACTGCTGAAGGATGGTTGATATGTGTAGCTTTATACAACATATCTTCTCGCCCATCATTTAACTTCCAACGTTTGATTTTACGCCCAGAACTGTTGTCAACATATTCTTGACCATCAAGAATACGATGAGCGGTTGATAATAGTTGTGCATATTCAAGAATCATCTTGACCACATGTTTATCACAGTGATACTCAGCACATTGATTCGGGTCATGTGACAAGAAAAAGATATTCATTAAGTAAAGTCCTGAAATGAGGGTTTGTCAAATTTTTTTTTGACAGGGGAAACTGTCATTGAAGGTTGAGCACCATCAATAATGTTATCCTGTGCTCGTTCCTCAAGATTATACAATCTCATCTTAGACCTGTCAACCCCTATGACAAACTTTCTATACATATTTGGGTCACTATAACGGTTCTTCAATTGCTTGACCATTAATTGATTCAATGTGTTAAGCTGTTCGCTAGTGATGATTGCAAACATAAAGTCAGCCGTAGCAGGAAGACCAAACGATTCCGAAGTATCTGTAAGTTCTACGTCAGAGTTTCCAAAACCTCCGCGATTTGTCTGAGTCGCACTAATGATTGGTACGTTAAACTCAACAGCAAGTCCACGAAGCTCTTCTGCAATTGCTTTGATGTAAGTGTATGAATTGAAGTTTGTTCCTGTCTTTAAACGAGAAGATGCACAAATGTTTAAGTAATCAATGTATACAATATCAGGTACAAAATTTCTCTTAATCTTAAGTTCATTCAGTAAATAACGAAAATTAGAAGCACTAGCAGATGCCGTAGGATATTCTTTAATAATGAGTTTACCTACAGTTTTCTCACGAGCTTTGTTAATCTTCTTTTCATAAACATCTTTAGAGAGAGAAGACAACTCATCGATTGTGACGTTAAGAGTGTTTGCATCAATACGTTCAGCAATCTTTTCTTCAGACATTTCAAGGGTGATATACAAAACATTATACCCTGCCATCAGATTACCGGTAGCACAGTGACACATAAACATTGACTTACCAACACCAGTACCAGCCAAGCAAATGTTCAATGTCTTAGGAGAAAGACCGCCCTGAGTAATTTTATTAAAATATTCCAAATCAAAAGGAATCTTAGACTCTTTCAAATGATAGGAATTAAATCGAGTCTCCCAGTCATCAAGGAAACTGTGACCAATGTGTGTATCGAAAGATACTGCCAAAGCATCTGCCAAAATCTGAGGAATAGATCCTTTAGAAATACCTGAATTGTCACTATTCATAAGTTGAATAGATTTAGAAATTGCATTGAACAAAGCTTGGTCTTGACAAAACTTCTCGGTCTGATCTAACAACCATTCTTCCTTTGTAGAGGAATCAAAAATTAATGCTTCGATATATTCCTGTGTTTCTTTAAATGATTGTTCAGTATGGTCAGCCATAGCTGATGAATCAATTGTCAATGCCTCCTTTGAAGGAAAGGCATTGTACTTCTTCACATATTCATCAAGTAGTCTAAAAAGTCGTTTTTCTGTATTATCTTTGAAATATTCTTCTTTGAGAAAGGGTATTGTTTTACGAGCATATTGTTCATTAAACACCAGATTCGATAGAATCGTCTTCTCGATTGTCATCAATTTCTCCTTGACCACCATAACTAAATTCTTTTTTGGCACACTCTTCTAGACGAAGAAGCATTTCATCATCGAAATACTTTTCTGGATTGGATAGAATTTCCTTTCCAAAAAGCCTAGTTCCGTTAGGCATCTCGTATCGAGTAGTGACCTTCTTGATTATACCATACTTTTCAGCTAAATCAAGCAAACCATAATACTTATCAAGACCTTTATCATATGATAAGCGAACTTCAACCTGACCATTCTCTTTCGATAACCTAGATTTGTGCATCTTGACTTTGATGATGTTACCAACCACATCGTTGTTACCATCTTTATCTTTCTTCTTAGAAAGCATGGCGATAGTAGACGCAGCATATTTAAGCCCTGAATTGTGAGTTATCAATCCATTTTCAAGAATATAATTTTCATGCTCATCAACTGTAATGTCATATACTTTTCCTGTTCCTACAGATTTAATATTAACTACTTTCATAATTTTATAATTTCCTTTATTCCATATTTTGCCAATAAATTATTGTGTTGAGGTTTGCATAATTTCTGTCCTAATGCTTCAGATTTACCAATGTAAGTACCTAAAAATTTATATTGAGTAAATGTTATTTCTGAACCATTATTGAATTTAACTAAAATTGGTTGAGAACGGATTTGTGATATAATATTTCGAGTTTCTTGATTGTGTGTTTTACCATAAAATGGATTTTTTTCTCCCATCATCCCTTTACTAATATTAGTTTTCCATTCACTTTTTTCTTCTTCTGTCATTGTATGCCAACAAGGTTTGCCATACATGGGATTATTTTTACCTAAAGTAAAAATTCGATTATTTTTTATGATATTTTCATATATTCTAGAAGTTATTTTATACCGTTGATTATCGATATTTTTACCTAAAAACCGCACCAATGCATATGTCATACTTCGTTTTTGTGCGCCATAGGTCATTCTTATTAATAAACAATGGGCTATAAAATGTTCTCTTGGAGTTAATAATACTAAATTAGATTTATGATTACTGCCGCCTAAACTTTTAGGTAAAATATGATGAGATTCATAACAATTACCGTCTTTTCTTTTTCTAGGTAATTGTTTTCTAGAATTCATCAATTTCATATACCAATTTGTATATTTGTTATTTAAATACATGCAAGACCTCCTAAACGTCATACATGTATTTATTAATTTATACTTTAAACCACTACCTATTTTTGTAATGTTTGCAGATCATCACCTATAATAATGTTTTTTGCTTCAACCCATTGATTGTTAATAAAAAATTTGTGCTCTGGTGTACACGTTACACTTGACCCATCTTCTAAATGGATTTGCAATAGTTCTTTATCATCAAAAGTGTGACATTCTAATACGTTTTTAAATTCACCTTCTTTAGTCATCACTAAATCGTTAGTACTAATATTTTCTATGCTAACAAACCCTCTGCGCGTTAAGACGTTAGTGCCTGCAACCAAACATCCACCAGAAATTTCTTTGGTGGGAACATATGCGCCAACGATATCATAAACGTGATTGGTTACAATAAGCGGAACCTTGACCTTTGCTAACTTCAAAGTCAACACTCGAAATGCAGCCTTAATAGTTTGGGATTTAGTCATGTCACGAGTCTCTTTACCTTCAGCAGTATCTTCCATTTCTTTTGTGGTAGATAGAAGACCCAATGAATCAAGCACCATCATAAACGGAGGACGGTCTGCACCACCCTTTTCATAATAGTCAAGCGTCTTAAGGGCATGAGTTCTAAACTTCTGAATAGTATCTGGTTCAGCAACAATTACTCGCTTAGTATCAATTCCGCGAGACTCCATCATCTGTTTGGTAACAGCAGCCTCAGTATCATAATACATAACACCAGCGGTAGGATTTGCATCTAAGAAGGCTTTGACAATCCCAAGCACAAAGAAAGTTTTTCCGGTAGCAGATTCACCAGCAAAAGCAGTAATCTTATTATTTGGGACACCACCAAAAATACTACCACTAACAACTGCATTGAGAATATAAGACCCAGTATCAATAAATCCACTAAATTCTGAAGAACCTTGACCATCAGCAACGATATTAGTGTCTTCATCTTTTATACTTTCTACAAGATTTTTGAAAAATGACATATTTTACCTCAAATTGTTCATAAAAAAAAGTCGTCCAGCGTAGTAGCAGTGTTTTCTTTTGTTGTCCAGTTAATCTTTTCAGCAATTGCATTTAAAGGTTCAATGAATGCCTTATCAAACTGAGTATCATAATCAATAAACTGCTCAATATCTAATTCTTTAGGTAATTCCGCTGGAGATGAAATAACCGTTATTCCGTATTTATTCGGCATCAAATAACAAAACTTAATCTTCTCACCCTCAGAAATGTAAGGATAGCGTTTTGCCAAATTCTTCTTCTTTATTAGAAGATTATACCACAATGCACCCTTAACATGAATGGGTGTTCCCTTAGAATATACTAAATCATCGTTAGAATATTTGGCTAGATTATTACATCCACGAGGAAAGGCAATTTCTTCAAAAGTCATCTTAGAAAATTTCTCACGAAAATCCTTGACAAACTCAATAAGTACTTGATTGTCTTGAGTCATCATAATCTTTAAAGCATTTTTGATAGACTCTCGACAGGCCAAAGGAGTAGATGATTTAATAGCTTCAATACCCATCATCTTAAGTTTGGGTTCAGCATATCGTACACCTTCTGAGTCATATACGTTTAAAATGTATCGCTTTTTGGCAGTCCAGATACCTTTGTCGGCAATAGACTCTCGCTTCATTTTCATCTTCTGAGCATACGCATTAGTATACACTGCAAGATGCCTATAACACTCGTCAATAAAAGGCTCAAGTTTTTCTTCGCATACTCTATTCAGATAATTAATAACTTTTGTGATATCTTTCTTTTTACCTTCAAACGCTTTATCTACAAGTTCACTAAAATTGATATAAATTGAATCTGTGTCTGAGGCAATAATATAATCCTTATCCGTTTTCAATAACTTGTTCAGATATCTATTCATTTCATTCTCAATCCAACGAATCGCAACCTGACCTGAAAGAGTAATACATTCGGCAAGGGCAATCTGGTAATATCTAAAATGTGAATTGCCAAGAGCACCATACGCCGAATTCAACATAATCTTAAAAGCCATCTGAAGATTGTTGTATCGAGCAATCTCCTTTTCTAGCTCATAAGACTTATTCTTTTGATATTCTTTCTGAAGTTCGATCATCTTCTTCTTATAGATGGTTCGTTTGTTGTAATACAATTCCATCAATTCAGGAAGAAATCCTTGTTTATCCCGTCGAAACAAACAACGATTCGCAGTTTTGATTAGGTCTGTATTCCAATTATCAGCATCCCCTTGAAGGAAAGTATCTACATTCTTTTGACCGGGAACCTGTTCGACATAAGTCTCTGGTGAAATGTTGTACTGCATGATAAGGTGTGGATATAGGCTGTTCAAATCGAATGAACAAACCCACTCGTGCATTCCTACTTGTGGCACCTTAACATACGCACCAGTAAATGATCCTTCTTCAATAGAATCATTCATAAGATTCTCTGGTGAATTCAACATCGCATACGGAATATCAGGGATGCTTTCCTTTGGTGTCACTACAATGTTGCGATCTAACAAGAAGTTATGGCTGACAATATCCCAAAGCTTTACAACACCAAAAGTATCCACATAGTTTACTTTGGCACTGTAAGCCATTGCAAAAACAAGTTCAATAAGTTTAAGTTTATCCTCTAAACGTTCTACAAGCTCTACGTCCTTGATATTGTAATCGATGAACATTTGATAATTATTTCGATACAACTCATATAGATTACCATACTCAGAATAATCAAGTTTTTTCTCACCAAGTTCAACCATGGCAATATGGTCGAGCTTATAAGATTCTTGATTACTATAAGTAAATTTCTTGTAAAGCTGAAGGTAATCAAGAATAGCAATACCTAAAATATCATACGCAGTAAAATGTCCATTTGCTTTACCGTGACTGACTTTCTTCTCTACAATAATATTCCAAGGTGAAAGCCGCCTTGCCTCGTTATCACCAAGAATTTTATTAATACGATTGATGAGGTACATTACGTCAAATGATTCAACATTCCAACCCGTAATAATATCAGGATTGATTTCTTTCCATACCCTCAAAAAAGAGTCTAGAAGGTGGGCTTCATCACGGCATTTAATATACTTAACATCATCGTTCGCGGAATACTTACCACAACCAAGTACTATTTTAGTATCCTTAATTTTCATACCGATTGCAGTAACTTCTTTATCTGCAAATTCTGGTTTAGGAAACCCATCATCAGAAGCAACCTCAATATCAAGGTATACAACTTTAATCAAGTCAACATCAATAGCAATTTCAGTAGGATAATTGTCATAAATCCAAAGATAATTAAATGAACGAGGGCTTTGACCATGAATAGTAAAATTAGAAACGCCCTCATGAGTTTCTACAAATTCTTTAGCATCACCAATAGAATCAAAATCCATTTTGTGGACAGACACATCTTGAAGGGTTTTATACTTAGAAGGATTAGAAGACTCTACGAAAAGGTAAGGTTTATATCGAATCTTCTTCTGTACAAGCTTTCCGTTTTCATATCCTCTGTATAGAATATTATCGCCTCGTTGAATCACGGAAGTATAAAAATGCATTTTTGTTCCTATATAAATATTTTATATTGTATTATACTACTATTTTAACAGTAAGTCAAATAATATTTAAAGGATTTTCATATGAGTTTAAAACATTTTCAAACAAAAATTGGCGTAACTCCTGATGGTGAATGGGGAGCAAACACTCTTAAAGCAGCAGTAAATTATTATAAAATGTCTAAAATTCGTGCTGCTCATTTCTTTGCTCAAACTGCTCATGAAAGTGGCAACTTCAAAACTCTATCAGAAAATCTAAACTATAGTGCAGACGGACTTGTCAAGATCTTTCATAAGTATTTCCCTGATATTTCTGCTGCTACTCCTTATGCCAGAAATCCAGAAAAGATTGCTAATAAAGTATACAGTAATCGTATGGGAAATAGTGATGAATCTTCTGGTGATGGTTGGAAATACAGAGGGCGCGGTGCTATTCAATTAACTGGTCGTGAAAATTATGCTGCTTTTGCTAAAGCTTTTGGACGCCCAGATATACTTTCAAACCCAGACATTGTTTCTGGTGAACTTGCTTTTGAATCCGCTATGTTCTTTTTTGATAAGAATAATCTTTGGGATATTTGCGATAAAGGCATCAATCTTATAGCAATTACAGAATTGACAAAAAAAATCAATGGTGGCACTATTGGGTTAGAAGATCGCAAAAATCACACTTATGAATATGCTAAACTCCTAGGAGTTTAATGAAAAGGGGAGCAAAATCTCCCCTTTCCTTTTTTAGATTAAATGCCAGTTCTCATAAAATAACTTATCAATGAACAAGCATTAAATAAGATCAAAAGTGACAAAGCTGTATTGTCTTTAATAAGATTCATTTTTCCTCCGCAAGAAACTGTTTAGTAGTTGGTTCTTTAATTTCGATCTTTTTGGGCTTCTTATGATCAGGAATAATACGCTCCAGAACAATCTGAAGAATACCATTTAAAATCTCAGCACCCTTAATTTCGATAGAGTCATTTAGAGAAAAAGTTCGTGTAAAGGCACGAGTACTGATTCCCTTATAAAGGTAAGGATTGGCATCGTCATTTTTGGAATTGCCCGTGATGACTAGCTTATCTTCGACAAACTCAATCTCGATATCAGAACGACCGAAACCAGCTACTGCAAGCTCGATTGCGTACTTATTCTCATCGATTTTTTTGATGTTGTACGGAGGATAGTGGGGGATGCTCTTTGTGAAGTCGTCATGAAGTTTTGAAGCTTCGTTGAAAACGTGATCAAATCCGACAAAGAACGAATTGAAGGCGTCCCAATTTTTTGGGACATAGTATGTCTTAGTCATAAGTATCTCCTGTTAGGCAAGATTAATAAATTGATAGTTTATGCGATACTATCAAACGCGCCACCCCGAAGGCATGGCAATATCAAACTCTATTTATACAATTTATTTAGCTTTTTGTTTTTTCATTGCTATTTGACGAATTTCTCTGCTTGGATCATTTAATGCTTTAGTTATATGTTCTGATGTTACTTTAGGGTGTTCAAGTGCTGCTGCACGACGAAATACATCATCATCATCTAATGCTTTAGTTATATGTTCTGATGTCACTTTAGGGTGTTTAAGTGCTTCTCTACGAACTTCAATGCTTGGATCATTTAAAGCTTTAGTTATATGTTCTGGTGTTGCATTAGGGCGTCTAATTGCTATTTCACGAACAAAATCATTTGTATCATCTAATGCTTTAGTTATATGTTCTGGTGTCGCTTTAGGGTGACTAATTGCTGCTAGACGAACTCCTGTACTACTGCTTGGATCATTTAAAGCTTTAGTTATATGTTCTGATGTTGCTTTAGGGTGTCTAATTGCTGCTTGACGAACTCCTGCACTACTGCTTGGATCATTTAAAGCTTTAGTTATATGTTCTGATGTCACTTTAGGGTGTTCAAGTGCTGCTCTACGAACTTCAATGCTTGGATCATTTAAAGCTTTAGTTATATGTTCTGGTGTTGCTTTAGGGTGTTTAATTGCTATTTGACGAACAAAATCATTTGTATTATCTAATGCTTTAGTTATATGTTCTGATGTTACTTTAGGGTGTTCAAGTGCTGAGTCACGAATATATTCAGCTGGATCATCTAATGCTTTAGTTATATGTTCTGATGTTGCTTTAGGGTGTCTAATTGCTGCTAAACGAACAAAATCATTTGTATTATCTAATGCTTTAGTTATATGTTCTGATGTTACTTTAGGGTGTTCAAGTGCTGCTTTACGAATTCCTTCGTTTGGATCATCTAATGCTTTAGTTATATGTTCTGATGTTGCTTTAGGGTGACTAATTGCTGCTAGACGAACTAATTTATCATCATCATCTAATGCTTTAGTTATATGTTCTGGTGCAACATCAGGATGCATCATTGTAGTATAACCATTATCATTATATACATCAGGATGTTTTTTATAAACGATTGAACCACCTTTATGTGGTCCTGATAAATCTTTAGCTAATTGCTCTGCATGAGCTTTAAATCCAGCGTGATCGATACCATAATGTGAATCTACGGCATATGCTGTATGCCCTTGATCATTAATATGCGGTTGTAATGTTGCTCTGGCTAATTCTCGCCCTTCATGATCTTGTAAATAAGTAACAACTGTTCCATGTTTAATTTCTTGTGGTAGGTACTTTTTATGGAGACCGGTTTCTACATTTTTGCAAGATTGTTGTTGCCAAGATTGATTAGAAGAGGTTTGACCTGCAACACCAGATTTATCACCTTTACTAGGATCTCCGCCCGGAGATCTAGTAGTTATTGCAGTTAACCCAGTGAATTTTTTACCTTGTCTGGTGTTATCGTTAGCAAACCCATTAACTAATGTAGAAGGTGCTTTTGTTTTAGTTAGAAGTTTACCAAGTTTAGTTTGACGACCATATTCATCATTTGTTATACCATTTTTGTAATCTTGATGCGAAATGGATCGTCCTAAATGTCGTTCAATAGCTTTGTGTATTTCAGATTTATCCATTGTGCCTTCTAATGGTTTAGACACAACATCATTACCTACACCAAAATAATGATCAGTAGCTTTTACGGCTTTTGGATCTCTAGGCATTTGATTAAATTCTTCACGTTGTGAATCATTTAATTCTTCTGAAATTAATAAAAAAGCTTTGAATCTTAACATTTATTTAGCCCTTACAAAATAAACTGTAGGATTTTCTATATTTTTTAATGTAGGCTTTTGGACATTTTTCTTCCAGTCAGGACTAGAATTTGGAACAATCTTTCCATCTTTGACTAGTCTAACAGGTCTATCTTCAGAATGCAAGCGTTCCCAGATCTTATGTGCCGTTTTGCTTATAGACCCAGAACTCATCATCGAAGTTCCGTTATTCAATATTGCATTATAGACTTCATGCATCATTTTTGGATGAGAAGTTCTATCCTTAGTTACTTCTTCTGCTCTGAAAGTTTTGCCTTTATGTAGCATCTGACCTTCTACAGTACCGACATGTTCTCCGGTAGCTTTATCATGAACGGTATAAGTTCTAAACCCGTCATTGTGATCGATAGCTTTTACATGGAATCTGTCAGTCTCAAGAGTATGTGATAGGTTTCCTCTTTTGGAAATTTGATCGTCACTAAGTTTATTAAATTTAGGCTCATGCTCAGGTATAGTCTCTACAAATTCCCTAAAAGTTGCTATCATTTTTTTCTGCCTATATTATATTTCGCTACCAATTCCCAATCATCTTTTTCTTTATGAGAGATAATTTTGATTTGACTAATTGGTGCCATCATTTCTGCAATGTACTCTGGACGAACAACTTTAAGAAGACCCCACTGTTCTAATAAAGTGGCAATAGTATTTCGTCTGGCTTTATCATCATCTGAAAAGTTAGACGGCTTACCATCTAACATGAAAAGTTCTTTAAAGTGTACGATGTAATATTTTGCTTGTTTATGAAGAATATGACAAGATTGATATAAAGTATTATCTTTCTTTGAAGCAACACCAATACGAGTCAAAGTTTCTTTAATCTTTAAAAAATCTTCTTGTTCTAAGAGACTCACTTCTACTAAGGAATCAACTACATTCATGTTTACTCACTCCGCTTTTTTTAATTTATTATAATCGGAGTAGTTGTTTCTAACCTTCAACTACACAGATCTATTCATTTGTCCCGCCTTTTTGCAATTTATTTTTAATCAGACTGAACTGTTTTTTATTTATAATTGTCAAGATTTCGGCAGCACGAATGTAATTGCAACTGTAATATTCAGCTACAATATCTAAATCTTCATTGGAGGTTTTCTTTGTCCACTGGCTAAACCGCTTCTTTTTAGGAATACCGTTTAGATAGTATTCATATTGAAGCTTGTTATCCATGTGTGCAAACTGATTAATTTCGTTTGCATAGAGGATTGTGTCAATATGATACGAGAATGACTTGTTGGTCAGAAAGGGAACATAATCCTTCTCTGCCAACTCATCATTCTCTGTATCAACCATCAAATTCACTTTCGATTCATTAATCGATTTCACATAATCAAATGGATTCATAATATAGTATTTACCTTTAGTCTATTTGCTGACCCTTTGCTCTTGCAATTGCACGTTCAACACCCGTCATGGGGCGACCAACTTTCTGCCTTACTTTGTCGGATTTTGATTTGGCGGATTTTACAGCCGTTTCCATTGATGGGTTAACAAAAGGATTACCACGAGCAGCTTCTTGATCTTCTGGCTTATCAATTTCATGCTCACCGTTATTCATTTTAGCATGTTCAATAGTCTCAGGTCCAACATGGTGATTAAACTCCGATTCATGTTTTATCTTGCTTGTAGATGTAGTTGGTGTAGTAACTAAAATGCCACCGGGAGTTTTACCATTCTTAGATTTAAATCTTTCTTTTGGTAAGAAATCTTCATCTTTAAATCTTGAGTCTGTTGGAATTAATTTATCACCAACCTTTACTAACCGAGGATGTACTACATGTTGTTTTTGATAATCATATCGCCTTCCGTTGATAGTCTTATGTCCATAATGAGCTTTATCTGGAGTGGTTGCCTTACCATTACCATCATAATGACCTTCTGGTCCTTCCTTTTTTTCAGCAGAAGATAATTCATTTTCTTCTCTAGGTCCAGACCAATATTTAATATGAGTTATGTTTTTTTGATATTCTTGATCTAGTTTTTTACCTCTTCTCATGTCTGTTACTAAATATGAGCCTTTAGGTGGTGTCTTATTACCTTGATCATTAACGATGTCTTCACCTACAGCATTTCGTGTAGCGTTGATTGTATTCCTAATTCTCTGTTTATCTTTTCGCATATTTTCATGAATAAAACCACCATTTTTTACTTTAGGCCCAGTATTTGAATAAGTTACATGATAATTATTTTCGGGATCATGTAATTCATTAGTCTTACCATAAGAATTAGCAATAATTGGTGGTTTTGATTCACCGGGGCGACTTGGATTGTCTTCTGTTGCCCGTTGAGCATTCAAATGATTAATTAAATGACGCGAGGTTCTATCAGTTTCATCTACTACGTTTGGTCTAAATAATGTTCTTTTATCTTGTTTATCTGCTTCATCTGCTCGATTTCGTAAAGAATGAGCATGAGCTAGAATCCAATCACGGGTCATTGCTGGGTCATGTTTAGCTTGTTCATGACAAGCTCTTTTAACTGAAGCGGCAACATATTGAGCTTCAGCGTTAGGTGCAAAACACCCACCTTTAGACGTATCAGCCACACCATGTGCATCAACGCCACCACCACAACCTACGGTTTGAGCAGGGCAAGTGTTTAAAATATGATGTCTTTCATTTTCACCATAACCAGAAGTATAAAGAGCATGACCAGCAACACCTTTGGAAGCAGAAGCAACAAAAGATCTACCTTTCTCATCATATTCATTTTGGACGGTATCAGTTTTTTCACCCTCATCCGTAGTATCACCGTTCTTACCTAAATGACCAGCAGCTTGTAATCTTGATATTGCGGCTTTTTCTGCTTCAATTTGTTGAGATTTAGGTTTTGCAAAATGCTCATCTAAAGTTTGTTTATGAACATTTTCTATTTGACCTAAAGTTAATGGATCTCTATTTTCACCACCATATACTTGTGCTCTAAGTTTATTTCTATCTCGCATTCCCATCGTTCGGTTTTGTTTTTTAGGCTTACCATCTTTACCCAATTTGACCGGTGCATTTGGGTCTGTAGGTTTACTGCCTTCCCACATATGTCGAGGCACAACAATACCCTTTGCAGCGCCGCTACCTCTAAAAACTAATCTTGCAGGATTATCAGGGTGGTCTTCAACTGATTCTACAATATAAGATTCATTAAACTTATCGCCTTCATGAAATGGCACATAATCATTTGTTCCAAAAAGTGTATTCTGTCTATCTTGCTCTATTGGAACTTCATTATGTTCTTCTTGAACACTTTCAACTATAAATTTACTGAACTTGAGCATAAGGGGTTTCTCCAAAAAAATATTGTTTTTCTATTTATATAAACTCACACTCAGTCATAATCATAGTCAAGCACGCTACAATATTGATTTCAGGATCGGATACAAAAGCGGCTTTATATTGATAGTCACCCAACAACAATACTAAACTAGGAATAGATGCTGGTTTAATGTATTGGGCTGCACTATCATAAATTCGACGAAACAATGCCGAAGTTTCAATGTCACTATTCTCTCCTACCCACTTACGCATATTGGTAAACGATTTAGCTTTCAGATGACCAAAAAGCGTCTTAAAGCTTTCATCGCCAATATTAGCCAATATACCACTATCGATTTTACCCGTAGCAGAATATCGCTGAAGCTCGTTTAGAACTCGCCGCCAATCAGGGAAATGCTTACTAATAAGCTCAGCAATAGCAGGCCGGTCGAACTGTACATTTTCTACCTCAAGAATTTTCTCAATTCGTTTCATAAATTGAGAAGCTAACTTAGACTTCTCATCATTAGGAATCTTAAAATCAATTACGGTACAACGACTATGCAGCGGCTCAATAATCTTGTTCTTAAAATTACAAGTCAAAATAAATCCACAGTTGCTTGAAAACTCCTCCATGAAGTTTCGCAAAGCAGGCTGAGTGCTATTGGGATTTAGATAGTCTGCTTCATCAAGAATAACATATTTTCTTCCACCCATCAAAGACATAGAAGAAGCAAACTGACTTATATCAACACGAAGAGTATCAATGTTACCGTTCATCGATCCATTGATAACCATATAATCACATTCTAATTGATCAAGAATGGCGCGGGCCACAGTAGTTTTACCTACTCCAGCCCGCCCAGTAAGAAGCATATTAGGAATTGTGCCCTTATCGACAAACTCCTGAAAGGTTGTCTTAAGGTTAATAGGAAGAATACATTCTGATACAGTCTTAGGACGGTATTGCTGAGACCACAAAAATTCATCACGAATCATAAGTTACTAAACCCCATAGGTAGACTTACTTTCAGTCACAATAAAATATTCAATATCTTCAGATGAAAAACGACCGATACCCTTAGCCACACAAGCTTTATAGGAGTTGTGCATCATCTTCATATTATTACATAGGAAAATGATTTTAAAGTTATCGTTCGTTTCTTTTACATCAATTTCAAATGAGTTGTTTGAAGGATTCTTAAAATCTTTCGCACCCATCATCATTCTACCATTTTCAGAAAACAATGAAATTTCTGATAGCTGGAGAACACTTGCTGCTCTCATTACGTTTTGCAATAGGTCAGAAGTCAAATCGAATTCCACATAGGGCATGTTCATTTTGATTTCTTTTTCAGGAGGAGTTGTGATGGTAATTGGATCGGCGTAAGTAAAGTTTACGCTTTTCTGTCCATCGGTAATCTTTACAAAAGTATCAGTAAAGATAAGGTCTGGATCATTAAATAATGAGAGAATTCCAAGAAACCGATTAAGGTCAAAGATACCAAAATCCCGTTCAATCGTTTCAGCAATAGTTGCTTTAGCGATAATAGTCCTTAGAGGGGACATCGTTGATAAGATGTTCCCCTCCTTGAACATGATTGAGGGATTGATAGAGCTAAAGTTCTTCAGAATCTGAATCGTTTTAGCACTCAATTTCATAATATATTACCTCATTTACCCTTCTTATGCGAATAATTAACATCAGCAGTAGCAGCAGCACCAATTGATGCAAGATCTGCAAGTGAGCCACCGAAGATATAAGTGCCGACATGTTGTAGCTGCATCCAAGGACAGAACCAAACCTGACCGCCCATCTTCTGTACATTATAACAGAACATGTAGTCCTCTGACAAGTACCGCTTTGATACTGGGTCAATGATACAATCGAAGTAAGCCATAATCTCACGGCTACCATCGAAATGCTCGGTACGAACATGGTCTGGCTTATAAGAAAGCTCGGGGAAAGCTTCCGCATACTTCTCAAAAGTACGACGACGAATCATCATAAATCCAGTACCAATTTCAGATACTTCAACTGGTTCGCCAATCGGAATCTGAGCCTGACCAGACTTAGGATTGAATACATAATCACCGACAAACTTCTCAAGGTTGTTTGGATTATCATCCGCTACACCCTTATCTACTGCAAGTTTAATCTTTTCCCAAGAGATACACTTCTTAGGATAAGGGCCACCAATAACGTCATATGGACTTGCATCATCTTGAATAGCAAGAAGTGCAATAACGTCATTTGGATTAAACCCAATGTCACTATCAATGAACATTAGATGGGTTGCACCAGAACGCATAAATTCATCTGCACAATAATTGCGTGCGCGAGTAATTAGCGATTCATTGAATAGAAAATAAAGCTGAAGGGGAATTCCATATTGAGTACACATTGCAGACAAATCTGCAACTGACCGCGCAAACATTCCACTGCATTGCCCACCATACATAGGCACAGCAAGGAATAGCTTGCGTGTTCTTAATGTTTCAACAGGAACCTTAACTTGAAAATTAGACATAATTTACTCCACTTTTAATAATTTTAAGGCACACTATAATAATGACTTGGTGATATATGTAAAGGTTTATCATCATCAACTACTATATTTAGTTGATTTTCTTTATCCAATTTTTGTTGTAAGTCTTGGACATACAATTCAATAATTGCATAATGAATAATCTTCATTATATCTTTTCTATTATAGCCACCTTTTTTACCATATCGCTTGGCATATTTCATAATATTACCAATGCAAAACCCAGTACCATGACCAGCATCAATAATCATATCAGTGGCTTGATACTTACCACTGTAATGTTCATTATACGTTGCATCTACATATTTTTTAATTTCTTGTAGTGCTTCATCTTCATTATATTTATAAGGAATTGACATACCAGCAAAACTCCACATTAGTTTCATTAAATAGTTCTTCAGCCCATTCTCCAGATGCTTTCCACTTATCTGAAAAATCTTCTTTATGCATATTTGGTGTATATACTACAACACGTTTGATACCAACTTGGATTACGCCTTTAGCACATTCTGAGCAAACTGGCAAGCCATAGACATAAAGGGTAGAATCATGCAATGAAACACCATTCAAACATGCATTGTAAATACAGTTCATTTCTGCATGAACAACGTATTTATATTTTTCTTCACGATTATAAAGACGTACTCGTGTATCCTCAATCCCACGAGGAAAGCCGTTATAACCTTGCGAAAGAATTTGCCCCATCTTTCCTACAGTAATAGCACCTACTTGAGTAGATGGGTCTTTTGACCAAGTAGAAATATGTTGAGCCAATTCACAATATTTTTTATCCCAAGAATTCATAATTTATGAGCAATATTTTCTTGTTGACTTCCAACATGTGCAAGAATCGCACATCTTATCTGGGTCACTTGTTAAGCATCTAATATGTTTTACCACATATCCATTTTCATCAGCATCGTATTCTGATGTAGGACTTACCGGCGTATCTTCATCAAGATATTTGATTTTTATTTTTCGATTGTGCCCATGTATTTCTATAATATGTTCTTCGCAATCAAAAAAAGCCATACCAGTAATTTTCTTATAATTTGTGTTTAACCAATTTAAAGCACAACGACCATCAGTAAAGGTTACTCCTTCAGCAAGGATTATATCATCTTGAATTAAATTAAATAATTTCATAGTGCCAACTTAGCAGGTTTCTGTCTTTTTTGTACTTTAATAGATTGACGTTTTGCTCGGTCTAACAATGCTTTATTAGCTCTCTGAGTAAAATTAATTCCTTCAAGATGATCCATTTCATGCAGAAAACAACGAGCACTCATACCCACAAATTGTTTTGTAAACGTTTCACCAAATGCATTAGTAAAACGTGCCCTAACATACATGGGGCGTTTAATTTTAACATATAGAAAAGGATATGAAAGACAGCCTTCATCTAAATTAACTTGCTCTGGAGCAACTTCAATAATGCGTGGATTATAACACACAATAGCTTCTTCTGCTCGCATTACAAATACCCTAAAAGGAAGTCCACATTGGTTTGCTGATAACCCCATACCGGAATTATGATTCATTGTAGCAATCAAACAATTTGCTAGATAAATTGGATCTACTGGTGGGTTTTCAAAATTAAACCGTTCGATTGGCCTAAACAGAATAGGGTCTGTATTAGGAACTAATGGTAATATTTCGTATTTAATTTCTTCTGTCATAATTAAGCCGCTATTCTACTAAAGTTTTTATGTTTTTCAAACCGAATCACAGAGTGAAATTTGTCATAAAGATTATCTATTTTATGACTTATTATAAACACATTTGTGTCTGTTGTCAAGGTTTCTAGAATTTTTAGAAACTCTTCTGTACCTGCATTATCTAAGGAAGAATCAAATATCTCGTCCATGATGAGAAGATTAGTGCTAGCACTGTTGCGTAATTTAGAAATGGCTCTCCAAGTAAACAATAAAGCCAAGTCAATACGAAGTTTTTCACCTTCTGAAAAAGAGTCATAGCTAAATTCATCTCGATACCTCGATTTAATCTTTTCTTCAAAATTTTCATTCAACTCAAATTCTACAAAAAAATCCATTGCCGCCAAATACTTGTTAATCAACTTATTCATCACAGGAATATATTGTTTAATGATTTTAGTTTTTATTCCTGTATCTTTAAGGAGATTTGCTGCAATGTCGTGTAATGACTTTAATTCTGCATATTTGTTTTTTTCTTGAATAGAAAGCGAAAGTTCGTTTTGAATTTCTTCTAACTTGCTGCTATCTTCTCCAATTTTCTTAGATTGAGATTCAATAGATTTAATATTATTTTCTAGTGAATTAATCGTAGCATTACAGATATTGATGCTATGTTTAATTTCAGAAATCTTATTATTCTTTTTAGAAATCTCAGCGGTAATTGCTATAATCTCTTCAAGCCTAACATTACAATCAGCCCGTTCTTGTTTGAACCGTTCAAAAGCTTCTTCAAGAGATTTTAATTGACTAGACCGCTCAGTTAGTCTTTCATTCTTATGTTCAACTTGTAACTCTTGTTTACAAGTTGGGCAGTTGTCGTTGTCATGAAAAAAAGATATTTCCTTTTCAATAGACTTTCGTTTTTCTTTTATTTGAAATTCTATAGTATCTAATTTCTTAGACTTATTGTGTACCTTAGATTGGTCAGTAATCTTTGTCTTCAAGTCTTCAGTCTCTGCCACTAGCTTTTGAACTAATAAAGAATATTCTTCAATTGCCATTCTATTAGTATCAATTTTACGATGATATCCTTCAATTAACTCATCATTATTTTGTTTAAGAGTTTCAATGTTTTGTCTGTGTAAGGTTATCTTCTGATTGGCTAACTGAATCATCATTTCAGATTTCGCTAAATCTTCTTTATTCTGCTGCATCTTTGTTTTAAGCAAAGAGTTCATTGTCGAAAAAATCTGAATGTCAAGTAGATCTTCAATTACTTCACGACGATGAGCAGCAGGTAATTGCATAAATGGAGTAAAAGATGCTGATCCAAGAATGACCACCTGAGAAAAAGATTTATGATTCATCTTCAAAATCTGCTTCTCAAATATCTCTTGGTACTCCTTCATCTCAGCGTTTTGATTAAGTAGAGTTCCGTTTTGATAAATTTCAAATATATTGGGCTTCATTCCTCGTACAACTTTATACGAGTGACGACCAATATCAAACTCTACTTCTGCAACCACATTTTTATTGTTGATGGTGTTAGCCAGTTGGTATTTGTTAATTTTACGAAAAGGTTTACCATACAAACTAAACGATAGCGCATCAAGAATAGTAGACTTACCCGCACCGTTCTCACCCACAATCAAAGTGGTTTTAGATTTACTCAAATTTATTTCTGTAAAATTATTACCTGTAGATAACAGGTTTTTCCATCGTAGAAATTTAAAATTAATCATATAAATTATTCCACCGCTAGAGCTTCATCATATAACTCTTTGATTAAACGAGAAAGATTATTGTGATTGTTTTTGTCTGCAATTTGTTCAATAAACTTATTCAATATCGACAAAGTATCTTCTGCTTCTTCAAGGATTTCTTCATCCATCGTAAGGTCTAGATTCAGATGATCTTCAACTGCTTGAAGGTCTGCAACTCCAGCTTTCTCAAGTGCATCAATAAACAAATCAAACAGATGTGGGTTGGTCTTCTGCTTAATGATAACTTTTATTATGCAACCCTTATACTCTGAAAAGTCTTGAGAAGTAACATATTCAATAGTTTTATCAGTATCATCATAGATTATTTTATGATATATCTTATTTGGATTTTCTATAAAAGTCAATTCTCTTGTTGCAGTATCAAACACATGAAAGCCACGGGGATCATCATAATCACTCCAAGTCATTTCATAAGGGGCACCAAGATAATTGATATTGCCTCTCGTTGATTTATGATGAAAATGACCGGAACATACTAAATCAAACTTATCAAAAATCTTCGACTCAAATCCATGATCGTTAGCATGTCCTTTATACATCTCAAACCCACTGAGTTCAAGATGACCAAACAATATTTGAGCATCTGTATTTTCAATAGCTTCCATACACTCATCATGATTATCAGTGCAAATCCAAGGCATCAATAATATTTTACAGCCATCAATATTAATTTCTTGAGGGGATGAATAATATCGAAATGGAGAACTGTCTCCATATAAAACATCCATCGAGTTTACTTCATTAGTGTTCTTAAAAAATGTATCGTGATTGCCTATAATCGCATGAAGGAATAACTTGTTATTCTTTATTGGGTCGATAAAATCATCTTTAAGATTCTTAGCCGTAACAAAGTTGATATACTTTCTTCGATCTACAATATCGCCAAGATGAATGATAAAATTAATTCCATGCTGCTTAAGATAAGGGAAAAATACTTCGCTGTAAAACCTAAAAATATGTTGTGCAAAGATTGGACTGTCATTCCTACAACCCCAATGAGTATCTGTTATAAGAGCAACTTGAGTCATAATCCATCCTTCACTACAATTTCAGATTCTAATTCTTCAATATCTTCTTCAATAAATTTTTCAATTCCTATTTTCTTTTTTTCTTTTTTCTTACGGACTAAACCTTCTTCAAATGCTTTGATAAAATCGCCCGCATTCTCATTCTCAACATAAGTTTGTTGAACTATTTCATCCCATTCATTTTGATCATAGTTACCACCATGAATTACATAATTTTGTATTAATTTATGTTTTGTATATAAATGACGCTTTTCTTTTGTTATACGACGAACAAATGCAAAGTAAATAATTTGTGTAATATAAGCAAAAGGATTACTAGATTTTGCCGGATCAAAATTATCAATATACATCAAGCAATTTTCAATACCATCACCAATCATTTCTTCTTTAAAAGGATAGTTCATGAAATTTGGTCGATTGCACAATTTTTTGGCAATCAACATAATACACTCACCTACATAATTAGAAATGCGAGGTTTTTTCGCACCATTAACTTTCGATTCTTTTACTAGATTATGATGTATAATAAGTTCTTCTAGTAACTTTTTATTATTTACATAATGTGAGGTTTCAATATTCATTAATGTACCTTTTTATCAGTCTTTTTTGTTACATGTGCATTCTTCTTTTCCTTTATATCTTTAAAGGTCTCTTCAAATTTTTCATTCATAATTGCTGCATCAATAAATGATGTGGCTATATCAATATCTCTTATTGCCATTTCATCCAAAACTTTTTCATGAAAAGCTAGAATTGCACAATAATAATTTGCAAATTGTTTTTGTGGCGCATACGTTGCAATAATATGCGCCCGCTCTATTGTCATCTTAGTAGATAAAGCTAATGGGTTAAATCTTTTAAGAAGAATTATTATTGAACCATCAGCATTCACGCTATGATGAATTAACATAGGATTCTCTACTTCTAACATGAAAGAAGAAGATAAGTGTTCCTTAGTAAGTGAACAAATAATATCTTGACCTGTGTTTAATTTAATTATTGTATATGTACTCATATCAGTCTCTTTGAGAAAATTTTTACGTCAAACTTCTCTTCGTTGTAAGTTTTAATTCGCTCGATAAAATGCAGTAATGTATGATTTCTTTTTGATTTCCATGAAAGGTCATCTGCAATATCAAACAATGTACAGCTTTCTTTGTTCTCTCCTAATCGAAGCCCACGACCAATTGATTGTAGATTTCTAATCCTTGACTTTGACGGAGAAGCAAATATAATGTTGTGAAGATTTTTTATGTTGATGCCAGTACTAAATGTTCCATAAGAAGCAATAATAATCGCATCATTATCCATCTCCACCAATTTTCTTATATTCTCTCGATCTTCTCCTTCAACTCCACCGTGAACAAAGTAAATAGATCTCTCTTTAGAGATTGCCTGTTTGATACTATTATACAGTATTTTTCCATGTTTTTCAACATATTGAAACAGCAATAATGTATTTCCTTTCTGAGAAAGCACTAAATCCTGTATAAATTTATTTCGTTTTTCTAACCCAACAATAAAATCCATTTCTTCAGCATATTTTTTCTTTACCAGAAGTTTACGATGTTCATCTGTATGCTGTAAAAGAATACACTTGATTTTAAAATTTGAAAGGTGTTTTTGTTCGATCAACTCATGAGTAGTGGTTACTTTTTTGACGGGACCAAATAATCCTTCAAGCATTAACTTATGAGTCTGAGTGCCATCTAAAGTTCCCGTAAAGCCAAATCTATATTTGCTGTTCAGTAAATTTGTCATTATGGTTGTAAGTGATTTGGCTTTAAACAAATGAGCTTCATCTCCAATTACAACATCAAATTTTTTAAACCATGCTTTGGGCATCTTGTAAATAGATTGCCATGTTGTAATTGTTACCATTTTATCTTCATGTTTATCTTCGCCTGAATAAATTTTATGGCAGTTCTTCTTTGAGTCAAAACCATAAGATTCAAAATCAGAATACATTTGATGCACAAGGGAAGTAGTAGGGACAATAAGAAGAGTGCGTGAGTTGAGATATCGTGTGATCAAATAAATGATCAAAGATTTACCAGAGGCAGTTGGAGATATAAGAAGAGATCTGCGTTTACATATTGCATGAATAAACGCATCTATTTGATAATCTCTTGGAGAAAATGGTAGCCCTAATGAAGAAATGAAGCTTTTAACTTCTTCATCAGATAAAGAATCGTCACTAAAATCTGATTTATATTCTATAGTGTATTCTCTTTCTTCACAAAACTTATCTAAGTACTGAGTTAAACCAGCATATAAAAGACGGTTTTGTATAGAAAATAAATGAACAGAACCATCCCAACTACCAGTTTTATACAAAGGCATAAACTGATAGTTAGGAACTTTAAAGGAAAAAAAAGAGTCTATCTCTTTTGCTATTCCCGGTTCACAGTCAATCTTATTATAGATTTCATTAATTTTAGTAATTCTTACATCCATCAAACACCATTTATAAACTTAGACCAATCAATTGCATTTTTAATTTGATATCCTCTTGCGTTTAAGCTCTTAATAATATTTTCTAAGAAATCAATTTTTTCTTTTTGGTATTCAATCTTAAGCTGAAGGGATATCACATCTTTATCTGAGTCTAAGTATATATGTGTATCTGATTTAAGAATCTTTAATCCAAAAGGTTCCCATCCGTTCTCTTTTAATTCTTCATAGCTAATCGATCCATTGTAATATTCATACTTAGTTTTATATAAAGATTTATAAGACCTTTCAAGTTTCTTAAGAAGAAGACGTTCCTCTGAAAAAATCTTAAAGTAAATAGAATGATATTGAGAAATCTTTAAGCTTTCCTCACCAAGTTCACTTCTGTCAATGTTACAGTGTTCTTTCCACATAGACTGTATTTCTTCTAACTTCATAATACTTCCATTATATGATTCAAGACATTACTGATTATACCAGTATTTTTTAAAATGTCAATAGCTAAATCGTATTAATTTTGTATCTAAGATAAGAAAATGTTACTGAGGCATCAATGTAAGAAACATCTGTAAGTCTAGTATCAAATGATATTGCAGATAATTCCGTAGGGGCTACATCATAAAAAGAAATATCTAAGATAGGATTCATAGCAGAATTCATAATTATTAAAGATGCATCAGATTTTAGTTGACCCGGTTTAGTAAATCTGTTAGTATTAGATGTACTGGGACCAATACCTTCATATTGTTCAAATGTTTCAGGAAATGCTGTACCGATAATCCAATTGTATATTTCAAGATAATTTTTCATGTCTTCATCAACACGAAAAGTAATCCTTAAATCATCAAATGTCATTTGTTCTCCACTAAATGGAATGCGAACAAAAGGAGTATCAATAGGCGCAGGAGGAACTTTGATTCCGGGGAGGTTTACGGATTGTATAAACCAATTGATATTAGGTGTCTTCTTAATTAGGAATTTAAATCCTAACGGAGACATAAAGTTTTTATTTGTGGGTTGATTTGATAAAGCTGACATAAAAATCTCCTTTATCATAATATTTATACAAAAAAATAGGAGAGGGTTACTCTCCTATAATTTATAACAATCTTCTTATAAGGAAAGAGGGGGCATAAACCCCCTCTTTTTGTACCTTAATTACATGATGTTGGTAACAACCATACGACGATAGTAGACGTTAGAATCTTCTACTAGACGACCGCTATTTGCTGGTGTGGCAGCATTAGTGGCTTCAGCGAATGGATTAGCAACAATACCGTAGCGGGTCTTGAAACCAATCTTTGGCTGGAAGCTACCCTGATCGACCGCACGAACCATTTGTAGTGGAACATATGGGCAATAGAATAGACCGGCATCGAATGGGCTTGAACCTTTATAACCAGTTGTTAGATAATTACCAGTTGTATATGGGTCAATGTAGACACGGATACGACCATTTAGAACACCAGCAAAGGTGTTGCCAGTATCGTCAACATTTAGGTTATTGCTATTTAGAGCAGGAGCGTAATCTAGAACACCTGCCATCTGAAGAGCAGAAGCTACGTCAGAAGAGCAGATTAGAATATTGCCTTTACCACGACGGGTTTCTTTGGCAATCTGATTACATTCACGTTCTACTTGGAACATTAGACCTTTGAACTTTTCAACTGACCAACGACCATTGGAGTCCGTATCAAGGTCGAACACACCGGCAGTAGTTGTACCAGAACTGGCACCTTGTCTTGCAGTAATGTTGATTGTACGAATGACTTCACGGTTGATTTCAGCTAGAATTTCAGAACTTAGAATATTAGATAGTTCTGTTTCGGCATCTAGACCATGAATAGCCTTTAGATCCTGAGCAAGTTCCATTGTGTATTCAGCTTTTAGAGCACGAGTTAGAGCCGTTACGGTTACCTTCTCGATGCTGAAAGCCATTTGAGGAATGTCTGGGTTATTGGTTGTACCTAAAGCTTCGGCATTAGCAGTAAGAGCACCTTTACCAGTGTTGTAAAGGTTATTCGTAATGCTGTTGTTTGCAACGGGAGAAGTACCAACAGAGTTATTACCAAGGCCAGTGCCTGCTATTCTTGTTGTAGCAAACATTGAATTTGCTTCGTTAAATAACGCTTCAGTGCCAGTTTGATTAGTATAACGTGAACGCATTGCGAAAATCAAACCAGTTGGACCTGTCATTGGCTGAACGCCGCAGATATCATAGGCAATTAGATTTGGCATTGAGCGACGAACCAATGAAATTAATACTGGATCGAAGGTATCGATAGCACCAGAATTATCTGAGGCTGGGTTGCCGATTGCGTTGTTGGGTGCATCTTCACCTAGAAGTCTTTGATGACCAAGATGGGCACCGGCTTCACGGAGAGCGTACTCTGTGTTTTCTAGGATTATTGCGGTTACGGCACGACGATGAGCATCGGAGATCTTTGGTAGATCTGGGTGCTGTAGAACGGGTGCCCACTTTCTTTGTGCATCTTCAGTTAACATCATTGGGATTCTCCTTTGTAAGCAATTAATTATTTTGCTTTTAACTATTTATAAATTTAATTTTTTTACTTAACAATGTTCCTGCTAATGGCTCTAACATAGTTAGCCATTGGACCATGATTTTTTGGTTCTTCTTCGCCTTCAAAAGATTCCTCTAGAAGATTAGAAGTTTTCTTTTCTACGACTCCTGTGGAGAAGTAATTTTCTTTGATGATATTAAGCTTTTTCTTGAAATTTGAAACGTCATCAAATTCAATACCTTCTGCCAAATGCTTGAATTTTTCTACCTGAGTAGAAGCAAGACCTTCAGCAACTTCATTAAAAGTTTCTTCAGCAGTCATTTCGGTGATCGAAGAATTAAGCTTAATGTTTTCGTTTATAGCTTCGTTTAACTGACCCTCAAGTTCTTCAACACGAGCAGCCAATTCCTCAACAACATCAAATTTTTCATCAGGAACATCAATATAATGTTCTGCAAAAAGATCTCTTAAACCTTCGATAAAACCTTCTGTAATATCAGCTTTGAGACCAGTTTCTATTGCGATTTCGTTCTCGGCAACCCACTGTTCGGCAACATAAGAAAGATATTCGTCAAGCTTAGCGACAAGCTCTTCAATTTGAGCAGTGGCTTCTTCTTCTATTTTTTCAATTTCTTCAGCAAGAACAATTTCAAATTCTTCTTGAAGTTCGGCAACACGTTGATTTACTGCAACTTCAAATAGTGTGCCAGCTTTTTCTTTGAATTCTTCAGAGAGATCTTCTCCGTCGAACATTGAAATGATATGTTCTTTCATGCCAGTTCCTTTTGCAGCAATTGTGGCTCTATTTTTATCTGCGGATGTATTTGTAGGTGCACTATTGTTTTCTGGGTCTGTTTCTTCTTCATCACCAGCAATAGGATTGATTACCTTCATATCCCCTTGTATCTTGCTATTACCGGGAGGCTTTGCACGAACATTTGTTGGATCAGGTACCATGGATACACCAGTAGTACCGCCACCATTTTGAACAGCTTCATTAATATTTTGTTTCATGTTCTTTATTGTTTCTGTAAGGTTCATCTTAGAAACTCCTCTAAAAATTATGTTTTATGTATTTATTAAAAGTTATCTTTTAACTAATTCGTTGATAAAACTCTTGAAAACATTCAATTTTGTTTCTTCGAGATTCTTTGATGAAGCCTTTGTAATTGTTGTCTTCATCTCTTCAAGCTTATGTGCCTTAAGTATGCCATTGTCCCAAAGCCACTCAACCCCTTCCATAATGCCACGAACAAATGCATCAGGGGCTGAAGGGTCTGCAACAATGTCTGCGGCAGTTGCGAGATGAAAATCGTCTTGTACTTCCATAACGCCAGATTTATTTTCTTTAATAGATCCCATACCACGAGTAGAAACACCAAATGATCCGCCACCTTCCATAATATTTCTTACGATATTTCCCATTGGAGTTTCCATGATCTTAGCACGACCGTAGAAATTAGATCCCTCTTGACGAAGATCTGTAATCAAATGAGAAACTCGATCAAGATTAATTGAAGGGCCATTAGGATGCCCAAGTTCGCCATAAGCTCTATTTTGCTTTACAGCTTCTTTCATGTAACGAGCGCATTCTTTTTCTAAAACAGTAACGGGATATACTCGACCGTTTCTATTTTGAATTTCGCCTTGCATAAAAATGCCTTCAATGTAGAAATCTTTTTTACCAGATTCTTTAGATTCTACAACGTATCTAACATTTTCTATTTGTTCGCAGATAAGTTTCATGTTAGTTCCTTATTTGTCAATTGTTGGTGTTTTTTGGAATTCAACCATCAAATAACCAGTGGTGCTATTATATAAAGCAACTGAGCAATTGGCAGTTAAATTTTTAATCAACGCCGCACCAGCACCTGCGTAATCCATATAACCGGAATCTGGTAAAACTAAAACCGTATTAGCATTAACTGTTGTAACTGGAGAACCAGCACTACCTAAGCCTCGATTGACCACCCAATAAGAATTGCCTGAAATACCTGTAGAACCCCACCAAACTTGTGTAATAGAAGCTCCTGTTATGGTTTCAAATACAGTGCTATTACCAAATGCAATATTACTAACGGTAGGATTACCAGCAATAACAACACAATCGTTAGATGTTACATGAATAATTGCAGAAGCCCCAGATCTATTAATCATTGTTGCCATAGTTATTTACCCTTTGACATTGCCCAAGCTTTGGCATAAAGGATTTTTAATCCTTTTTCTTTACCATATTGCTTGATAAATCTTTGTTTATTTGCTTTAATCCAATCTTCTTTACCGGGAGCAGCAGATTCATTAACTTGACCGTCTCTCCAACGTAAGATCTCCTTAGCAATTGGAAAATTTTTAGCTGATTTCAAGTATTCTTGAATTTTTGGGTTTTGTTTTATCTCTTTTTGTTTGTCTCTATCTGACATATAAGACCAATTACTCCCTAATGGAGTTTTTCTTGAAGGTCTGTTACCGGTTGGGTCATAATCATTGCGTTCTGGATAAGTTTGATTATGTGTGTCTATAATATTTTTTAATTCTTTGTCTGATAATTTATTGAATTCATGGTCTGGGTGTGGATTTGGTGATGGTTCTCTTTTTTTTCCATAATTCCATTGCATTTCAGAAATATGTTCACCATCTGGTTCATAAGAATTTTTTTGAAGCTTTTGACGATAAGCAAGAATTGTGGATGCATCATTAACTTGGTCTAAATATTTATTTTCAGCTTTGGAATCTTGACCACGCATAGCCTGAGCAGCTTCACCCGCATCTTTAATTATGTATTTTAATTCAGCATCAGATTTATTATGATAAGGGTGCCCATCTAATGGCATTCTTGTTTTTGCTTCATTCATGCAACAAGAACATTGCTTTCCTGTGTATTTTTTACCACATTCCTTGCACACTTTTTTCTTCTTGACTTCTTCATAAACTTCTTCATCTTGACCGGGATTATAACCAAAGCGTGTTCCAGCACGATCTACAGCCTTAACGCTGGTGCCCTTGAACACATCATCACCATTTTTATTAGCATCTGGTGTAGTATTAACTACATGTTTACGTTTGAATCGTAATTCATCAGTGCTTTTTGGAGCATACCCATCTTTATTATCAGGTTTTTCTAAAGCCTTCTTTTTAGCACGATCTAAAAGTTCTGATAAATTAATCATCTATTTCTCCATCGTCTTCTAATTCGGTGTTGTCTTCTGTATTTTCATATTCTTCATCATCTTCATATTCTTCATCATCTTCATATTCTTCATCATCTGGGCCATTGAACATTGTAGATGATACTTCTTCTTTTTTTGTAACAAGAGCATCTAATGTCTTTTGACTTAAAATATTGTCTAATGCAGCCGAAAAATTTACAGGTTGATTTTCATTTGCATACTTAATTAAATCAATTATTTCTATATTAGACATGGTAATTTCCTATATTTATAAAATTATTTTTTACTTGATTTGGCAGGAGCAGCAGCCTGCTCTGGTTGTTCTACAGGTTGAATAATTCCCTGCTGGACTTCATTACCTATTTGTTGCATAATTTCTTCTATATCTTCATCTTTTTGACGTAAAAGGTTTTTCTGAACCCACTCAACTGAGAAATATTTTCCAACAAATGGGTCTACAGCTTGTACAGCCGCCATTCTGTTGTTTACAATTTCTAATTCTTTCAATTCTGCATAATGATTATCTCTAGCAAAATCAAATGATATTGAATTACTGAGAACCACCCAATCTTCTGGTGTGATAATCTTTTTAAGAATTAATTGTTTTTCAAGAGCATTTAAAAATAAAGTTGCAAAACGAGTCTGCAATCTATTTACAAATTTAGCAAATTTCACTTCGTCTCTTGTAATTTCAGTTGCACGACCAAGATTGTAAGTCTGTTCAGGTTCAATACGATTGACAGGAATTTTTAAAGCTTTGTAAAGATTTCTTTGAAAGTATTTAACATCTTCTAATTGCCCCAAATTTTGACCGGGAGGAAGTGTTTGAATTTCTGTTCCTTTACCACCTTCACGACGAGGTAGCCAGAAATCTTCTAACATGGTCATAAACTTTCTGTCATCTCTTACTTCACCAGTAGAAGAATCGTACACAACTCGGTTTTTAAATCTTGCCATAATATCACGAAGATATTGTTCAGCTTTCATTTTAGGCAAGTTACCTACATCGATATAAAATACTCGACGTTCTGGTGCGCGAGAAATTCTATAAATTAATGTGGCATCTTCAAGTGTTCTAAGTTGATTTAATGGCTTAATTGCAGTATGAAGAAATCCTAATACTAATTGATTGTTTTTATCTGTTAATCCTGATGTAATATGAAGAATTGCATCAGCAGAAATCTTAACACCAGTGCTACCAGTACCAGTAGAAGTTGGGCCTATGTTTTGACTAAACCCCTTTTCATTGTATATAAAATATTCTTGTTGATTTTTTGTAACTTCAATGTTAAAATTTGGTATAGGCTTTTTCTTTACTTCACGAATCTTACGAATTTTTCTTGGATCTATATACCGAAATTCTTTAATACCATCTTGGGGTCTAGCATCATCGATAATTACATGATAGTATAGTCTACCATCAATATACCAACGTCTAAAGATATCATAGCTGTGTGTATTGAATTCAAACAACTGAAGAATTTGAGAAAACTCTTGACGAATAGCACCTTTAAGTTTATCAGAAAGTCCAGTTTTATCTAGATTGATTTCGATAGCGCGATCAAAATCATCATCTACAATAATCGCTTCATTAACAATATCTTCAATTGCAGAATCGAGTTCTGCATGAAGCGACATTTCTCGGTATTTGGTAACAAGTTCTGCTTCTGTACGAGCAGAACCTTCTAAATCTACATAAGTACCATATGCACCACCAGCCGCAACAGCGACTGCACCGTCATCTTGAATTAACGGTGCGAATGATTCGTTATTGCTTTTATCATCTTCTTTTTTTCGCTTGAATTGAAACCCAAAAATACTTGGTGATCCTGCCATTATATTATCTCACTAAAAATAGGGGGAAGAAATTTTCCCCCTTTATTATTAAATACCGCCCGCATTTCCGGTAATTCCACCGGAAACTTCCCAATAATCAACGGCAAAGGTTACCGTAAATCTTTCAATTTCATTTTGTGTAGACCATGAAAGCGGAATATCGCTTATAACAGTTGGGAAAATTCCATTAAATTGATAAGTCCGAATTGGAACACCAGTTTTTGAATATTGAATTACTTGCGCCTGTGACTTATATAATAATGGTGATGCTGATCCAAAAGCTCTAATGTTACCTTGGAAAGAGTTAATCTTATTAGACCACTCTTCAAGGGCATTTCTAACTAAAAAATCTTCATCATTAATAATAGTTACCTGCCAATCAGCATAAACACGGTCTCCAGCTAATTTGATAAATCTACCAAAATATGGGACTTGAACTGTACCAACATCTGCTGCGGGTAATGCTGTAGCCTCACACATAAATGGAAACTTAATATCTGCTACAGAATTTGCAGGGTTTTGTAGAGTTACCTGAAAGAGCGCAGGTCGCGCTCCATCAAATAACATTTGACTTTTAATTTCATTAATATTGAAAGCCATTTAAATTCTCCTTGCTAGTTAAACCTATTTATTAGAAATTGCCAACAACTTCAGAGAATTCGACACCAGTTCTAACTGCTACAAAGTTCAACTGAATAAAGTTGATGCTGCGTGCTGGTTTGATGTAAATGTCTCCTACAAATTCGTTGCGGTCAATAACTTCACCAGTATTGTTTGTTTCATCACAAACAACCTTGAAGTCGTAGATACCACGACGACCCTGAACGTCTCTTAGGAAAGGTTCAACTAAGTTTCTAAATTGTGCTCTTGTAAATGCATCATTAAATTCAAATAACGTAAATTTAGCGGCAGTTGCAATTGCTTTTTCAAGAACGATGAACAAACGACGAACGTTGATTCGGTCAAATGCACTTGGTTTGCCAAGAAGCGTTTTATCACCAAATAACACCGTACCTTGGCCGGGGAATATGCAGACTGGATTAATATCATTCTTATAAAGAATGTCACGTTCTGCTTTAGCAGGATTATAAGCTAGTTTAATGATATTTTTAATTTGACCACGATTAAAACCAGCAGGTGACCACCATGGATCTCTTAAATTATCAGTACGAACTGCAAGACCAGCAATATCACCATTCAAAGGAACCCAACGATAAACATCATTATACTTGTCATATTGGTATTTATAACCAGAGTCTATCACAGCATATGAACTAGAAGAAAGCGCAAGTCTAAAATCAACAATATCTTGATATTCATCTTTACCAATATTGTTGACAACATCATCTTTATCTGGTGATATAAACACTACACAATCTTTGCGAGAGCCAGCAATATTATCAATTAAATAATTTGCAAGTTGATATCCAACAGCAGTGGCAACAGCACCAGTTGGTTGTGTAGACCCACCACGAGCTTTACCTTGAAGAATGAGCGAAACATCAATATCTTCTGCGGATTTAAATTTGTCATAAGCACGAGTTAAATTGCCAATTGCAATGCTTGATTCATCAACACCATCTGAACCATTAATAAATGATAAAGTCATTGGTTTAGAATTAGTTGAATTGGTAATTACAAGAGAAGTTGCTGAACTAGAACCACCACGATCAGATGCCCACCAAACATAATTTGAATTTTGATTAATTACATTTTTGTAGTATAATGTATTACCATCTTGTGTTTTAGCATCTGTAGCTCTTGAAAGACCTTGGAATACTTCAAGAATTGTACCGGGAACACCAGTAAATTTGCCATCTTCATCGGCAACTACAACATGAAGTTCATCGACAACTGCCGAATTACCACCAAAACTCTTTTGATAAACTGAAGGACTAGGAGCTTTAGAAACTGCGTTATAGTATTCCCAATTGTTTACAATTGTATTTGCATAAAAATTAGAAGATAAACTATAATTGGTATTTAAATTAACTACATAAGTTGTATTACCAGCAGAATATACAGCGTTAGCAGCAAATCCAGTAATACGAAGATCTTGTATACCTAATGTAGCATTACCAGCTTTTAGAATACTACCAACTATAAGTGTATTAGCTACAATTGCTTCTAGACCATATTGTGCAGAACTTGTACCTGCACCAGTATCCCAACTACCAGCACTATTAGCAATAAAGATAGTAGCTTGGTTTGATCCTACAATAAATGAAATTCCTGCATTTGAAATATTTGTAGGAATAGATACATTATATGCTGAATTGATAGGAACAAACATAGACAAATTTGAACCATATGCATTTACTGAATCGCATACAGAAACTTTAAGTGAATTGCCTAATGCACCGGGATATTTTGCAATATAGTCTACACCAGCTTCAAAACCAGATGATTTAGTAGTATAATCATCCTCATTTAATACAATGTGTACTGCATTTGAAACGATTGCAGCAACATTTGCCATGGCTGATAGAACACCGCTAACGCCAGTGCCATCAGTGGTATTAGCTGCACGACTTACATAAAGCTTGTTGCCATATGCAAGGAAGTTTGCAGCAGTAAAAAAGGTTTCTGGATTTGTATTGTCAGGTTTACCAAATCGAGCAGCAAGTTTATCTTCTGAGTCGATAAGTACTGCTCTATCGATTGGACCCCAACGGAAAACACCTGCAATCGCACCTTCTGTTGTGGATACCGCAGGAACTATAGTGGTTAAGTCAATTTCAGATACATTGACTCCGGGACTAACTTGGAATGGCATGGTTTATTCTCCCTTACGAAAAACGTTTAGCAGATTTGATGATATATGCTATTGTTCTATTTATTATTTTACGATTTTAATTAGTCATATATGATTCAAATTGATCAGGAGCCACCTCTACTGGTTCATTGTTATAGGTCGAAACGTTTTCTTCATAAATGAATGGTAAAAGATCATCCTCCATTGCAGCTTCTACCAGCACTTTATGCACATCACTTTCTGACATGTCCTTAAAATAAGGTTGGTTTATTAGCCATGAGAACAAAACCAATCCCATTACTAAGTCATCGTTTCCTTCTTCTGCCATAAATGTATTTCGCATACTAACAAATCTGAACAATTCATTAATAGTATCGAAATCACATAAAATAAGTTTATCAGTTTCTATTAGAGTTTTTAAATTACTGCAACCAATCCGTTTTACTTGAGTGGTTGTCCTGACACCCATTTGTGTTTTACCTCCAAAGCCACCCGTCAATTTCTGACCAGCCGCAATAGACTTATCCACAGTCAAAATTCCTTCATATTCTAAGTCGTAATGAAGACTTTCTACGACTTGTTTTCCAATACTATTTATTTCAACTAAAACCAGTGCTTCGTTATAATACATGGCAATGCTTCTTATAACGTCTGGAAAAACTAGTGTATGAATATTATTGTTCTTATAGGTAGCAACTTGACGATAAGGTACAAATGTAACATCGATTACTTGACAAACGGAATAGTCTAACCCCGCACCTTCTGCTACATCTACTGTAACTAAGTATTTATGACCTTGTTCTGGTTCCTTATAGACCTTCATTTCACTACCAAAATACGACTTGGTACTAATAGGATAAGAGAATACTAAAGTCTGTAATTTGGATGGGTCGATAAGCGTATTAGATGAACCCAAGAACTCGCAACCATATTCCACTCTGAATTGTTGTTCCGAAGTGTTACGAATGGTTTGACGTTTCCATTGCTCATCTCTACCGGGAGTATCTGACCAATGTACGTCTACATGCTTATATTCATTTTTATCATCAACACTATCAGTCCATAACTTGTAAAAAAGATTTAATCCATTTGGTGTGGAAGTAATCAGAACCTTAGATGTTTTACCTGATGAAATGGTAGGATAAACTGAAGCGAAAAACTGTTCTTGAAGATTATTAGGTACGAAAGCAAACTCGTCAAGATAGATTAGATTAAATGAACCACCGCGAATAGCAGATGAAGATGTGCCAGAAGCTAGCACTTTCGCGCCATTTTCTAGCTCGATATTTCCCTTGTTCCATTCGACCACACCTTGTTGCATCCACTTGGGAAGATGCTCATATGCAAATTGAATGCGCGATAGAATTTCACGAGCCTGACTAGCCTTATGAGCAAGGATAGCTACATTATAGTTTTCATTAAATAAAATATGCCAAAGAATTACACCTACGATTGTTGTAGTTTTGCCACATTGACGAGGCATTTTACAAATAACAAATCGATTATTTACAGCGGTTTCTACAATCTTTTTTTGATAAGAATAAAGATTAAAGGTAACCAAACCCGCATCAATGTTGACAATTTTTACATAATTCTGTATAAAGTGTACTGGGTCTTTTACGCATTTAGCGTATTCTTGAATCTGTTCAGCAGTGAAACTTAATCTTACATTTGATTTCTTGATAAGAGGATTACCAAGATAATTATCCCCTGACATATTTTATTCGCCTTTCAAAAGTTTCTGAAGCTCCGCAGTAGATCCTATGAATAGATTATTATTAACAGTTTGTTCTTTATTATCTGATTTTTCAATTCTTTTTTTCTTGACAGTTAATTCTAAAAGATCTTTATTTGAAGCAGACAAGGAATTTATTAAGGTAGATACAACCTCATAACTACGAGGATGTTGAGATAGGTCTGCCACTTCAATCATTTTATCAAGAGCAAGAGAACCTTTAATTAAAAGTTCTTTAAGATTTCTACGAGCAAATTCATAATCATCTTCTTCAGTTTGACGAATAACTGTTGAGCATTCTTCAAACTCTTCAATATCTAAAGCGTTTGATATAATTTTATCTGATTTCATACGATGATATCCGAAATACTATCAAATTCTACTATATATCCGTAATCATCATTAGCATCAATAAGAGAAATATCTATTGATTGACTTGAGTTTGAAGTTGGAGAGCCATTTGCCAAAAGTCCGGGTGTTATTGTAGTTCTTTCAGATATCGCAGTATTTCCTACACCTTCACTGGCAGTATTTGTAGAAGGTATATAAAAATTAGTATATGCTCTTTTAATAATCCCACCTTTTTTAGTGGGACCAAATAGATACCCTTTTATCGTAAATCCAAGAGACCAAACAATAGCTCTACGGTTGAGATAATCACCTTCATAAGTATCTTGTAAACTTGTTGTATTTAAAATTACAGGTACGTCTACTTGTACGGCTAATTCAGGTATCAAGTTAATACTAAATGTCCATTGAGGTGTAAAATATGGAAGTATTTGTTCTACTATTCTAGTTGCATCATCTGCGTTTTTTGTCATTATATCTAAAGTAATTCCAAAATTATAAGGAACAGATTGATATTGGTATGATGACTGAGTTGTATCATTCGTGCTCTGTGAAATACTTCGATTGAGTGTATTTAATTTTCTTTCAGGATCATATGATATAGTAACCAATTCAAAAGCCATTCTAGGGAGAACTATAGCAACTGGTCTATTTAATTCGGGATCTCCATCTAATCGTGATAAAAACTTTTCCTTTGGCCCATAGGATAATGGTACTTTCATTGTTTGAACATTTTCATCATCGGAATTTACACGATTAATATAAATGTCATTAAAAAGAGTTCCGAAAGCAACAATATACTTTCTTATTGTGCCGTGATAAAAAGTATTAAACATTATTAATAATTACCTTCACTAAAGGGGTCTATTGCTGTAAAATCGATTACCTCATCTGCTTCTAATTCAAGTTCTGTATTATCCTCAAAAGCATCACCCACTTGAGTCACAAAATCAAATTGCTCTTGAATAATATCATAACCATCTTCATCTTGAATCGCAAATAAATCTTGAGTTAATAGATTGTAATTTGAAAAATCAAAAGAATATAGTTTTTGTTTAGAATCAATTTCTGTAATACCCGTATTAAGAATTTCGTTAGAGTATTCCCAAAGTTCACAGATCATGTCAAATGTTTGTAGTGCGCCTAATTGATAAAAAATTGATTCATGCTCAACAAATTTAATTACAAATATTTTTTTATTTAATGGGAGATAAATGAGATCTCCTTCACGGGGTCTGGCAATTTCATCAGAACTGGAGATTTCATCAAAGAATGTTCTACGAGCTATAGTAAATGTTATTTGGTCTCTAATTTGAAGATTAAATTTAGATAAAAAATCGCCTTCACCTTGAAATCCAGATATATCTTTAATATAAACTTCAACAAAATATGAGGCATTATATTCCGAGATACTATCTTCTCCATAAATTTCATCTTTATTTTTCAATACTCTTGGGATATAATAAATGTCGTGACCATGTATACGAATTGACTCGATAATCAAATTTTCAATCAAGTTCTGTTCCATAGAACTTGCGAAGTTATTGAAGAAAACGCTGGTAGGGCACATTTATTTTATACTTTTCTTACATTTGTTATTGTGGTATCTTCCAATATTACCCGGATTACCTTCAAACCCACATACTGTACATGTAACACGTTTATTATTTAGTTGCGTAAACATTCCAGCAGATTTGATTTTATCTTTGTGATCTTGTGATAAAGATTTTCCGCGATTAGTTTCCCATGCTTTTGATAACGATTCCAATTTATTTAAAACTCCTCTATTCTTACCTTTCATAGATGAGCTTCTTTTTGCCCGTACTTCTAGATCTGAAGAACGACAATCTCTCGTCTTTAAACCTTCTTCATATTTCTGCCGAACTTCTGGTCTTTGCATTGCTTCTTTGGTTTTAAGAGATATCCTTCTTCTTATATCTTTTTCATAATCTTCTGCTGTCCAATGTCCATTTTTATGTTTAGTAAAATTGTAATATTTTTTACCTAATTCCTCATCTGATATTAATGAAAGCCACCTATATTCTTGTTCTAATAATTCATTTTTAGACGAATATATTTTAACTAAAATTTTTCTTTTAAAATCTTTGGGTCTTCTATTATAAGATTTATTCATCCATTTAGAACTACAAACATATCCATCGCATTCAGTTCCCCAATGAGATCCTATATAATATCTATTATGTTTACGATCTCTCCAAATATATACAAATCCATATTTTTCCATACAAATACTCCTATTGTTTTAGAGTATTTATAAAATGGGGTAACTAGCCTACCATATCCATAACCGGCAATGAATAACTCGAAATCATCTTATCTTCTAAATCTTGTATTTCGGCTACAGCATCGTTATAAATTTTTTCACCGTTAAATGTTAGACCACCGGGAAGTTGCATTCCTACAAACTTAGTTAAATTAGAACCCCATTGGCGTTTAATTAAAGCAGTAGCATATCTCATTAGCCATTGATCTTTCCAAACATCCACATAAGTTGTGGGATCTACAACTTCATATGCTTCAATAAGAAGATATTCATTTGAGATAGAATTCCAATCCATATCGACATAAAGACGATTCTTATGACGATTATAACGGATAAGTTGTTTTCCGACTAACATCTCTGCAATTAAAGAAAGATGCTCCATGACCATATAATATGGAACCATTGATACAGAGGTAAGTGTATACAAATCATTTAAAGCAATTTGATATCGAATATTGAAAAGATCATCTGAACGAATTGATGGATCTGCAATTGGAAAAACATTAATTGCACCAATAATATTTTCAGGTATAGTAATATACTTATTAGTTCTATCAGTTTCAGTAACTAAGTGTTTATAATAAACTTTATCAGTACCATCAAAATGATAGTCCCAATAATAACGCAAAGCATCATCTACACGATCTTCTACTTGATCGTCGTCTACATTAATTTCAATGACTGGAGCACCTAATCGTCTAAGACAATAGGCTTTAAATTGATCTCGTGTAGTAGGTGCAGCCATTTATATCTCCGGTAATATAGTTTATTCTATTTATGTTTTACCATGCTGTCATGATAACGATACCATCTCCGCCATTACCGCCGGCACCACTTGAAAAGCCTGTTAATGCGGCTCCACCTCCACCTCCACCACATCCATAATAACCATCTCCGCCATTACCGCCATTACCGCCATTACCGCCACCACTAGCACCACCAGTTCCGCCTAAGAAAAATAAAAACTTAGGATCTGCTCTAAACCCATTAGTTCCTGAACCTCCATTCCCAGTTAACGATGTTGATGCAACACCACCGAGAACATTAGTGGGAAGAATAGTTACATTGTTTATATTCCCACCGTTGCTTCCAACTAAACCGGCAGCACCCAATCCAGCACCACCCGATCCACAAGTAACTAATAATCCAGTCGCTGGAGCCGATGAAGATACAGGGAACGAAGTTGTTCCTCCAGTGGCTCCAGTTTGCCCTGCTAAAGAAATATTTGTAGCAGCCGTGCCCCATCCAGCAATAGATAAACCTGCAAACCAAGCACTAGAAATAGCTGCGACTGCGCCAGCGACACCACCAACACCACCAGCAGGAACGTTAGTGGGAGCAGTTGCTGAACCACTCCCAAAATTGGCTCGTGCTATGTAATTTCCTGCAAGCGAACTATCTGGATATAACAATACCTGACTGGTTATTCCATTAGTTCCTACATTACCAGCTCCGAGTGTTGAAACTCTACTAGCGCCGCCTCTTCCACCAACTCCGACTGAAATATAAAGCACATCAGGCAATAACCATGCAGGATATAATAAATTACACTGTGCTCCAGAAGCACCACCACCTCCTCCACCAGCTAATGAATTTGATCCAACTGCTCCACTACTACCTCCTCCCCCAGCACCTAATGCAAATATATGCACAAAATTTACTCCACGCGGTTTAACCCATGTTTGAAATGCAGTAGCACTAGCGGATGCTAGATTATTGGGATAAAATATTTGCTGATTGGTTTTTGGATTACCCGGTACATGAAATACATCTAACATTAATATATGACTCCTATGAAAATTACCATGCTGTCATGATAACGATACCATCTCCGCCATTACCACCTCTACCAGATGTACCACCTGTAATACATCCGCCCCCTCCGCCACCACCACATCCATTAGCACCAGAACCACCGTCACCCCCATTACCAGAAGTTGCACCGCTGCTCCCTCCTCCAGTTCCGCCTAAGAAAAATAAAAATTTAGGATTTACTCTATATCCATTTGTACCTTGTCCTCCAGATCCAGTTACACTACCTGAGGCTGTACCACCGGGGATACTTGCAACTATAACATTCGTCATAGTTATAACTCCTCCAGCAAATCCGGTTGATGCTGCTGCGCCCAGCCCTGCTCCTCCAGAACCACCAGTAACTAACAAACCCGTCGTAGTCGAAGTCGTAGCAACTCCAGCCACAGCACCGCCCCCAGCGGAACCAGCCATTCCTGCTAAAGAAATATTTGTAGCGGCTGTTCCAAATGCAGGAAATCCGGCACCAGCAAACCAAGCATTACCAATAGCAGTTGCACCCGCTGCGCCGCCTGCTGAACCCGCTGCGCCAGCAGTTCCGCCGCCACCTGCACCACCACCATTTCCTTGAGCTATAATATTTCCTACAAGATTAATATTAGGATTAAACGCCACATATGAATTAATGCCAAGAGTTCCTGCTGAACCAGATGCAGTTACAGCAGCAGCGCCACCTCTTCCTCCAGCTCCAGCAGACACATATAGAATATCAGGCAATGCCCATGCTGGATAGATAAAATTACACTGTGCTCCAGAACCACCACCACCACCTCCAGCGGCAGTTGAAACTGCACCAGATGTTCCACTGCCACCTCCGCCGCCCCCTCCTATTGCTATAATATGAACAAATGATACTCCACGCGGTTTAACCCATGTTGCCCAACTAGTACCATTTGTCATGGAAGTGCCAACAAATATTTGCTGATTGGTTTTTGGATTATCCGGTACATGAAATACATCTAACATTAATATTTGCCTCCAATTGTCGTGCAAATCCAACCATTACCACCAGTAAAACCTGTTGTTGAATTTAATCCAACTAAAATTCTATAACCCGGAGGAAGAGCAATATTTAATGGATAATCAATATCTGTAGTGGCTGCTGTAGCTGATGCTGTAACAATAGGTAAAGAAACTTCACCTATAAGCATATTAGTATAAGTGAAGTCTTCAACTGTGCCAATTGCACTGCCGTTTGATGTAGTTTGTACATATGAATTGGCTGCTGTTCCATTGAAAGTTGTATATTCACCACCAGTAACTGGACCGACAAATAATCTATATGATTGTACGTTTGCTGAAGCTGTCCATTGCCATGTTATACTGCCAACACCTGTACCGCTAGTAACTGTAACGCCCGAAGATTCAGTAGATATTGGGCCGAATCCGCCATATTGATCTACAGTTTGCACTCTAGCAAAAAAAGTACCATTAGATAAACTCCCACCAGTCGAACTCGCTACGCCAGTGACAGAAGTTGGCTGAGCACCGAGACCTGTTAAATTTAAAACGCCTTCATTAATGTATATACGAACAACCGAAGCAGTAGATACTGAGTTCGCAGCTTTAAATCTTAAACGTTGAACGAAACCACCATTCGTAGCATTCGCAGTGAAAACGGGAACAGTGTTTGCACTCTGACCGGAGTAATCATTTGCAAGGTTTTGTAGTAAAACGCCACCTTGAATGTCTCCTTCTCTTGTATAAATTGGACTAATATTACTAGGCATTGTATATCTCCTTTATGGCATAGCAAAACCTGCCGCAGTAGCATATATTATACCAAGCGTTGCAGCAGATGTTTGTGTTGTTGAATCTGAAAATTTAAAACTTGTTGAATTTATCGTTGAGTTTACAGTTGAATTACCAATATTTACAGTACCAGTATGATAAAACCCACTTCCATTTGCTTCATAAACTGTAGAAGATACTCCACCAGAGTCATAAGTATATGCAGTTATTCTATCAGAAACAACCGACATACCTTTATCTTTATTATTCAAATTTGTTGCAGAATATTTAAATAAGTCTAATTGTCCAGTATTATATGTTCCTGTTGGAGCATCAGGAGTATCAATATATAAATTTATCAAGTTTGGTCTAGATGCAGCACTAAAAGATAATTTAGTAGGACCAAGAGCAAAATTATAAGTAAATAAACTGACTGGTTCTGCATAATAACTAACAATTGCGCTCCCATAAGTTCCTGAACTATACACAGTATAACTACCAGTAGGAGTGCCATAACCATCTAAAGCAGTAAGAGTTAAACCATTGGGCACTAAATTTGAACTGCCATCTCCTCCATTAGTAAAATAAAGCGTACTTCCACTGCTTGGAGCATCATACGTCCAAAAACTTTCAAAACCAAATCCAAAAGTATTTGAATCCATTGAGGAAGATGTGCCACCGGGACCGTTTATTTTTATTATACTTGAATTTACAATAGCTGCTTGGGCTGCTAAATTATCTATTACTAACGTTTTTGCAGTTAAATCAACCCGAAATGTGCTATTTGCTATGGATAAATTACTTGTAGATAATTGAACGTTAGCGCCAACGTTTGCTCGACTGGTAACATCTAAAGTTGCGGTATTAACACGAGTAGTCACGAATAACGTATTAGCAATAGTTACGTTATTCGTAGTCTTATTAAAAGTAAATCCAGCAGAACCACCAAATGCACTAGCATCATTAAATTGAATTTGTGTAGTAGATCCACCGGGGGAACCACCACCTCCGCCAGTGGCGTCGTCTTTCCAATATGGAGATCCTGTAGAACCATTACTCGCTAATACTTGACCTTGAGTACCAACACTACCATTAGCAGACAATGGAACGCCCGTAATAGTAATTCTAGAGGAGTTAGCAATTAGAGCACCGCCACCAATAGAAGTGGAAGTTAAATTTGAACCGACAGTTATTAAACCACTAGTGGAATTGGCGCTATAAAGAATTGAATCCGTAAGATTTAATGCTAATTCACCAATATTAATATATGAACTATTTGCAGAACTAGTTGTATTTGGTGTACGACCAGATATAGTTGTTCTTTTTATTTGAAATGTATTATTTGCCATGTGGCTCCCTATTTAATTGGTATATACCAAGGGAAGTTTATAGACTAAAAAGAATGTTCTTCAGTCTTTTGTACTTTTTCTTTTTTCTTAGAAAGCTGTTCTATTTTTAAATTGGCTTCCATTAATTCCTTGGTTAACGCATTTACTTGTTGTGTAGCTATAGTTAGTTGAGTTTCTACTAATATATTCTTAGCAAGAAACTCATCTAATGTCGCTTTCATTCGTTCAATATACAAATTAATAAATTCACTATTCATATCCATATTTATTTACCTTAGAAAGTGCCTCCATCTAATGTGTCATATGCTGGAAGATTGTTTTTTATCTGAAGAACTTGTCCATTAGCAGCAGAAGCGGGGATTGTTAATTTTGTTAAAGCTGTGGGATTAAGAGAACCAGCATAAGCTATATCACCAGCAGCGTATGTATTTAGTCCAGTACCACCTGATGTTGCTGGAAGAGCAGTGGTCAATGATAAAGTATTAGCAACAATCGCAGAACTTATAGAAGGTGTAGCAGTGATATTAACTACTGTACTATTAGAAATTAACCCGCCAGCATTTATATACGCTTGCAATAATGCTTGTGTTCCACCAGTAACAGTAGTAGTAGGTTCTGAACCAGATGCAATACTATCGACTAGTTTCCAATTTTTGGATGTATTATCTCTATAAAGAGCAGTAAAATATCCTGCTGTTGTATTAGTATAAACACCATATAAACCAATATCAATATTATCAGCGGTAGTAGTATTATCTTTCGCTAATTTAATTAATGGATCTCTAATGTTTATATTGCTCACATCAATTGTAACAAGAGCACCGGTTACACTTAAATTACCAGAAACTGCTAAATCTCTTCTAACATTAACATAATCTGAAGTAAGAGTTGCTCCTGTTGCAGTAACGTTTGCGGTAGAGTTACCTATTGAAAATGTACTTACGCCAATTGATGTGCCATTCGTTGTACCTACTGTTCCAAGATTGACAAAAGTACTATTAGCAAGTAATGTACCAATAGTTAATGCTAATGGTGTTAAATTTGCAGTACTTGTTGCATTAGTTACTTGAATTAAATTATATGCATGTGTAGCATTAGCAGTAGAGTTACCAGTTAATATAGAGGTTGTAGTGATATTTGTACCGTTAGTAACACCAAATGGGCCTACAACAAATCCTGTACTGTTGGCAACTGCTGTACCAATAGTTAATGCTAATGGTGTTAAATTTGCTGTACTTGTTGCATTAACTATGGAAAGTACACCAAATGTTAAGTTAGCGTATGCAGCAGTATTACCTACAAGTATCGCGGTGTTTTGAATATTTACGCCATTTGTTGTACCATATAACCCTACTGCCAAATTCGATGTAGCATTAACAGTTGGAACAATAAGAGTATTACCAACGCTAATATTATTTGTCACTTTATTGAAAGTAAAACCAGCCGTAGCACCAAATGCAGTACCACCGTCGTTAAACTGTACTTGTGTATCTGAACCTGATGCTGTGGCGGAAGCAGAAGGTGTTGACCAAAAAATGCCACCAGTAGCATTTGATGTTAAAACTCTACCAGCAGTACCGAGTGCTCCGTTTGCAACAATAACGTTCATTGTTGCTTGACCACTTACTTTTATAGTATCAATAAAACTCGAAGCATCTACTACAATTGCTTGGTTAGCCGTAAGTGTACCGGGAGATCTTATACCACCAATTGGAATTGGGGTATTTGTTGCTGTTGGACTGCCAATATAAAGAACATGAATAGCAGATGAATATGCTAATTCACCATTTGCTAATATTGGTGGCGAAGCTACAGTAGAACTTCGTTTTATTTGTATGGTATTATTAGCCATTTAATTTCCTTTAATTAAAAGGTGCCTCCATCTAAATCGAGAGTACCTGAAATATCTGCAAATTGCATATGCTTGATTTCATAATTATCAGTAGAGGAATTATAAATTAGTGTTGATCCAGTTGAAACTTCAATCTCACTAACATCTGGAATATCTTGAATAGTTGCTAATACATTAGGCTGATTCTTTAAACTTATAGAACCAGTTGGCGATAAGATGCCACCGTTATTGTTCAATTTTACATAGGCTTTCATTTTAGTAGTTCCTTTAAGCCTTGGTAACTTCTGGAGTAACTGTAATGATTCCTTCTATTACGCGAGAAACTAAACTTCCAATAGTAAGTTCTACATCATAAACATATCGACCAGCCGCAATTGCAGCCGTTTGCGTGGATGTTAAAGACAACAAAACTTCTCCATTAGGTTCATCAATTGTAACTGTAAATGTCACTGCGGTTGATGAAGTATAATGTTTTCTTATTTGAGCAGCACCAGTATACCCAGTCAAATTTAATGCAACACCATCATTATCGGTTAAAGCGATTGATGTAGAAAAGGAAGAACCTTGATCGATTATTAGATTTGCTTTTGTTGCCATTTTGCTTTACCAAAATTTTGATAACATTTTTGTCCTCAATTCATTTTGTATATGAAGAATCAACCAAGTCTTTCATATTTATATATTCTTGAGGTTGCCATGCTAGGTTCCTATCGCAGTCCAATATACGGTGGTATTTGCTGTATTAGCGGTTCTGATAGTAGTACTAGAAGTTGTAACAGCAATTAACTGAGCAGTGTACGTTACATGATATGTAGAATTTGAAGCTGTTGCTTGTGTGCTGTATAGGGCTGAAAAAGTTGTTGGATAATTAAAAGACGCTGTTGTGGAATTTGCTAAAATATTTCCCCACTGCATTAAAAGACCGTTGGGTAATCTAGAGTATCCACTGGAAGATATACTTGATGTTCCTAAAGTCAGTGAGTTACTTGATGATGTTAATGACCCCGCAATCGTTACGCTACCGGCTGATAAATTGTTTACTAAGAATAAACCTATGGATGAACTAGCCCCGTAAACAAATCTACCAGTAGGGTCAACTGCCAAGCTTAGTCCAATACCTGATCCCGAAGTTGTTCCTAAACTAGTTAATACACCGGTGCTTTGATTAATACTATATTGTTGTATATTAGGCCCAGTATTGTTAACAACATAAGCGTATAGACCGTTAGGGCTGATTGCAATATATACTGGAGTACTTCCAGTTGACACTGTGCCGAGAGAAGTTACAGCGCCAGTATTTTGATCAATACTGAATTGATTTACTAGGGATCCAGTTTGATCTACAAGATACACGAATCTACCAGTAGGATCGCCTGCTATACTGGATATAGTGCCACTAAGAGCCGTAGCAGATCCCACGATTGTTAATGCACCGGTAGATTGATTAATACGGTACACGCTTATGCTAGCACTTCCAGCGGCATACACAAATCTACCAGTAGGGTCAACCCATACCGAACACCTACTAGTTGCAAAAGAAAGTAATGTTGATTGAATAAGAGTTAATGCACCAGTAGATTGATCAATACTATATTGATAAACATAGGCAAGACCACCAGTTGTTGTGCCTATGTATAAAAATCTGCCAGTAGGGTCAACCATCAAGTTTTGTTGTGGGCTAGTGCCCGTCGCTACTGTAGCAGGCGATAATGCAGTTAATGCGCCGGTAGCTTGAACAATACTGAATTGACTTATCGAGTTATCAGTAAAATTACTGACATATGCGAATCTACCAGTAGGATCGACTGCCACAGCACGAGGACCATTACCGGCTGTTGCAGCACCAATACTAGTTAAGGCACCAGTAGATTGATCAATAGTATATTGCTCGACAGTAGTTCCTCCTGAAACAGGCGCATAAAGAAATCTACCAGTAGGGTCAACTGCCAGATTAAAGATGCTTGAACCTAATGATGTAGTTGCTCCTATTGAAGTAAGAAGACCTGTTCCTTTATTGATAATTGGTGTGGGTGCTACAATTTTTTGCGCTTTAACGAAGTTATTTGAAAAAACCCCAGTTGTAGCAGTTACAGTTCCAACTGTTAAGGTATTAGCAATAGTTACATTATTCGTAGTCTTATCGAAAGTAAATCCAGCAGATCCCCCTAATGCAGTAGCGTCATTAAATTGCACTTGTGTACTAGAACCTCCGCCGCCGGGACCACTACCACTAGGTACAGTAGTCCAATATGGAGATCCTATAGAACCATTACTTGCTAATATTTGACCTTGAGTACCAACGCTACCATTTGCTTGTAATGGAATTCCTGAAATGGTAACTCTTGATGTATTAGCAATGAAGTTGGATCCTACTGTATAACTAGCAGCATTAACAGTATCAGTAATTAAAGTGTTTCCAACGACATTTAAAGCTGCACCGGGAGTTGTTGTGTTAATACCTACACGATTATTTAACGCATCAACAAATAAAACACCACCATCTAAACTAGTATTTGATGTGCCTTCATTTACAATATTATAGTAAGTAATAGAATCAGAAGATAATTTCCATGTTTTTGGAGTAGCGGCTTCGTCCCATACTAATTGGGCATTAGCAGAAGTTCCACGATTAATTTCAATACCAGCTTTTTCTGAAGGAGGAGCGCCGACTACATCAGCATTTAGTGTAACGATATTATCAGCTACATTTAAGGTTTGAGTATTAACATAAGTCGTAGTGCCAGATACCGTTAAATTTCCAGAAATAGTTACCGCATTATTAAAAATAGCATTAGCATTAAATGTAGCAGTGTTATTGAATGTTGAATTACCAGTAACTGTAATAGTATTGGAGAATGTAGCTGCACCAAGATGGGTGGTAGTATTTCCAAAATCAGATGCAAGAGAAACTCTAAACCCCCCAGCAACATCTAGTCCTCTATCTGGTGTTGTTGTGCCAATACCGACACGATTATTAATAGCATCAACAAATAGAGCACCACCATTAAATGAGGTATTACCAGAAATAGTTTGTAAGCTACCACTTAATACAGCATTACCAGATAATGTTGTTATACCAGCAACAGATAAATTAGAAGCAAGAGTGGTAACACCTCTAACACCTAGAGTACTCAAAGCGTTAGCAGCACCAGTAACACCAAATGTACTTAAAGCGTTAGCAGCACCAGTAACACCAAACGTACTCAAAGCGTTAGCAGCACCAGCAACGGATAAAGTACTAGCAAGAGTGGTAGCACCAGTAACACCAAACGTACTCAAAGCGTTAGCAGCACCAGCAACACCAAACGTACTCAAAGCGTTAGCAGCACCAGCAACGGATAAAGTACTAGCAAGAGTGGTAGCACCAGTAACACCAAATGTACTTAAAGCGTTAGCAGCACCAGTAACACCAAACGTACTTAAAGCGTTAGCAGCACCAGTTAATACAGTAGTAGTGGAAATATTAAGAGAGTTACCTGAAATGACCCAACGATTTGTTGAATTTCCTAATAGAGTAGTGTTTCCAACTGGATTTAATGCAGTTCCATAAACATAAACATTACTTAAATAAGCATCAAATTGATAAGTACTATTTGCAAGTTTTAATCCAGATGTACCTGCTATAATATCCGCTGTAGCTACAGTTCCACCAATGAATACTTTTGTATCGGCCACATAAAGATTACCACCAATATACCATTGATCTGCTGCAACTGTAACGTTAGCATTGAATTGAGTAGTAGTATCGAATTGCGAATTGCCGTTAACTACAATAAGACCATTTTCTGCTTTAAAACGTGTATTAGCCATTTAGTACCACTACTTTATTAGATGAGCTATGATTCTAGCGTTAGAACTTGCAGCAGACTGCGTGAATTTTAATTCAACATTTGCATTATTTATAACCACAGAGTATACACCATTGTTACCACCAGCGGGCGAAACAACTGTGGCATATACTGTTATATATGGAGTTGTTGTATCATGAGCAAGCACAATTTCGTTAATTTGTGTAATAGAAGAAGTGCTATTTTTCATTTGTGCTGAAATTTTTGCTGAAGAATACTCTGTCTTATCAAAAGAATACACTAGCAATGGAGAACCAACTGTTGCACCAAGATTTCCATTAGCAGTTACTTGAATACTGTAATCTGCATTAAATACTGTGGTACCGGTTATTGATACAGTATTAACAAAAGTCGCATTACCAGTAACCGTTAGCGTATTAGCAAGAGTGGTAGCACCTCTAACACCTAGAGTACTTAAAGCGTTAGCTGCACCACCTATAGCGAATGTGCTTCCAACGTTACCTGATCCAGTTACAATTAATGTGCCAACATTAATATGCCCTGCATTTACAGTCGTCGTGCCAATAGTTAAAGCAATAGAAGTTAAGTTAGCAGTATTCGATACAGATACTAAATTACCAGAAATAACTGCATTTGATGTAGTATTACCGATAATAATTGCTGTAGCATTAATAGTGCTACCATTTGATATACCAATTAATCCAACAGTGTGACTAGCAGCGTTAACAGTACCAGTATGATAAACTCCAGTAGTATTTGCTATAAAGTTAGATCCAACAGTGTGACTAGCAGCGTTAACAGTACCAGTATGATAAACTCCAGTAGTATTTGCTATAAAGTTAGATCCTACCGTAACATTAGCTGCATTGACGGTACCAGTATGATAAGCCCCGGTAGTATTCGCTATAAAATTAGTACCAACCGTTAGTAGCGCAGAGTTGACACTAGTAGTAACGTTAGCAAATCCAGTTCCAACAATAGCAGTAGAGTTAGCTATGAAGTTAGAACCAACAGTGTGACTAACTGCGTTCATCGTGCCAGTATGATAAGCACCAGTCGTGTTAGCTAAGAATGCACTACCAACATTTGCACTAGTAGTCACATAAATTGTTGCGGTATTAACTTGATTAACAATATTGAGTGCCACAGCGTTGACTAATGTACTGTTAGCTGTAAATAATACACCTACTGTATAACTAGCTGCATTAACAGTACCAGTATGATAAACTCCAGTAGTATTTGCTATAAAGTTAGATCCAACAGTGTGACTAGCAGCATTGACGGTACCAGTATGATAAGCCCCGGTAGTATTCGCTATAAAGTTAGTACCAACCGTTAACAAAGAAGAGTTAACACTGGTGGTTACATTAGCAAATCCAGTTCCAACAATAGCAGTAGAGTTAGCTATGAAGTTAGAACCAACTGTAAGATTGATCGCATTAATATGAGATCCATTTACTGTCGTTGTTCCAATCGTTAATGTAGATGAAGTCAAATTAGCAATAAATGTGCTGTTAGCTACTTGTACAAGATTAAACGCATGTGTTGCGTTGGCTGTTGAGTTACCTACAATAATTGCAGTATTTTGTATATTGACACCATTTGTGGTTCCAAAAACACCAACATTCAAATTAGAGGATACATTAGCAACCCCAGTTACATTTATATTCCCTGCTGCTGTAAGTAATCCATTCACACCAAACGCACTCAAAGCGTTAGCTGCACCAGTGACACCGAACGTACTCAAAGCGTTAGCTGCACCAGTGACACCGAACGTACTCAAAGCGTTAGCTGCACCAGTGACACCGAACGTACTCAAAGCGTTAGCTGCACCAGTGACACCGAACGTACTTAATGCATTAGCTGCACCACTTATGCCTAAAGTAAACATTAGATTAGCAGCACCAGTAACACTTAGAGTATTCGCTAAAATAACATTTCCTGTGACACTTAGAGTATTTGCTAAAGCAACATTTCCAACAATAGATAATGTATTTGATAATGTGACATTACCAGTAACAATTAATGTATTTGATAATGTGACTGCACCTGTCACAGTTAATGTGTTTGATAAAGATGTAGTATTAGTAACACTTAATGTATTTGATAATGTGACTGCACCCACTACATTTAATGTATTTGCAAATCGTGATGCACCAGAAACATTTGCTGTTCCTGTAACTACAAATGTAGCGTCAGGTGTGGAATTTGAAATACCTACACGATTGTCAACACTATTTACAAATAGAGTAGCACTATCAAAATTTACATTACCCGCAATCGTATGGACCGTACCAGTTACATCTAAATTAGAAGTAATCTGTGTAAGATTACCAGCAAGAATTGTATTTGCTGTAGTGCCGTTACCTTGAACCGTAATATTGGTAACAGTAGAGTTTGCTTTAATATATGTGTTGCCAGTAAAAATAGATCTACTATTAACAGAAGTATTGACCGTAGTAATAAAAAGATCTGTACCGGTAATGATCGTATTTGATACGGTAGAATTACCTGTAACCGTAATAGCAGTTACTGAAGTATTTCCTTTAATATTTGTATTACCAGTAATAGTTACTGCTTGACTATTAACTTGAAATACCGCATTATTAACATACACATTAGCTTGAGCATTTACATAAGATGCATTTGCTGAAGAATTACCACTGAATGTAGTATTAGATGTAATAGTAAGAAGAGCATAACCAGATACATTTCCACCGCGAAGTTCATCAGTAGCAACAATACTATTTGCACCAAATCTTCCTACAAGCTGAGCATATCTAGGCTCTAGAGTTGTACCAGTAATCCCTACAGTAGAATTTCCAGTAATTATTTCAGTTGAAAGAGAATACGCAAGTTGATTAGTTTTGTTTACCCAATTCTGAAAAGTATCTACGGATACATCAAGATTTGCTACTGTTCTCGCCATTATTTGTTTCCATTTATTACTTGTTTAAGCATTTCTTTTAATTCAACAAATTCATTTCTAAGACTATCAATTTGCTGTTGAATCATTTGAGATTGTCTATTTTGCTTTCTTTGTTCTAAGATTCGATTATAATCTGCATCATTAGTATTTATGATAACATTTGTCGATATATCACGAAGAATCCCAGAATGATTAGTTTTAGCATATTGTGTCATGCAGAAACTCCAATAACACTTATATCATTTACTCTCGGAACAATATTAGAATTATTTGATAATGGTACAATTTTAATAGCTAAGGTATCGTATGTATCAAACTCAGTAAGACTAGTCGAATAATAACGTACAACATTTTCGTTTTGAATATTATTGAATGCACTATTTTTACGAGAAGCTACTCCAATTTTAAGAGAAGCTGTACCTAAACTTACATTACCTATTGCTTTATTTATTTCAAAAGAAGATGAAACTGGAGTGTTTGCAACAACCGCAACAGCATAATTTGTATTTGCAAATAATGGATCATAAAATACAATAACATCACCATTTGCTATTTCTGTATTGAAAGATGTACCCACACCTGTCACAGTAGTATTTGTTATACTAGAATTAGCAAGAGTTGCTATTCCAGATGCAGTCGTTGCGATTATAGGATAGGAACGAAATCCATATGTCAATTCTACATAATCTTTACTATCTGTTAAACTACTATAAACTCGACCACCATATGCAGCATCTTTTAGTTCAAGTTCTGACCAATCTTTATCATCAAAGGCATCCTCGTCCTTTGAATTATGAATACGAGCATAGAACTTAACATCGGTGCCAGAAGGTCTCCATACGTTTGTAATGAGTCTAACGTCTTCAGCAAATCTGTTTTTAGCAAAAGTAATTTTCTTAGAAATGTGGCGTGACGTTGCGTTACCAGAATTTGTATGTTCATTTGTCGCATCATTATTAATTGAATTATAAAACGCATATATTGAAGCTAATGAGGTATGTAATTCTGGAGATTCGTATTTGTTAGAAGTTCCAATATCAAATTTTAAAATAGAACTTTTTCCTTCTGAAATAGAGGAAATTAATGTTGATTTATTTGCAATTTCAAGTGATTTTGAAAGAATAGATGCATCATAATTTTTAATATCAATCGAATCATTAATCACAGGAATATAGTTTGATGTAGATATTGTATATGCATTTGAAACTGTGTCTAATACTGCAAAATTCATTTTAGATTCTTTATACGAAGAACCTTTTACTTGCACTTGAACATCTGGAATAACCGAATCGACTGAAAAAACGGTTACATTGGAAATTTCTGCTTTAACTAAAGACATTTCACCTTTTAATTGAGCACCACTAGAAACTGTAAGAACCGCAGATGTACCCGTGCCACCTGATACTCCAGATGATGTATAAAGTGTAGCTGTTGGTGTAGCTGTAAATCCATATCCAGTATTTGTAATATTAATACTTATAATACCACCTGAAGAATTTGTAACTAGATTAGCTCTGCCTTCTACTACACCACCAGTAAATATGATATAATCGCTATTTGCATAATTACTACCACCAGTAAAAGTAATATAATTCACCCCATCTTTAATAAATCGAGTTGTGTCACTAGCATTTGAATTATTTAAAATGGCAGTATTTGGGTTTAATAATAAATTCTCAAAAGTACCAACAGCAGTAACTTTATATCTGGCAGCAGAATTTGTAAAAGATGTTGGTTTATCTAATCTTATTTGTGTATCACTTATAATTTTAGATACTTTTCTAATATCTGTATTTCCTAATGTACCATCAGTAATAACTATGGCATCATTATAATCCACATCTGTAAAAAATTTTGTACCAGTTCCATAAACATTATATTGAACTGAATCGAGACTATGAATTGCACCTAATACTCCAGCATTAATATTCAATGTACCCGATTTATAAAAGGTTACATTCGCACTAGTGTTGCCAAAATCTTGATATATATTTTCACCAATTAAAAATGACGACATCAATACATTGTTTGCTACCAAATTTGTAAAAGTTAAAAATTCATAATCTTGATTGACTAATTCTACAGTTCTAGTTGTAGTATCAAATTCTAAAACATTTACATAAAATTTTAAATCTGTATCGGATAATGGTTTAAAAAGTTGATCAAAGGTTTTAGGGTCATTATCAATTTCTAGATAGTTACTTGCTCTAAATAATTTACCAGATGTATAGGCACTGCCACAAATCTTTCCAGTATTAATTGAGTTTTTACCTTGAGTTGCTGTCCATAAAGAAAATTGAGGATCTTCAAAATTGATTACAATACCGTAAGATTCACCTGTTTTTAAAAGTAAAGGGGATTTAAAAGAAAAAATAGTCTCAGATTTAGCATCTAATGATGGAAAAATTTCACTATATTCTAATCTTATTTTAGATTCAGCATATATTTTAGATAAATCGGGTTGACCATCTTTCATTTGACAGATGTACAAATATACACCGGGATTTAATATTTGAGATTGATTGTGTTTAGCATTAGGTTTTTGCTTGAAAAATAATTCTATATCAGATACACTTACAGTTTGACTACCACCAACAGATGATGGGTCAATATAAAATGATTGTATATAGTCAAAATATAATGAAACTTCTGAAAGTGGAGTTTGATTACCCGTACCATATGAAGTAGTTTGTCTAATTACTCCTAAATCAGTTCTTCCAGTTTCAATCGTATTATTAGAAATAATTTTTTCAGTAACTTTGTCTGGTGGGACAGTTGGTGGCTTATTTGAATATACTATTGGATTAGAAGCACTAACTGCGGGTGGTTTAGAAATAGCAGCAGATTTACCATCAGGCCCAATTAATTCTAATTTTTTAGGTAATGGAGTATTCCAATTATTACGAGAATTAAGACCACCAATATTTGCATTATTAAATCCATTTATTACTATAGGAAAAAAGGTAAAAGAACATTTCCCGCTAGCATCACTTTTTAATCCATTAACTGTACCAGTTCCAGTATAAACTTTACTAGTGCCTTGTACTACTGCATCATTTCTTTTTTTTCCATCTACATAAAAATCATATGTAGAATTTGGTTTTAATCCAGAAACACTACAATTCATTGGATAAATGAAATTAGTCTGGTCTTGTGTTACTTTTTGTGGAGTTACAGCAAATGATGCCATAGTGTTCTTTCCTCTTTACGAATTTATATCATTTCTAATTGTTGAAGCAAGGTCAATAAATGGAGAATTTAATGAAGATGGAGAATTAAATAAATTATCTATAGTCATTAATCCAGTTAATTTAGAATTAAACAATGGTTGAATTATATATGTTGTATTTTCAACTATTGTCGAATTTGGTATAATTTCAGTTTTTGTTTCAGTACTAGTATCAGCATTTACTTTATATGTTGTGGCATTGCTAATAGTAGTCACATCTTTAGATCTAGGATAATAACTATTATCTAAATCGGCTGTGCCAGAATTGTTATCCAATACAACTCTAAATTGTCTATCAGTTGCAGAAGAATTAGGTGTATAATTATAAGATAAGGCCCAATGTCTATTACCATTTGTTCCAACAGTAGATGGTGCTTCTCCTCCAAAATAACCGCTAGCAATAGTCGTCCAAGTGCCGTTTACATATCTTTGTAAATAAGGCAAGTTTCCTTTATTTTGCTGACAGTCACCTTGTGCAAATATTCTACCGGCTAATTTTCCAACTTCAAATTTTCTAGACCAAGTGCGTCCTGCCGGCACACTACCTATACTACCTTTTGTATCGGCAACAGTTTTTGTTGATGATACTTGAGTAGTTCCAGATAATAATTCATAATCAGTAGTAGTAATTTGTTTTACTTGAGTAGTCTGAGATTGTATTTGAGTACCAGTAGTGGTATATAATGTTGATGTTACTGCTACATCTATTGTAGTGGATTCCGTTGCAATCGATTGACCAATCAAACGTTTTCTTGTTGAAGGAAGAATAATTTTCTCACCATTTAAACAAGTAACGGTTCCCGTATCATTAAGATTTGCAGTATATTTAATTTGTATTTGTTTCTTTGCAGGATGTAATTCATACCCATAAATTTGTGCATTATATGTTGGGTCATTAATTTCTGCAAAATTAACAGTAGTAAAATTATCTACAAAGAATCCAAACTTATATCTATTTGTATTATCTGAAGAACTAGTCAATTCTAAATTATTTATTGTATCTTCAGTAGCACTCAATGATGTATAATATTCTAAATCAGAAATACGTCTTTCAAGAGAACCAATCTCTTTCATAGTATAACGTTTTGGTTGAGAAAATGCCAATCCCTGTTCATCAATAGGAACTGAAACTTTGTAATCAGTTTGTCGTTTATTAGTTAGTTTGATATTTGCTATTTTTTTATCTAAAAACTGATTAGTATTTGCACTGTTGTTTTTAGGTAAAGATGGATATGGTGGAATAACCAAATAGTTAATTAATAATCCATCGCTTGGAATATCAGGAAGTTTAGGTTTATTTGAAGATGTTCCTTCTATAATTCTAAAATCTCCATTAGAAGAAATTACAATAGCGTCAGTTCGTCCTAAGTATTTTTCTAAAGTTGTAACGCAATCTGATTGGGGTGCTGGAAATTTTTTATCATAAGTAGTATCAAATCTATTAGCTTGCGTTGGTTCAATTGGATTGAGTGTTGCACTAGCTGCTGTTGTGGTGATCGTAGCTGTATTTGATGAATATGGTCTGAAATCAAAATAATCTCTTAAATCAAAATATTCGTCGTTATCATTATACATTTCAGGAATTTCAACAGTATTGATAGATGTTGCACTATTAGCTAATAATACACTATCATCAATTGGATATGATGCTATCGTTTTTAATCCTTGTTGAGTGACATTTAATACATCAAATTCCGCAAGTAAAAATACACTAGAAGATACGGGATATTCTGGTTTTTTATATAAAAACCCAACATCATAATAATCTTTCTTTTGATTATGATCTATCCAGAAATTTGATGTAACAACTGTATCACTTGTTGTAACTGCAATACTATTACCCAAATATACATTTCTTAATCTAACAATATCGGGTACACCTAAACACCATGGACCTTTATTGTTGGCAATATTTGTTGCAGTATTAATTTGCACATAAGCTTTGCGAGTTATAGTTTTAGAAACTGCATTTACATTTCTTTGTGCATTATATGAAACTGCAACATTTACAGCAGACGCAATTGTATTACCAAGATTAATTACTAATGTGGTATTAGCACTTACAGTTACAGTTCTATTATTTCTCAAATATAAAGGAATTGGTGCATATTTTGGAAATATTAATGATACGTTTCCTGAAGAATAAGCATTTGCAATAGTGCCATTAACAGTCATTGATGTAGCATTAGCAATTGCAGTAATTCGTTTAATTTCTGCGGCAGTAGAATTAGCAATTCTTACATAATCGCCAACTTGAAACACACTATTAAATACTGTAGATGTTCCTGTAACAGTAGTATTAGCCAATGTTGTAACACTAATACCCCCAACAGCATTAACACAAATAGCAGTAGCCAATGGAACAACAATAATTGAGAGTTTTTGTGTATCTGATAGTGTGCTATTATAAGGAAAAAATTCTCCGGGATTAGCTGCAACAGAAACCGACATTTGTCCACTAGTAGCGCAGCTTATAGTGTCATCTACTGTTCTATATGTGTATGAGAGATTATTTGCGTTTTTAAGAGATGTTGCGCCAGAATAATACAATAAAGAACTATTTTTAGGATCATAAATTGTAGCTTCTGTACCATTTAAGATTATATCAGCAACACCATCATTCGTACCAGTTCCATCATAAAAAACACTTCTTGTATCTTTAAAGTTTTTTCCAGTATTCATTCTAATATCGAACAAATACATATAATAGGTGGCTGATGGTTCTCCCGCCACTCCATTTACTAGTAATAATGAACGAATTCTAGCTGTGCCAATTTCATTACCAACTGCACTAGGAGTAGCAAACTGAGAAGTTCCAGATGAACTTGTCAAATAAGTTGCAGCAGTATTTCTTAAAGAAATGGTAGCTCCTACTGAAAATTTAAACAAACCACCAAGTTCTTTTACCTGAATATAATTTCCATAATTTATAGAAATGGCAGTATTTGAAATAACTTCAGTAGTTGTACCTTTACGAATATCTTTATAATAAGAACTATTTGTCTCTACTCGATATCCATCGATATATGCTAAACCCGGATCAATTGCAACTTCAAACTGAGAAGCTTCATCTGCAAATGTTTCTTGTCCTGTAGTTGTTACAAGAAACTGATCAATAACGTAATCACCACTTTCTTCAGCAGTTCTTCTTGCCAACTGTTTATTAATGGTATTGAATTGTGTAGTTTTATTTTGTTTAAACGGTTTACCTTCACTAAATTCTACAATTGAAAAGAAAGTATCATTAGCTTCAGCTTCTTCTTTTGTAAGAACAGTAAGCACTGGAGTTAATTTAAGACGATTTGCTCCCGGTGCATTAACATTAAATGTGCCAGTAGCATTATCATATAATCTAGGGTTATTAGTATAATCATCTATATCTTCTATTGTATCAAACCCAACGACATTATTAGTCGAGGTGGAATATTTTTCCACTACTACAAAATTTTCACTTACTCTTGAAAAATAACCTTTTTGGTAAATGATACCATCAGAAACACTGAAACCATACCCACTACCAATAGCGTCGGCAGCACTGTTTACCGTTATCTTTGCAGCATAATTTTTGGATGTGATATTAAGAGCATCAATTAAAGCATTAGCAGATGAGCTTGTATTTGCAAGATTATATTTAACTGTTGCGTATGGCTCAACATAATAACCTCGGCCACCAGATGTAACTATAAAAGAAGTTACGCCACCATTAACATCAGTAATAATACTTCCTTTAGCTCCAGAACCAATTATTGATGTTAAATTTGCTGTGATCTTTGAAGAAGATGAAGTAAATGAATACCCTTCAAAAAAGGACCAAGAATCAGTATTTCCTATGCGAAGTTCAGATGCTAAAGGTCTAATTTTAAGAATTAAGTTATCAACATTTGCTGTTGCATTAACTTGTCTGATTTCTGCTCTTGCTCCAGTTACATCTTGTGTAAGTACTTCACCAACAATAAAAGTACAAGCTTGCCCCGTTGCATTGACAAAAGACTGCCCACCAATACTATTTTGTACTGCAATTGCACTTAAAAATACTGGAGTATCGGTATTGCTAAATCCAGAAGACTTTACATTAACATCAACATCAGAAATAGCTAAGGCTGGATCATAAACAGTCAGAATATCATCTGCGGAAAAATTGGTTTTATTTCCAGAAATACCATGATTTAAATATTTAACAAAAATAGTATTTAAATCAGGATAAGTTGCCTCAAATCCTGTTGAGGTTTCTAAAACTTGAGCAACAAGATTTGCTGAGTTCTTAACTAGATAACCTTTAAATGCAGAAATGTTTACTGGAGTACCATCAGTTTCGAGATCATTAATTTTAACATAAGGTAATGGATTATGAAAAACAAAATTACAACCATCAATGATAGTACCTCTTTTATAGATATTATCACCAAACCGCTCAATTTGCTTTTGTAAAATTGTCTGAAGCTGATTTAGCTCACGAACTTGAACCGCAACTCCCGGTTTAAATAAAATCTTATAATAATCATCATTCTCATTATAATCATCAAAATAAGGAGATACGTTTAAATCTGTATTAATAGGCATTTAGCTAAAACTCCACTATAAGTTTTATAGTTTCCGATTGGGTATTAGAACGAGAAATGGGTTCTATATTTTCAATATAGATTACGTCTCCAGACCCCCTAATAAAATCACCTTCATATTTATATGAACTACCTGAAGATAATACAGCAGTTGCAAAACTACAAGCCCCTGTGACTGTATTTCCCGGATAAAAAATTCCATTTTGACTAGTCACAAATATTGATGAGCTATTACCAGAATGATAAGTAGCAGTAGCGCCACTGGCATATACTGTTTCATCTTCTTGGAAAATGCCAGAAACAGATGACACCCCATAATAAAATAATTGATTTACAGTTGTACCAGTTTTAGAAACTCCATTGAAGGAAATGGCAGTAACGTTTCCTGATGATTGAGAAGATAATCCATATACAATATTTGCTTGTGTGAAAAAACCAACTACATTTGTAACTTGAATATATCCTGAAGCTTTATCTAATACATTTCCACGAGCATGCACATTCGCAGCAGAAATTGCAACACCATTAGAAGTGAATGCTGGAAAAGAATTTACCTCTAAATGAGAAGAATTTGTTACACTTTTGACTTGTAATAATTGCGATTGATCATTATTTGTTTGTAGGTAAATGTAATCACCAGCACCTAATGAACTACTAAATGATGTAGTCTGACCAGTTAGATTAATTGAAACGTTTGGTGCAGCATTAGATACAAAAATTAAATTAGCAGTATCACTTAAATTTACAGAAACATTTGCAGCACTTACAACATTAGCAATCATTGTAGTATTACCTAAAATAGGGGCATATACTAAATTAGCCACTGCATTTGCTGATAAAGACACCATGAAAGATATATCTGCAAATTGACCAGATGATGGATTATTGTTTGCATCATATATTCTAAGTCTAGAAGGTTTAGTAATGCTAGCAGTAATATTTGCACTACTACCTGTCGATGTTGTTATTGCTACTGTTGGTGCGCTTGTATAATTTATACCGGGAGCAACAATATACGCTCTAACAATTCCACCAGAAGTATTTGTAAGAAGTACTGCATTTGCGCCGCTTCCACCACCACCATAAAATACAATTTTATCAGCGTTAGAATAACCAGTCCCACCAGTTACAATATTTAAATTAGAAATATACCATGGTGCAATACCTTTTCCTCTATTATTAAATGTAACAGAAGTAATTGTCCCAGTAGTTGTTGTAATGATATTAGCAGTAGAGTTGATAGTAGAATCATTACTTGATATAATAATTACATCTGTATTATTATATCCTGAACCACCATCTGAAATCGAGTATGAATTTACAATATAGTCATTTAAATAACGAATATCACCACCAGTAGAATTGGTTAATTTCATAACCAAAGAAGAGTGATTCGCAAAACCAAGACCACTGGTCGTTAGATTTATAGTAGATAAACCACCAACAGTATTTGATCTCACGTTTGCTATGGCATTTATAGCGCCATTTGTAATAGTTAAAACGTCACTATTACTACAAAAACCAGTAAATCCACCATTTGCAACAGAAATATCTCTAATTACAGTATTATTAAAATATCGATAATTTCCACCACTCGAATTTGCAGCGTAAACAAACATAGTAGAAGGATTAAATCCTTTGCCACTATTTGTGACTGTCGTAGATGTTATAAAAAGTGTAGCATTCACTGCTACAGTAGCAGTAGCATTTATATTGCCATTAGTTACATAGACAATATCATCTACAGCAAATAGATTTGCGCCTCCGTTTGCAGATACTGTAAATACTGCTCCAGTACCAACTGGATCTGATATAGTTGCAGTTGGTACTGAAGTATAACCAAATCCTGCATTTACAACAGATATTGATACAATATTTCCTGATGCAGTATTTGTAAAATATGCTACAGCACCATAACCACCAGTAGTACTAGAAAAAGTTATTGAATTAGCTAATACTGCAACTAAATTTGCACCTACACCATTTGCTGTCGCATTTGCTGTTACGGCTGGAACAGAGGTGTAGCCGGTGCCATTAGCTACCATTGTAACCGAAATAATAGAACCTAAGCTATTATTAACAAATGTAGCATTGGCACCAGAACCTGCACCACCACTGAAAATTAATATATTATTGGCTATTGAATTATATCCTACGCCACCATCCGCAATATCAACTCTTAAAACCTTAGTAGAATTATAATTTTGTCCATTAGCAGTGCCAGTTATAACTACATTAGCAACTCTATATACGGGCGAAGAATTTGAAACAATTATTGAACTTACAATATTTGAATTTAAATATCTTATTTTTCCGCCTGTACTATTAGCTACATAACCATTTATAGATGAGGTTGGGTCTAAAGTGAATCCATAATTATTGCCTAATGTGATTACAGTAGCATTTACTAATGCTAAAGACATACTCCCATTGATTACTGTAAAGACGTTTGCAAAAGCATTACCACCAGCGGGAGCAGATGGACTTGGAAAAATTAGATAATCTGTATTTGAGTATAAACCAGCACTTCCACTTGAGATTACAGAAGCATTTACTACTTTAGCTCCATTTGAATAACCACCAGAACTGTTGGCAATTCTTACAGTAAAGGGTCCACTTGAAGAAAATGATCTACCGCTATTTGTTATAAGAAGAGAAGCAATACTACCAGTACTATCTGTTGTAATATTTGAAGTTGCATTTATGGTAGAACTTATATCAGAAACAATCACATAATCAGTATTTGAATAATTTCTACCACCAGCACTAATAGAAACCGAAGAAATTATATTTGAATTAACATATCTAACATTACCACCAGACGAATTAGCAACAGAAATAACTGGTGATACCGTATCACTAAAACCAAACCCAGCAGATACTACACTAATACTGGAAATATAACCAGTTGAGTTGGATACTAAATTGCAAATAGCATTTACTGCTACATTTGAAATAGTGATTACATCAGAATTTGAAAAAGTAGTATTACCGGGAGAATTTATAGTTAAAGTAGTAAGAGTACCAAGTCCTACTACATTTTTACTTGTAGAAGAAACGCCAACACTACCACCAAGTCTTTTAATATCTAATTGAACAACTTCTTCTGTATCTGTAAATCCACTACCCTTTAAAGAGTTATAATTCAATTTTACATTATTAAATCTAGGATCTTTAATTATACCAACTGTTCTAAAATCATTATCTGTAGATATTGTATCATTTTCTGTGTTAGAAAATTTTACACTTATACCTAAATGATTAGTGTATAGTTCATTTTCTATATCATAACCATGACCACCTTTGGGGCTAATTATTGGTCGTAAAACTGAATCATTTACAGAATTGGCTATTCTTACTATAGGAGATGCATAAGCATTAGCTGATGCAATAAAATATCCAGACCCTCGATTTAATATATCAATTTTATAGATAGAATTTGATGATGCAGAATTAACTAATCCTCTTGCAGTAACATTTGATGTTTGTCTTCCATCACCATGAACAACAACTTGTGGGCTTATTTCAAATGTAGAAGATGTGGGGATAGTAGTAAAAGGCGTATCAATATAAATGAATTTATATTCACCATCTGTTGTATAACTTGTAATTTTTCTATATTGACCTGAGCCTTCACCAGTTATTATCTTAATAATGCATCCTGTATAAAAATCTGCGGTAGGGGATGCATCGCCTGATGATATTCTATATTTTAAAGGAAATCCACCATAACGCACATCTGATGCAGTAAAAGCCCCAGAAAGATAATTGTTATACAATCTCCCACCAGTTTCAATTTTAATTACATCGATTGCGCCAGAAATTGCATTAGAAGTGACGTTAGCATCTTCAATAACTGGAATATAGAGTGAGGTGGAAAATTTATTAAAAGTAGTGGCATCTACTTTATACATATATTTCCAAATATAACCATCTGCGGTTTCATAGACAACATCATCAGCACCAGTTGCACTAAAAAGAGGTTGACTTGTTGCTGGACTGTCATTATTATTGAATAAACATTTATACACATAATAAGTACCACCCTCGGGTGATACTACAAAAAATGGCTTATCTTCTAAATTACCGTCTTGACTATCATACATATCATAAACAGTACCAGTAGTCCAATTAGTTCGATTAGCCATTACCGCAACATCTGAAGACCCAATTTTTTTAGCAAAAACCATTTCATCGTATACATTAGCATTTAAACTTTGAATGCTTCCATTAGGTGCATCAATAGTATTATCACCTAAACTGTATTGAGTAGGCTTACCGCCGAAGACATAATAGATCGTGTTAGCAGGTTCATTTATTGATTCTATGAACTGCTTTACATTATGCAATCTAAAATAACTTGTAATTAATTTATTATTTGCCATCTTACTCTCTTTTATACAATATTAGTAATACCATGACCATCTTCATTTAGTAATGGACCGTCTAAATCCACAATACTAGAACCGTTAGCTGTTGTAGATAATTTAAATCCTGAAGAATTAGCATAAGCAATATAATAAAATTGACCATTAGCTAAACCAGTTATAACAGTATTTCCAGTATCAACATCATAAACAACTATATCAGTATTTCCTAATATTAGGACGCTACTATTTCCATTAGGTAAATTAATAAAATCAGTTGATACATCTACAATAGCTGTGCATCCATCGCCATAAGGATTAAATGTAGTTCTCAATTCAATTGTTCTAGAAGCAGTTATTGGTAACGAAATATTACTTTCCACTTCTGCTGCTGGGAACATTTTAGTGCCAGCAACATGAAGAACTTTTTTTAACATCTCTGAGTATCTTTCAAAAGGTACTCTACTCACTAATTCATATGAATAATCTTGATAAAAATCTCCATCATGTATGTATTTATCTTGACTTAAAAAACCTTTAGTAGATTGATAAAATCCTTCACCTTTACCCTGTCGTTCTACAACAGCTTTTGCTAAACCGATAGTAGAATCTGGGTCATCTGCCTTCGCAAATGATGATATATCAAATCGTTCATACCCATAACCAGAATCAAAAACAGTTAATGACCCGACTACACCATTTGCAGTAACAACATTTGCTGTTACTTTAGCATTTAAACCAGAGAAAGTGGTATCAGTTCCAGCTAAAGCGATCATTGTTACGAATGCGGAAGTTTCACCCTTTACATATGTATTTGCATATTCTGCAATATCAGCAAACATAGATGCTCTAGTAACCTGTAAAGTATTATCATTAACAATAGATTTAATTATACCAAGTTTGGAATAACTACCATTTTGAATATAATGTCCAATTTCTGAAGTTGGAGAAGGAGAAAGTGTTATAGCAGGCCCATTTAGCGTAGTAGATAATTTAAATCCTAAAGAGTTGGCATAACCAATATAATAATTTGTGTTATTAGCAAGATTACCAATTACGGTATTACCAGCATCAACACTGTAGGTAATAACTGTTCCATTAGCCCAAAAATTATTAGTTATACTAATAAAATCACTAGAAACATCAGTTTTACCATTAAAAGATTTTCTAGAAATAAAAAGCAAATTTTCGCCAGATAGAAAACTGGATGTAGATTCTCTTGTAGTTAAAAAATAATCTGCTTTTTTATAACCATAAACAACTGGTTCTATTACTGTCACTAAAGGATCTATATTATAATCTTCTCCGGGATTAGTTTTACTAATTAGACTTATAGAGCCAATTGTATAATCATCTACAGCTAAAAGACTTTGTATAGTTCCATCAGTTAAATTTGCTGAAGGATTAGCAGGAAATCCATAAGAGTTAGAACCAGAAAGCGCGGTATTACTGCTACCATCAATTATTATATTTAAATAATCGGCACCATAAATGTTATTACTATAAAGAAAATCTGAATTTAAAGAAACAGTTTCTTCATCATCAATACTAGCAACTTTAAATGATGCTAAACTACCTTGACTGGCAGAAGTTAAATATGCAGTAGTATTTGATTTACTTCCATATAAAAATAATCCATTATTATAATCTATTTCATTACCTAAAATAGCAGTAAATGCAGCACCATATCCTCCAGACACAACCGCAGTAAACGAATGACCATTTTCAGTTGCACCAGAAGTTATATTAATTACATTACCTTTAGGGGCAGTAGAAATAGTTATACCTAGTGAATTTGCTGTTCTTACATAATATTTTCCATTATTTGTTAATGGACTTAATGCAGTGTTGGTAGCTGTAACTTTATATTGTACATATTGGGCATTTACAAAATTATGATTAGATATTGTTATAAAATCTGTAGTATTCGATACATCAGAGTTTGCATTAAAAAAGTATTGATTTGCGCTATTTGCAATAGTGGCGCTTGGTGTAGTTAAATAACCAGTACCACCTCTAACAACTGTAACAGCATAAATATTACCGCTAGCCGTTGTAGATATTCTTGCATATGCACCATACCCAGTTGTAGAAGTAAAACTTACTACATCTCCATTTGAATAATTTGCACCATTTGCTGTTATGGTAACAGATCTAACAGATGTAGTGGAGCTATCATTAATTCCAATATATGTAGAATATGAATTTAAAAGAGTATTGGCTGAAGAAGTCCTTCCTAATACTCGTTGATTGGCTAAAAAAACACCTTGCGTATTTGTAACTTGTACAATTAAATTGGCACCATTTCTAGATATTGTTTGTACGGTAGCATTTGCCCATTCAACTGTAGAATTAGATTGATATACTTTTTCACCTTTTATTATTAAAATACCATCTTGAACATCAGAAAGTGTTAAAGTATTATCTGTTGTATATGCTACAATATTTGCAGTAGCAGTTCTATCAATATACGTTACCGTATTTGCATATATGGTATTACCGGAATTATAAAATCTTGCATTTGATTGTAAATTACCAGAAATAACTGAAACGTAAATATTTCCTGTAGTGGAATCATTAGTTGAAACAGAAATAGATGCTATTTTACCGTATCCAGACAAACTATTATTTGCATAATAATTATAAACAAAATCATTTGTTTGAAATGTTCCAGACATTCCTTGAAAATTAATATTTGCTTTGGGTTGGACTACGGTTTCAAATTGAATAAATGGACTTATTAACCCACCACTTTCCGCTATAACATTATTAACTTGTAATGTTTTTTCTGAAATTATAATTTTTGGAGAAACTGTATATCCCCATCCACCTTCTAATAAAGTAAACTCTACTTGACCAGTTGTATTGTATGTAGATGAAACTACAGCTTTACCATTCATTCCGGTATTTGAAGTGAGAGTAACAATATCACCTACATTATAATTTGAAGCTCCAGTAAGCACTTCTAATTCATTTAATGATCCTGTAATAACAGGTGCATTTCTAGGATCAGTTGTGCCAGTATGTACTACTTTTTCTCCATATTTAAAGTTTCCTCTTAAATTACTTAAGAAAAAAACATGGATATTTTTAGATACTTTTACTTTGTTACCAGAAATATCGGTTGTATCATTAATTTTTTTCTTGACAGAATAATTATCAACAAATGCAGTAGCCCCACTATCTACACCAGTAATTTGTTTACCATCAAATTCTGAATTGTATGGTGTTTCCGTTACTTCAATATAGGTGGGGATTTTCCATGTATTATCCGAAAGTTTAAAAACATCATCTCCCGGATAACGAACTGATGCTGGTTGTGCATAAACTAATTTAAAAAATAAATCTATAGAGCGTTCTGTACCTTTAGATCTATAAAAATCTAAAGCATTTTTTATAAAAAGACGTTTATTTGTGGCAGTATCAAATTGAATATTTTTTAAAGTTTCTTCTTTAAAATAAACTAAAAAATCTTCTACAGTTTGATCTACATCACGATATTCTAATAATCTACGAGAATGATAAAGCGCATTATTTGCTTGTTCTAACCATTCATAATAAGATTTTACAAACGATATAAAAACTTGACCATCTTCTCTATAAAAAGAAGGAAATTGTGATTCAATCAGTGGCGAAATATAAGTAACAATGTCTTTCACTTATTATTCCCTTTCAGAGACTACAGTAATATTGACATCCTCTTCTTTAATTGTTAAAATAGTTCTTAATAAAGAGGATATATCTTTTCGTTTTGTTCTAGCAAATATCTTTATACCAGAACCTGAATATGATGTGATATTTAATTTTTGAAGTTGTATTTTGCCAGTTTTATAATCCACTGTCCCTACATTGTTCACTACAACATGAGTAGTTTCATCAAGTGCAATTGTTCTTATAGTACCTTTACCATCATCTTCTAAGCTTACTAATTTATTTTGAACAACAAAATTAGTGGATTCAATTGTAGACAAATAATTACTAGGATGGCTAACTGAAAGATTAGCAAAGTTGTTTTCTAATTCTTGTGCAAAATCTATAACATAATTTTGATCTTTTCCAATTTCAGGAAGTATGACTCTCAAAGGTCTTATAGTAGTATCATTACTTAAGATACTTCTATCAACAGCATCTATAGCTTTAACTAAACTACTGTAACGTAAAGTGCTATTAAAATCATCAAGATAACTATTATTATAAGATTTGATTGCACTTAGGATTAATTCTTTTACAGATTCACTATTTAAAGCAGTTGTATTTAAATTGTACCTAACTGTAGATTCTATTGCTACATACATAAAATCTGGATCAATAAACACTGGGTCAATAGAAAGTGAAGATCTTGGTTTGATAAAATTGTAATATTGTTGTTTACGAGTATCGGGCACACCATCTACATTTTTTAAATCTACTGCAATAAAAACTTTTCCATATACAGGAGGAGTTGCTTCTTCACCACCATATACTGATACTGCATTAATTTCAGGAAAATTTAAAATAAGAAGATTTCTATAATCTTCAGCAGTTACTGCTCTTTCTTGTGTGGTAAAATATCTTGGAGCATTAAATTTAACTGACTCAATTGATTCGTGAATAGCACCTTGAGCCGCAGCAGATATTGTAGATACAGCTACATTTGAAAATCCACCTTGTGGTGGTATAGTACCATCGCATGTAAATTTAAATGCTCCATTTGGAAGTTCACCCTTACAAATACGATATTCACATACTACTACTGAGTTGTCTTTTGGCTTTCTTCCTAATACACCATCACCAAAAACAATTTCATACTTATCATTTTCTGCACCTTGAATAAAAAATATTTGTGAATTTGCTTGTTTGTCAAATAAAGATGTTGCTCTTAAATAAGTCAATATCTCTGTGCCATTATCTTCAAGTACAGTAACAGTAAGAGAATCCGTATCTATTGTTGGATTAGAAAGAATAAACCTTTGTGTGGTATCTGAAGTATTTACATTAAAGGTATCATTGACATATTGCCCTTCATAGAGTACAATTTCATCAGAAACAAATGTGTTATTTGCTCCTGATATTACTTTATTCTCATCCGTTGAAAAAGTAAAAGAATTAGATCCTATTCTACTAGTAAATGTAGTTCCTTTAGGCATAAGAACTGAAGCAACAGTACCATCAGTCTGAATGGTTAGCGTAACCGTTGCTCTAGCAGATTTAAACGATCTTGGTGTATAGTTGAGTTCCTTTGCTCTCGAAATGACACTCTCTCGTAACTGAGCACTATCCAAGAACATTTCATTACCGACCATGTTTAAGTAAAAAGAATTCATGTATGTATTATATGAAAGCACATCGAGCAATACATTAATATTGCTTCCTTCAAAATCATAATCTTTAAATAAATTTTGATTTTTAAGATATGTTTTGAAACTCTCTTTGAGATTCGCGAAATCTAAGTTTACTAAATTTATACTTGTGTTTGAAGACATTATCTTACTCTAATTAGAGGTATGTTTAAGGTTACTGCATTTTCTATACTTCTTAAATAGAAAATTATTGTTACAACATATCCATTTTGGTCTGGGTATCCTGTAACAGTTATATCAATTATATTAGCTCTTGGCTCATGGTTTCTAATTGTTTCTCTTATTGCATTTTGAATTGAAGCTTGAGTTTGACGAGAAATATCTTCAAATAAAAAATTTCTTAGGTTTGATCCTAAAGATGGTTGAAACAATCTTTCATATTTATTAGTCAATAATAGACTTTTAATTGAGCGCATGACAGCAACTTCATCTTTAACAGACATCAATTGTTTTGAATCTGGGTGTGCATTAAAGTTTGTTAGGAAGTCGGAATATAGTGCTTGATTTTTAGGCTTCTGAGCAGAATATCTATCAGCAACTGAAGGTAACGCCATTTCGGAATCCTTATTTGAATCCTATATTTATTGTTCTGTTAATAATCCATTACTAGAATCATCAACATATGCATTTTTAAGATTTATCTTTGATGCAATTAAATTCATTTCTTTTTCAGACTCTATATTACAAGTACCATTAATTTTAGTATTAAAATTACCATCAACCTGCATAGTAACGTTTCCTTTAACTACTATATTCACATCTCCCTGAATGTAGACCTCATTATTTTTAGCTAAAACTGAATAATTATCACCTTCAACTTTTGTTACCATTCTACCATCTGCACTAATTTCCACATATGTTCCTGACTTATGGTGTATATGTATTCTCTCTGCATTAGGTGTATCGTCTATTTCTATAGTGTGACCGCTTTGAGTTCTTGTAACTTTATTGTATGGATATTTTGAACCATAAGTTGTTTCTGGTTCTGGGCCTAAAAGTTTTCTTGAAGAAAAGGTATTGACTTCTCTAGCTAATTGTGGAACATCATGGCTTTTTACATCACCACCTTTAATTGAAGGCATTGTCCCCAACAACACAGGAACTTTTGCAGAAGGTCCATCAGCAAAAAATCCATACACAAAACTTCCGACTAGAATTCCTGTAGGTGAAGTTCCTACCTCACCAAACTCTGGTGTCTGATAGCTTGCGCTTGTAATAGGTAATACTGGCATTGCCCATGGGAGATCTTCGTCTCTATAAGCATCGTGAAATCCATTTATGCGAATTTGGCATTGGCCCAACATGTCAGGATCTTTTACGTTTACAATTTCTGCAAAAAACCAAGTGAATGGAATGTCACCTATAAATCTATTATTACTCATATTATACTGACCCCGATTCGCCAAAGGAACCCTTAATTAGTTCCATAGAATTAAAATATCGATATCTACCTTGAATTCTGGTAAACATATGTCGAAGGTTTGAAATTAAATATTCACCGGATACTAATTTTGACATTTCAGATTTTGGTTTACCTGATTGGCTAGTAAGACCACCAAATGCTGGAAGTCTACAATCAATTCTATATCCAGCAGAAAGCATACTGTCACCCCAAGTCATAATACGCAAAATGTTTTGTGTGAGTAATTCGGTGAAAGCTTTACTGTAACCTATCTTTTCATCTTCATATGTTTCTGGATTATTTGAACTTTTAATCATATAGTAATTGGTGGTTGATAGCTTAGCAAAATCAACCTCAAAGGATGATGTATTAAACCCCATATTATTTTTACCCATAAATTTAAAATTATCTTGTTCTTTTGATATATCAAATACGACCTCTTTTGAAGTTCTTGTTTTTAAATCTAAGCTTCTAGTTGTATTTTTTAAAGCACCATTTTGCACAAGTTTCGCAGTAGATTGTTGTGTGACATGTGCGTATGCCAAGATATTTCTGAAACTTATATTGGTAACATCTGTAGAAACATCAGAATCATAAAAGAAAAGAGCATCTTGCAATTTACCATTTGGGCGCTCGAACATGTATTCAATTGGATAAAAATTAAATCCCATTTTATTTTCAAAGAATGTAAAGGTAGATGATATGTATTTTGCTGATACTGCTTTTCTTCTTAGGAAGTCAATAGATTGAAAAGGTTTTACTTGGACAACATCCAAATTTTGAGTACCCTTTGTTCCGCTTGGATCTACAAACACATCTTTTTTAGTTTTTATTTGATTTTTCATTATTGAAATAACATAATCATTAATAAGTTTACCGGTTAAAGGTATAGTATATAATTGTTTTGAATTATCAAGAATTTCAATTGAACAGAGAGTTAAAGTATATTGTTGTGCGGTTCCATTATTAACAGGCTGTTCGTTTTCTATACCAGTAACAAGCAATTCAAATTTTCTCAATGGTGTAGGTGTCATTCCAGACGGTAAATGAAATTCAAAATAAATCTTGCACTTATTTACTAGAGCATATGATTCTCTTAACTTTATTGCATCTGTAACTAAAATGCTACCACAAATAACAGGGGACATTATTGATTCAAATATGTCTACACTTTCAATAAGATTTTTAATAGATACTGGTCTTTTTTTACCATCAATATCAATCAAATCAATGGCAGTGATTTCCACATCTCCGGGCTGAAAACTTAAATTACCCATTATTCTGTGACCAATTCTCTAAACAAAGAATGAATGTATGGCTGGTGACGCTTATCCAAAATTGTAATTGTTTTCTTTTTGTTATTCATTTCATTCTCATAATCATACGCAGTTACAGCGGAGAAATATATTTGCTGATTTGTGGGAATGTTATTATAAACTGTTGTGACAATTGAAGGTGCTGCGTTTGCTAATGAAGTTTCACCTGTTATATAATAAGTGCTAGTATCACTGAATGTACCTGTAATGTGCTGAACAGAAACCATTGATGTATTACTAAACGTGACAAAGCCCGTCGCACCACTTGTAGTTTGTGTGACCTTTTCATTAACAATAAAAGTATTGTTCGTATTAGCTAGCGTTATGTCAATAGATAAAAGTTTATTGGTTGACAATACGATATCATCCGCCAAACGTTGATAGCCGATAATGTTGTTATCAAAGTTTACAGCAGGTGTCCAAAATCTTTTAGTATCTGCTGGTAATCCATTATATGCAGCTTCAGTTAAAAGACGATCATCTTGATCATAATTATTTCTATAAAATAAAACAGTTTGATTGGCTTTTCGTAATGAACCATATTTTTTTTCGATATATGCATCAAGGTCTTCTTGAGTTAATGCAACATCATAATAAGGATCTATTACTTCATTAGTTAAATGTAAAATCCACACATCATCAACATCATCATAATAATCAAATGCAAGATTTTCATATCGTAACTGAGTGCCTTCAGCTTCTTGCTGAACATAAGGATAGAATGCCGAATTGTCTTGTTTAAAATTATGTTTAAACTTTACACGAGTAAAAATATTGCGAACAAAACTATTTGCGTAATTGATTATGGGTAGATTAGAAAAATATTTCATTTATGTTCTCGTCACTGGACTTGGTATTGAAGATACTGTTTGTAAACTAGAAGTAGCATTATCAATAGTAGATAAAGCCTTGGCTGCTATAGTATTGATATCAAAACTTTCTGAACCAAAATCATTAGCTGTAAATACTTCTATTTCTTGAAATAGAAAAGAAAATATAACAAAAACTGGTGCATTATCATCAGCAAACAAAGATAATCCGGTTGGTGTGTAATTTACGTTTATAGATTCAATCATACCTCTTTTGTAAATTGGCATTGTCTGAAGACCACCTTTTTGATCGGCCCACGGATAAAGTTCAATTTCTACCATATTAGGGTAACCCATAATATTACCACTACCATTAGTAACTTTAGGTAAAGTTCTTGATTTAAATTGCTGTATTATTTGTTTTATGCGATCACTTTCATCAGCATTCCTTGGAGAAAACAACCATGAAAATTCTATAGCACCTCTTATGTCTGCGCCATTAAAAAATAAAGAAATATGTGGATTTGGTATTGCTCCAATATATTGACCAAAAGTATCCGCAATCTGTTCACCCGACATACCTAATGGTGATGATGATGACACCGCAGCTTTTGCTGCATAATAACCAATACCACCACCTTCAGACAATAAATCTTTCATTGATAAATCAGAACTAAATTTACCAAATTCATTACCTAACATTTCTAAAGTTCCTGCCATTGCACCAACAATACTAGTAGCCTGTGCATTTAATTGCACACTATGAGTATCTCTTAAGTCTCTAGGAAGAGGAAGGCAAATTTCCATTTCTGTATTAAATGTGCCTCTTTCAACTGCACTTGGTCTAACATATTTTGAAAATTTAACTTTCATAAAATCCGTATGAATATCTTTAGATAGAGGATATTCCAACGTTTGAGTTTTTTGATTTTTTTGATTTGCACCTATAGCTGTAGATGGATCTCCACTTCCAGTTTGAGAATTAGACCTAGAAGACAAAAGTTCATTGGGAGAAACCCTAGCAAAATTAGATGATAAATTTGTATCGGGATTGAGGGCATTCGATAAAGAATCTAATTTGGAAGTGGCTATAGATTTTATACCATCTAAAGACAATCCAGATTTTGATAAACCAGATATAGTGCTACCCAATTTACTTGTAAGTGATGATGCAGCACCTGTTACCATGGAGCCAATATTTTTACCAGCATCACTTACAAAATTTAATGAGTCGAATGACATTTTCGTTCCTCTTATAAATAAGGATATGAGCTACCATGGTTTTTTTAACGCAAAGTACCCACAAAAGTATAAAGGTAATCCTGCTTTGTTGTGTAAATATACATAAAGCAAAAGGTAGTACACCATGTTTATTTATATGATAATTAATAACATTGAAGATTAAAATGGAAAAATGAAAACTTATAAAGGGTATTTTAATGCAAAGTACCCACAAAAGTATAAAGGTGATGTTCAGCAAATAATTTATCGCTCTTCTTATGAGCTTAAGTTGATGACTTACCTTGATCGAAATCCCAACGTTATCCAATGGGCTAGCGAAGAGTTTTTTGTTCCCTATAAATCACCAATAGATGGTAAAGTTCATCGCTATTTTCCAGATTTTTGGGTAAAGAAAAAGAATAAAGAAGGTATAATAGAAACAGTAGTAATTGAGGTAAAACCTAAATCTCAAACCATGCCGCCAACACCCAAAAAACAAATTACTAAAAGGTATTTATACGAAGTGCAAACATGGGGAATAAATCAAGCAAAATGGGAAGCAGCGAATAAATATTGTGAAAATAAAAACTGGAAATTTCTGATAATAACAGAAAAAGAATTAGGAATCGTAGTTTAATGCCAACATTTTACGACACTATTTTGCAGGAAAGCGAAGCCCAGACATTTAACAGAGTTGAAGACTCTAGAATGTGGTTTAGAGATAGAGCACAAAAAGTAAGCAAGTCTCGATTACCTCCTACTAAAGTTATTGAAGATAGAGATAAAAAAGTAACTACTTTAAACTCTAATAAATTTATAGGTAGCTTATTTTTATATAACTATTCTCCAAAACTTAAAAAAACGCTTCCTTATTATGACACATTCCCTATAGTATTTCCATTTAAAATTTTATCTGACGGATTTTTAGGTTTAAATTTACATTATTTACCATACCCATATAGAGCAGTTTTAATGGATGGGCTTTATCAGTTTGCAAACTCAACTGATATGGACAAAGATACAACAAGATTAGCTAAGATAAGTTACAGTATATTAAAATCTAAGAGCGGCCTAAAGCCTTATATTCCTTGTGTAAAACGATATTTGAGTACACATATAAAATCTAAAATGGCATTGATTCCTCCGAGTGAATGGGAATTGGCTTTATTTTTACCTTTACAGAGATTTCAAAAGCAATCGGATGCTACTGTTTGGAAAGAAAGTATATCTAAAATTAAAAAGGGAAGAAGCCCATGAGCATTCTTGATTCAATAACAAGCAAAGTTGGGTCGTTTATAGGATTAAATACCAGTCTACCTAAAGCAAAAGCAGGTGGATTTGATATACAAGAATTTAGAAGTAATCTTAGTTCATTAAATGGCATTCTTCCTACTAATTTATTTTTAGTAACATTTCATCGACATACGCCTCCCCAACTTGAAAAAGTAGTAACGTTTTTTACTATGGCAACAGATCTTCCGGGGATTGATATTGCATTAGAAGAAAACATCATTGATGGTACTGGACCTGTAGACAAATTTCCTTATGCAGCAATTTTTAATGATATCAAATTGGAATTTATAGGAGATTCCAATGGATATATTATGAAACAAATGCAAACTTGGATGAGTAATATAGTTCAATATGATAAAGATTTTGGTAAGCAATTTAGTTCTCCAGAAACTTTTCATAGAGTTAATTATAGAGACAGCTATATTAGTGATATGGTAATTACAGTATATAATAACACTTCTGATAAAGTAATGGAATATACTTTGTATGAAGCCTTTCCTTATCGGTTAAATAATATACCTATGAGTTGGGCAACTCAAAATAATATGATGGTTATTGATATGAATTTTACATTTAAATATTGGACTTGTGAACATTTCAAAGTAACAGAAAGAGCAACACCCGGATTAACTTTTTTACAGAAAATAATCAAAGCAGCAACTATTGCAGAAACAATAGCATCATTAAAGAAACCTCAAGGTGTAGGTGATGCGATAAACTTAGTAAACAATGCCAATATTATTGGTGGTGGATTAAGTGGATTTTTTTAATTAATTAGGAGTATACAATGGCTTTACCAAAAATTACAGCACCGGTTTTTACTATTAGAATTCCTTCTACGGGGAAAGACTTTCGATTCAGACCTTTCCTTGTAAAAGAGGAAAAGCTTCTTTTAATTGCTCAACAAGGTGGTGATGGTGATGGTATTTTTTCTTTATTGCAAGTAATTAACAATTGTTGCTTAGAAGAAATTAATGTACAAGAACTAACCACATTTGATGTTGAGTATATCTTTCTTAAGCTTAGAGCAAGGTCTGTAAATAACGTTGTCAAGTTACGATATCGGGATAATGAGGATGACCAAGTTTATGAGTTTGATGTAAATCTAGATGAAATAGAAGTCACCTACAATCCTGATAACAATAAAAAAATTCAAATCAATGAAGATGTGGGAATGGTTTTAAAGTTTCCAAGCATAAAAATCACTGAACAACTTTCAAGTATCGATAATGAAAATGATTTATTAAACAACATTTTGATCCACACAATTGATACCGTATATGATGCCGAAAACGTATACCCAGCAAATGAAAGTACCAAGGAAGAATTGATCGAGTTCCTCGAAAATTTAGATACAAAAACATTTAAGAAAATAGAAGAATTTTTCTTGACCATGCCTAAGTTGTATCACGAAATTAACTATAAGAATGCATTAGGTAACGATAGAAGTATTAAGTTGAGTTCAATACAGGATTTTTTTACTTAGGGCTGAGTCATACTAGCCTCAAAAACTACTATACCACAGTTTTTGCAATGGCTCAGCATCATAAGTATTCAATAAATGAAATAGAAGAATTGATACCATTTGAGCGAGATATCTATGTAGACATGCTACTAGAATATTTAAAAGAAGAAAAAGAACGTAAAGAAAGGGCTGCAAAATAGTGTCAGACGAAATACAACCAGAAAAAATAGATTCTGCTAGATGGAAAAATAGAAGAAAGATGGCATGGCTTGCTATGGCATCTATGGTCTCTTTTACTGGACTTCTTTTAACACCATTTATTTCTGATGAAAGAATTAAATCTCTTGATGGTGTATTTGACACTTTTTATTTTGCTATGGCTTCTGTTGTTGGCGCATATATGGGATTCACCACTTGGGCGAGTAAAAAGTAATGGATAAACCCTCCGATAAACCTGTTAGCAATACTATATCAAGTGAAGATAAAGAAATTATTGCTGAAGTTTCAAAAAGTAAAAAGAAACTTAAGCAACTTAATCTAGAATATAATGAAAAAACTAATAGATTTAAATCTATTGAAGATAAAAAATTTGTAAAATTCAAAGAAGTCCTTGCATCTTTTAAAAAATTAAAGTTACAAGAAGATATAGAAACGCTTCCTGATAGAGTAAACGAGCTTGAAAAAGATATCGGTGAAATTAAAAAAGATATAGTTGAAATTAAAAAAGATGCTAGAAAAGAATCTAAATTAAATGAAAAAAGATTTAATAGTACAATTAAGTCAATTAAGGCTTTAACTGATAAATTTAAAAATTTATCAAAAAAAGAAAAAATAATTGAAGAAAAATTTCAAGAGTTTAAATCTCTTAGTGAGAGTCTACCTGAAACAACAGATGCTATAAAAGTAAATTCAAAAAATGATGAAGCTGAGAAGACGGTTCTTAATGGCATATATGATAATTTCGTTGAAATAAACAAATCCTTTAAAAATGTTTTGAAGTCTTTATCAGAACAACCTGTTATAGAAACAAATGCTACTAAGATAGAAGAAGAGCCAGAATACAATAAACCCGGAAAAGTTAAGTCTCCAAAAGCAAAAGGCAATTTTTTATCGACACTTGGATTAGCTTTATTTGCATTTTCACCAGCAATAGTTAGATTCTTAAAAGAGAATCCAGAAAAACTTGGTGAAATGTTACAAGGTGCGTTGAAATGGATGACTGAAGATCTTCCCAAATTTTTTAAAGAAGGTTTACCTAAAATTGTCAATGATGCGTTTTCAGAGGATATGTTAAAGCATATTTCTGGAATTCAAATTCTTCAAGCGGCTGGATTGTTATTATTATTACCCGGAGTTAAGGGCACAATTATTAAAATGATGTTACAAGCTTTAACATTACCTATACGATCATTTCTACCCACACTACTTAAATTTTTAGTAAGTCCTGCTGGGCTGGCAATATTAGCTGGCGCAGCGGCTGGTATGTGGATTGGCAAAAAAATTAATGATCTAATGAAAGAAGGTGAGGATCGGGCTGGAGAAAGATTGCGCGCAGAAGAAGTTGCAGATACATCCAGAAAAGATGATATAGTTAAAAATTTTGAAAAGAGTGGATTACTAGCTAAAGAAAATATTGATTCAGATAAATTTAAAAAATACATTCAACAGATGCCCCCCGGAGAACTTAAAGTTCTTGAAAAAAAACTTGAAGATTATCAGTCCACATCAGATAAAAACACAAAAGCAGCACATGCAGAATCTATTTTTGGAGAAAAAGGATTAGATCTTAAACGTAGAATTGTTAGCAGTCAAGATACTGGAGCTAATGGCGCTTCTATGGGATACAATCCTCGCACAGGAAATTTTGAAGAACAGAGATCTTTAAAAAGTGGCGCTATGGAAAAGCGAAGATCAGATAAAGAACAACAAACTATTAAATCCGCTATGGCTGAAAAACCGATGGAGCCTAATGAATTAAGTGGAATACCGGGATGGAAGAGAGAAACATCTAAAACAGTAGATGCAAATTTATTAACTCCTTCAGAAATGGCTGCTGAAAAAGAAAAAAAAGGAACAGAACTTACCAAGCAAACCATGGAAGTTACTAAACCAAAACCAAAACCAAAAGTAAAAGCCCCTACAGTTATGACACCAAGTGCTGGATCTAGACCTGTAATAAAACCGGGGCAACCTTGGGATATTAATAATGTCCCAGATCCATCACCTTATTTTGGGTCATTATCAGAGCAGCTTTTTATAAATTACGCTAGAGCATAATCATGAAAGCACCAACAAAATTAGTTGCAGATTTATTTACAAAAATTATAAAAAATAAAGTTAAAGATGATAAATCTGAAGAGAAAAAGGATGATGCTGCTGTTACCGAAGAAAAGGACGACAGTAAAAAGGAAAACGAAGCAAAGTCAAGAGAATTAAACAAAGCAGAACAAGATGCTAAGGAACTTAATTCCAGTGGAGCAAGATCAGAAGTCTCAGATGCCAAACCTGAATTAGCTCCAAAAGAATTATCTGATAAAATTTCAGATGTTACTACTGAATCCAAAGAAACCACAGTAGAAACAAAAAGACCAAATATTTTAAAGCTTATATATCGACAAACAAAAATATTAAACAATACTGTAAAAGACTATGAGAAAAAGTTATATAAACAAGAACAGGCAAAGGAAGCCGCTCAAGCCGAAAAATTTATAGAAGGCAAATCTAACGCCAAAAAGGTTAGACAAGATGATACTGAAGAAGATACTGACAAAAAAGAAAGTAGCCTTCTATTTACTATTGCAAAAAATGTGTTAGGTGTTCTTTTAGTATTTCTTCCAGTTATAATGAAATTCCTACCTCAAATTAGAGAAGTGTTTTCCAACATCTCTACAATGGTGCAAGACGCATTTAAAGTTATTTTTAAATTTACTTCAACAAAAATAGAGGAACTTTTAAATAAACATGTCTTTGACCCATTGAAGGATTTTTTTGGTCAAGGTGTAACAGCAGTATGGGATATGTTTATATCCTCAATGGAAGAAGGTCTTTCAGTTGTAGTTGATGCTTTTAAATCATTCATTAGTGACGATTTAATGCATGAGCTTACTGAAGGTAAATATTCAAAACAAGAAATTGAACACTCAATAGAAGTCTTACAAAAATCTGGTTATAATATAACGACTCCTTCAGGTGATGCAGTTCCTATACCAAAATCATACACCAGAAAATCAGCAGGGACTGGTGGTAGTGCTGGTCAAGGTGGGACTGGTGGTGGAAAAGATGCTCGACCAGAACCTTCTAATACTTTAGCTTCAGCCAAAGAAATTCCACCAGAAGGAAGAGCTTTATTGGATGCTATTGCTCAAAATGAATCAGGTGGTAGATATGATATTATCGTGGGTATGGGAACAGAGCAAGGATTAACTGAAGAAGATAAAGCAGCAAATAAAAATAAAGGATATGATAAAGCCCCTGCTACGTTTACAGATTTCAGTAAACATCCCGGAATTCGTGGAATGCGAACTCCAAGAGGATTTAGTACAGCAGCAGGTAGATATCAATTTACCGAAACTACTTGGAAAGCGTTAAAAAGTAAACATTCAGATTTAACAGATTTCTCTCCAGAAAATCAAGACAAAGCCGCATGGTACTTAGTACAAGAACAATATAAAGGTGATGTATTAAAAGATCTTGAACAAGGTAAAGTTGCAGATGTTGGAAGACAATTAAATCGAACTTGGACTTCATTAGCTGGAGGGGTTGAAACAACTCAAAGTGATAGAGGCTTAGCATCTCTTTATGAGAAATCTTTACAAAAACAAATAGCATCTACACAAACACCAGCTACTCCAGATTTAAAGCCAGCGGATTCCGGTACTCGAATTGGAGAAGCTTCTGTAGCTGCAAATATAGAATCTGAAAATGTTGAGACTGGCCCCACTATAGTAGTAAACCAGTCTCAACCAAGCCCAACAATCAAAGACGAACGATTTGGTAAGGTCAAATCAATACTCAATCCAGATGCTATTCAAAGGCAATGGAAAGAGCATTTTGCTCCAGTTTAGTCTTCGTTCAATTTGTTGAAGAAGTCTAGACCATCATCATCATCTTCTGAAAGATCTACCGCTGAAGGTTTAGCAGACTTCAACGCAAATGGTGGTGTCAAATCTTCTTCTAAATCTTCAGCACGTTCAGTTACCTTAGCTCGATCTTCAAAAGCATTCTTGTCCCAACCCAAAACCTTATTCAAACGAGTCTTTAGTTCATCGTAAGTCTTGTACTGAGTAGGATCTAGGAAGGTCTGAAGAGGTTGAATCTTACTCAAGACCGCATCATACTTTGACTCTTCATCAAACAACGGAGAAGATTCTTCAAACTCAGACTTGTCGTAGTTACGGTCACGACCCATACCACGAGCCTTGAGCTTAAAGTTTGAACCATCAACCAAGTCAAACGGATTGACTGCCTTCTCGTCCTGAAACTGAGGAAACATCAAATCGTTGATTTTGTCGAAGATCTTCTTACCAAACTGGTAAAGGAACACCTTACCTTCGTTAGAAGGATTGGCAGGATCTTTAACGATGTAGATATTTGCAACATAGTGCATTCTACGTTTCTGATCGCTAGCAATCTTCTTGTTTTCCTCTAGACCAGAAGTCCAAAGTTGACGATTGTATTCGCTAACCGGATCTGCCTTACCGATAGAAGTAAGCGACTTCTCGATATACCAACCCCCCGGACCCTGAAAACCATGATCAAAATAAAGAACATATGGCGCATGTTCCATTTCTGTGGGGTGTTGGGGTAGAAACCGAATTACCGCATACCCATTTCCAGCCTTATCAACTTCTAGCTTCCAGAAACGATCATCCTGAGTTTTAGCATTGTTAGTCTGTTTATTAAGCTGAGTGGCTAACTTATCGAATTGGTCTTTACGGCTTTTATTATAATCTGCAAAAGAAAATGACATATAGTCTCCTTGATATTAACAACGTATTAACAGCGTATTTAAATTTGTCCAAAGTATCATAATGAACAATATATTTATACCACATTTAAAACACTATGTAAACCTTTCCTTTAGAATTGATTTACACACCTTTACATCGAACTTTAGAAATGGTCGATACTTCTCACACTTGAGTTGTATGTCCTTCCAAATTATTCCTTCCTGAATATTATACTCCCAATGCTTGAAGAATGTCAACACCTCATTCAGAATAATTAATGTTTCGATTGAAATTTCTTTTCTCATAAATCGAACAAGTAACATTGGATGCTGACCATCAATGACTTTCAATTCTTTATTCAAATCATCATCTAAGTTTTCTATCTCATTTTTAAAAATATAGGTTATGGATTCTTGACGTTTAAGCCATTCCATATAAACTTTTTCAGATTCTTTGTCAACTAAATCTGTAATGAATTTATCTTTAACTACAAAATTAGCAATGAGAAAGTTTTCTAAATCTTTTATTTTAGATAAAACATAAAAGAACCCTTTATCTCGTCTTGCTTCCAAAGCTTCTTGACTTACACGATTTTTAGATACATTAAAATAATTAAAATTTTTCTTAGTAAAATGGAGCTTAAGATTTAAATAAGTCTTATACGCTTGATAAGCGTCAGTCATATAGGTAGCTTAGTTGTCTTAGGTAGATAATTAGAATTTTCTGCTTCTTCTTGAATCTTAGCTTTAATTATAGAAGAATGTTGTATCATTGCAGCTACAGTTTCTATCTCTAGATAATTTTTTTCGCAATACAGAAGAACAGCATCAATATAATCTAATCTTGATTCTTGAACAAATTCCTCAATTTCCTTGATAAAATTTTGAATTGGTTTTATAGATTTAATATTTACTTTTTTCATAGTCTATAGAACAAGTGTTTTCCTATTATTATAGTTCGTTTTTTCTTAACAGCCCAACTAGGTCTAATATCATTTCTATGGTAATTAGTGGCACCTCTTGTTACATCATGTATAACGCCATAATTCATAATTATGGTTTTAGCTATATCATGACAGTTTTTATAAAGGGCATACTCTTTAATAGGCTGTCGTTTATTACATGTCCATGCAAATTGGCATTTGTATTTGTTTTTTTGATGTACTATACCACAAATAGTATTAGGGTATTCATTATCATTATCGTGTTTTAGTCGATTTAGAGTAACAAGTGCGACAGCTTTTTTACCGATATCTTTTTCACTTCTAGCTTCAAAATAGATATTATCTGTTAAACATTTTAACTCTTTTTCATTTAAAATTTTATTATAAGCTTTATACCCTAGTTTTTCTATTTTAGGTTTAGAAAACATTGTATAAGATGGTTTATAAGAACTAGCGCCAATAGGAATTGAAAAAATGGTTAGGCTTAATAATATTGCATATTTAAACATAGCTTGCTCCTTATTTAAGGGAGAGGATAAATATCCTGTTAAAAGAATCACATAAAAATAATATAACGTGCAGTTTTATAGAATGGTGCTGACGGAGAGAATCGAACTCCCGACCCACTGATTACAAATCAGTAGCTCTACCAACTGAGCTACGTCAGCATGTTTCGTATTTATACACTATATTAACACATAGATTATGTGTCGTCAAGCATTCTTTAGATGATATTCATTAAATACTTGTTTAACTTGATCTTCATAATCTTTAGTATTTTTAATAAACAATTGAGGAAGTTCATTTTCTACAGCGATTAGAATAACCAATTTAGGTACTTCAATTCCTTTTAGTTCTCGTATCATCATAGCGTATGTGGTTGCTTGAAGGAAGTAATTTTCAATTGTCTTCTCTTCTTTTAAACGACTAGATGTTTTAAAATCTAAAATAACTGGTTTACCACCCATCTTACAAAATACGTCAATTCTTCCAGCAGTTTTCAAATCATGAGAGTAAACAGCAATTTCGTTGCCATATACTTCTTCAATTTTATCTACATATTTTTGAATCGACTTAAACATCTCAATAACATTAAAAGGCTTATTGCCTGCAAAATCGTCTTCATTTCGAATGTACTTTTCGCATATTGTATGAAGTTGTGTTCCCCGATTAGAAGCCTTTGTCGAAATAGCATTAGCCTCTTTTTCGCCTACTCTAGCCCGCCATTCATACAACCATTTTTTATCACGACTACCTAATACGGTCGTGACTGATGGGTACTTTTCTCCAGTGGGCGTTTCATAAAAACGTTTACCATTTTCAGAAAAAGACTTCAAATCGGGGAAGTCCAACTCATTCAATAAAAAAGTTTTACTACGAGATATTAAGTTTTGTTTTAGCAATTATATATTCCTTCACTAGGCCAGATCTCACAATATCCTCTATTTGAAATTCAATGTGAGAAAAACATTTAATCATATCTAGAACTCCCATAAACGTAATTAATCCAGATCTATCATTATTATAGATTAAATCAGATTGTCTATAGTCACCACAAAGGATTATTCTACAATTATTTCCTAATCTAGTAATTACAGAATCAAGCTCATGAAAGGTAAGATTGTTGACTTCATCAACTATCACTATAGTATCATGAAAAGTATTTCCTCGAATAAAAGAAGTAGTGGTAAAATCTACGATATGTTTAGTTTTAAGTATATCATATGCATCACCACGACCAAAAAGATCAGAACATATACCTTGATATGGTAGTTCATAAACTTTTGCTTTGTCTTTAATAGAACCGGGAAGGAATCCCATGTCTCTTGTTGGAACTACACTTCTAACTATAAGTATATGCTTATAAACAGAGTTGTAATTATAAATTTCTCTGAGAGCAAGATACAAAGATATAAATGATTTACCTGTTCCTGCAAGTCCATGGAGTAACAGGTTTTGGCCTTTGTTCCATTGTTGAAAGGCTATTTTTTGATTTTGGGTTATAGGATCAATTTCTTTAAGTGAAAACTTTTGTTTTTGTATAGAATTCTCTTGATCTTTAAACACTTGTTGTCGTTTTTTCTTTTTAGTTTCTTTCCTAGAAAGTGTTAATTGTGCTTCCTCTATGCTTTCGTTTAATATCTTTGAGCTTATCTCTAAAGGCATCGTCTGGCTTCCTAAAGCCCATCCTAATCGCATCCCCGAATGCAACTGGATGAAGCATTTGTTGTAGATGGGGGTTCTGCTCAAGGAATTCATCTTTTTTAGAAAATGAAGTGAAGAACTGGTCAAACACTTCATTTGTTTCAATATTACAAAATGTATAAGTTGGCATTATTCATCATCCTCGGTAAATCTGACTAGAGTTTCAATATCCCTAGTCCTTAGAGCATTATTAACAACCTTTTCCTTACGTCTAAAACTTTTAGGTTGTTGTTTACGATTTTGCACAATTTCAAAAAGATCTCTTTCACGAGATTTTTTTTCTCTAAACGACTTACTCATACTTCTTCTTTACTTGCCTCTATATTAATATCAGGAAATGCTTGATGCACAATTTTCTTAGTCAATCCTTTAAATGGAATCTTTTTATCTTTAATTGAAGATAAAAGAATAGCGTCTTTAGGGTGAATTGATTCTAATAATTGAATGAACAAAGTTTCTCTACGAATCTTCGATAAGTTTGGATTGCCACCTTCTACAAACAAATATAGTCTGCGTATTTCATGGAGAAGCCGCCCCTCAACATCCAATATATCTGTTGGTTTGTAGGGCGGATTACCTTCGGGGAGCAGCCATTTAATATTTGGATCAAAAGCATAGGCAAACAAAACTTTAAAAGCTTCTGAATGAGGATGATTTACAAGAGCTTCGATTTTTTCTTTTGTTGTCTTAAGTTCAGAAATTTCTGATAAAAACTCATAAATTGATTTATACATATTTAATCCTAAAAATCATTAATAGACTCCATTAAAACTTTAAGTCGATGCTTTATCATATAATTCATAATAGATGATTTAGTTTTTAAGCATTGTTCTTCATATTGAGCCATTATTTTATCACGAATTTCTTTAGGTGTAAACTTAAGATCAATAAGACATTCATTACGTTTATAATTTCTTAATTGTTCTTCATTACAAAATTCTTCTGGGGTATTAAAGATTACCCACTGTGATAAATTTTTTGACAATATAGGTTTCTGTCTTAAATTATCGACTAAACTATTATCAGGTGATAAAAAGTTTGGAATACCATCCCCTGCATCACCCTTTATAATATGTTCCTTCATAAATTTTACTGGATCGTCTGAAGTTACATACTTTTTATTTATAGGATCGTATTGTTTGACTACAACAGCACTATTATATCTATGTAATTGAATAAAATCTTTATCACCAGAAAGAATCAAAATATTTTCTTTTTCAGAAACATCTCGCTTGGAGTATTCTTGTACCAATACTCCAATTACATCATCAGCCTCTGCGCCATCAAGATGTATTACTGGATATGGAAAATTATCTCGAAGCTCTTCTCGAATGGTATTAAGGCAATTAAAAATTAAAGACCAATCAATTTCAGATTCTTCACGATTCTTTTTTCGGTTGGCTTTATAATGAGGAAATATATCTTTACGCCAACTGCGTTTGCCATCGGAGGCAATAACTAATTGTCCATAATCTACTTTGAATTTTTTATTCAAAGAACGAATAGTGTTCAGAACAATAGATCTAAAAAGATCTAATTCAATTGGAGTCTTTCCAATATGCTTACCATACAAAGACATAATATTCGCAATCATAACTTGATTCAAATCAAGAATAATCATTTTAAATACCTTACTCGTCTACAGGATCTAAATCCATATTAAGTGAATCCTCATCTTCAGTATTTACAGATTGATCTATAAAATCTTGGATTGGATGATAAATGTTTTCATACCTTAACATTATAGCTTTTAAAGAAAGAAGAATAAATGCTATATCTTTAGTATATTCTATGTGATAACCATGATCTGAAGTTATACGAAAAATCTCTTTTGTAAGTTCTTCAACAAAACACTCTATCACTTCTGTTTTTGTTGCTATAATATTTTTTTTCAGTTCTTCTACTGATGAAGCTGGACCTTGACATTTTTTGTTAGGGAAAACGATGACATTATCAGCTAGTTTTTCAAAGGCACTATCTAGCATAAAGACCCCTTATTTTATTGCTTTTAATAATATACAATCATCGCTAACTCTACCATTAACATCAATCGATTTTGTTTTAAGTTCAGACATTAGTTTCTTTAGTACTACTTTTCCTCCATTTAAAACTTTTTGAATAGTTTCTTCTGGTTTTCGCACAGTTTTCTTAATGCTAGTTTGAGTATCGATATTTAAAATCGTAGTACCCTTTACTGAGAACCCCTTTGGATTATCAGTATTTAACATCGATAAATGATTGTACTTAGTATTAAAAACCCAAAGTTGTTGAGCACCAATAATACTCTCAGGAGAAATTGACTTAATCTTAAACTTAGTAAATTCTCTTTGATATTTAAGATTATTTATCTGTTTCGCAATTGAGATCGGCTTCTTTTTTCTAGTTTGTTTAGGTTTAGCAGCCTTTACGTTACCAACATAACGCTCAATGTCAGATAAGCATAATTTCAATTGCTTTAAAATTTCTTTCTTTGAAGAAAGTGAAAGATATGCATAAGCCTCGTTCAACTGCTCATCATTACCCGCAACCATCTCAGCATGTTCTTCGTATCGAGAACTGATACAAGATTTGATATGATTGCAAATTTGACTATTAAGTTGGTTTTTCTGAAGATAATCATATAAAGAAAAGTCAATTTTCTTTTGACGATTTTGAAACCAAGAAGAAATTTGATCATCTACAAACACAACATGTTGTTCAGCCACAGCTTTAACTCGATCTTGAATGGAAACAACTTTTGAAATAACAGTTTCCTGTTCTGTTACTTTCTGCTTAAAAGTTAAAGCATGTTCAATCTTGTCTTTAACAATACCTTCCAACTCACCAGAAAAAATAGTTCCATTTGACTCAATCCTTGCAAGAATAGAAGCAGAGTTTTTACTCACTGCCCCTAATCCCTGTAGGTTGATAATACTAGATACATCTGATGTACTGTATCCAGTATTCTTCATATAATCAGTAAGCCAAATATCCTTATCTTTATCTTCAGCCATAAAGTTGTACCAATTCAGCATTTTACCAATCATAGGATCGCTCTTAGTAGAGATGACCTTTTTATAAATTGGTTCTGCACCATGAATTTTTTCGGCAAAAATTTTATCAGCAAGTTTGTTAACACTAGGCATTAGAGTAGCTTCTTTTCTCTCAAGATAGATTTTAGAAAATTGTCCCATTCTTCAATTCGTCTATTCCAATTATAAAAAGTATCGATATAACTTTTTGTAGTCTCAAGAGAAATTTGAACTTCTTCATGTAAGACTGAAGCAATCGCTTTATCTAATATAGAATAGAAAACAACCATATGATCTCGAAGGTCTTCACGATACTGATACATCCAATTGAAACCAGCGGATGTTTCAGGCAGAGCACCATAATTCGGATGAACACAAAGGCATCCTGCACTCATAGCTTCCATCAAAGCAATACAAGATGTTTCAAGCCAAATAGAAGGGTATGCAAAAATGTGCGATTCTTGTAAGGCTTTGCGTACAACATCATTTGGTTGAAACCCATGATAATTAATCTTAGGGTGGTTTCTACAAAGATCAAACAAAGCCTCAAATGGCTCATCACGTTGCTTCCAACCATAAATCTCAAAACTAGAAAACACATCTAGTTCAATATTATCATACTTTTCTGCAAGTTTAATAAAAACTGGAACTAAGAGATTTAATCCTCGATGTGGAGTAGTATGATAGATAAGCTTAATCTTGTCAACAGATTTTTTGACAAGTGGAATTGGTTCAATAGCATTTTGAATGACTAAGCTTTTATGCCATGGCATATTAAAATGTTTAATATAAGATTGCATTTGCCAATTAGATACAAATACATTTTTTTCAAATTTATTCCACCCACCTGACTTTAGATGTTCCGATTCGGGATCTTCTGGTAGATCATGAAGCCAATAAATTGGAATAAGTTTAGGATCAATTTCCCTTACACGAGAACAAATAATTTGAAACTTATCTAGGATTTCTGGGGAAATTCTATCTTGAAGACCATACTTCATTCGTTCAGTTCCACCCATAGAATTTTTTGAAAGTTCATCAACTGCAATTGGCATAATATCCTCTTTAACAAAATGAAAGAGGGTCTCGAAAGACCCTCTTATTAGAACCTAATCTAAGTCTAGCAATTAACCTACAGCAACACTATACTTAGAGCCGTTCTTACCCTTGTTAATTTCAACGTTAACGCCATGACGAATGCGAATATTCGAAACAGCGGCACGAGGATTAACAAGCTTGAAGCGAGCAGTAATCTGACGAGCAGTAAGATGCTGACCACGTTCAAGTGCGCGAAGAAGTTTTTCGGTTTTACTCATATTATATCTCCAGTTCAATAATTCTAGTGTTGGTCACTAGCACCCATTTATCAATTGTAATACACACAAAAATAAAAGTCAATATATTTTTAGTTTACAATCTCAATAATTTTTTTGTATCTTCAGGACTATTACTAATAATAGTATTAAATATAGATTTAATTTCTATTTGATTAATTAAAACATAATTTTCTGTTAGGGTTTTTATACATTCTTGCATTTCTTTATTTGTACCATATGTAGAATGAAAAACAGAAGTAACATCAGTTTTAGTTTTAAAAAATTGATAAATTTGTGATTTGTCATTAGATTTTTCACAAATATCAATAGAAGTATCGCTACCAAGAGTCACACTCAATTGTGGAAAAAAAGATTTAATACTTTCTATAAAAGCTTTCTTTTCTTTTGCGTGCTTATCCCATTGTACATAACGTTTAATCTCATCTTCTGTTGCAGTTTTTCCAACTAAAGAAAAGTTAATCATTCCTGTGCGATATTCAATATTTGGCCCAACTCTCATTTTAAATTCTGAGGTTTTCAGCAAAGATTCAAGAAAAGAGGTCAATTCAAATGAGGGACGCCAAACACTTCGTACATGTTCTTTATTTCCTCTCCATATAGAATTGCCACCACAAGTAAAAACTGCTTGACAATTATCTAAAATTCTACGTCCAAGTCTAGGTAAAATGTTTTGATAAGTATTGTTAGTACAAATGTATACGTCTTTTTTAAGCATCCAATGCTCAAACATACGCATAAAATTTGATTCAATTGGTTCATTAGGTGTAGCCAATACACCATCAACATCAAATATATATGTTTTCATCTTAAGTCATCATGATGATCTATTGTAACATATTGGTTATCAAGATTATAACCACATGCTTTTAGAAAAAGTGTAAATGATTCACAAACCTGTTCTAGGTTAGAGTGCGATGGAATAACAAATTCCACATCCTCTTCAAATACACCACCAAGAGAATCTTTGATTATAAATTTTTTCATGTTTAATCCCATAAATTTGTATAATATTTCCCAAACAATTCAAATCCTTCTTGCATACGATTCTGAAATTTAAAGTATCCTTCAGAATCAAATTTATGCGTATCATTAGGCCCATATTGCATAATACAATAATCATTGACTTCTTCAAAATAAAAGTCATGTTCACCAGAATGAAACTGTTCTTCCCAATCAGTATTTAGCTGCTCGAATGACCAAATCATTTTATCGAGAATTTGGTGCCAGTGTTCATGTCCTTTTTCCCAAGCAAGTTTATCACCTTCTTCATAGAAATGAAAGGAGTATTGCGCTGAATTTGAAGTTTGTTCAAATTCAATCATATCTCCGGGAGACCCATGTGTAGTTGCCTTCAACTGCTTAAGCATAGGAAGAACAATATATGCAAGAGTAGAGTTCATATTCCATGTATCGTACTTATCAATACGAACATTAATCTTACGTTCATCAGAATTTTTCTTATATGGTCCGATGTAAACTTTCATTTTATGATTCTCATTAATTAAAATTATTAAGATTTATAAATAACATCAAATACTTGATTTGTTTTGCTATGCTTTTTATTCAACTAGAGGTTTAATACATGGCAGAACCTACCACTTACATATCAGTTAAATTTGCATCAATGATTGGTGGCTTTTTTGGTGGTGCTGCTATTCTAACATTCATTCGACCAAAAACTATAGGTGAAGCATTTATTCGCGGTGGTGTTTCAGTTGGTACCGCAATTATATTCTCAACTACTTTACTTGAAGTTATTGGCCTTTCACAATCAATAGAAAATTATGGTGTATCTGGATTTTGTGTGGGGTTTGCATCATATAGTGTTCTTGGTATGATTGCTAACTTTTTACAAAAACATCAAAACAACGATATTGTATCGGTTGTAAATGATATTCGTCACACTAATAATAAGGATTAATCATATATGACTGATATAGTAATGTTATTAACTTCATTATCATTACCAATCAACTTCATTTGCCATTTAACTGTCTTTATTGGTGGTCTTTATATAGCAGTTCACAGTCGAGTTATTCCAACATGGTTAAGCACCTGTTTGTGGTATATAGCATGTAGTTCATTTTTAATTATGATTTCAATGATATTAGGATGGATATACGGACCACAATTTCCTTTGTCCTATCAAAATCTTGGATTTTTTGGTGAAATTTTATTTAATTTTTGGATTGCCGGAACAACTTTACTTTTCTTTTTACATACACTGCGTATAGACATAATACATTCTAAACACAGAAAAAAATAATTTGGTGGGATCGTTGGGACTTGAACCCAAAATTTACGGATTAAAAGTCCGTTGTGATACCATTTCACCACAATCCCGAAATGGAGCGGGATACCGGATTTGAACCGGTCTCTTTAGCTTGGAAGGCTAAGGCACAGCCCCTATACCAATCCCGCATTTTATATGGTGGGTGAGGTCAGAGTCGAACTGACAATGTTTACCCAGAGGGACCAGATTTACAGTCTGGAGATGCACACACCATAGCATCAACTCACCCATATTTTATTTGGTACCCCCGGATGGAATTGAACCACCGACCGGACGGATATAAGCCGTCTGCTCTAACCGCTGAGCTACGGGGGCGTTGTATTTGGTACGAATGATGGGATTCGAACCCATATGGGATAATCCCGCAAGATTTTAAGTCTTGTGCGTAAACCGTTCCGCCACATTCGCATTTATTTTCTTGCTTTTTGCTATCAATCAGGAATATTATTATTAATTGCCTGCGCGGAGGGATTCGAACCCCCGACCATTCGGGTAGAAGCCGAATGCTCTATCCAGCTGAGCTACGCGCAGAATTCTATTTTCCTATATTCTTTCTTGTAAACTTCATCAATATGTTGTCATTATAGTATGCTTCTTCACCGTTGTCAAGCCTTGCACACAAAACATCTTGTTGGAATTGTAATTTAGCTTCCCAATAATTACATTCCCCACGAGTTTTACATAAACGTAAAATAGATCGTTTAAAAAAATCTTTTCCAAGTTTATCTATTTCTTCTAACAACTTTGTAGATGATCCCCAATACTCTTGCCATCCTGAGTCTTTTCGAATTTTTTTTCTTTTTCCTTTGACTTGTCTGGTAGATGCTTTGGTGAAGTATTTACGGCCAATATAGGATTTACCCGATATTGTGTTTTGAATAAGGTAAACGAACCCGTAATATTCTTGGGAAAGTTCATGATCTATTTCCTTATTTTCATATAACCACATATTAGCACCATAATATTCTATCTGATGCTAATATTTATTAACTATTCAACTATCCAATTATTTCTTAATAGCCATTTAATTATACTATCTTCATATAACACTTTATCTTGGAAAGCACCTTGGTCTTTATCTTTATGAATGCATACTAAATTAGATTCAAATAAACGAGAAGCAATTTTTACGGTTGGAATTAAATTCATTTCATGTTCATGCAAATATATGTTTTGATTAAATTTATTATGATTATCAATATTATGTTTCGGATATACATGCCAATAACAATTATATCCGTATTCATTTAATATATCTACTACAGATTGATGACCGTTTACACCATTATGTTCAATATATAAATTGGGTTTATTTTTAGTTAAAATATTATGACCAGATGTAAATACGTCTGTTTCTGTACCTTCACAATCCATTTTAATAAAACCAATATCATACTTACGCATATATTCTATATCATCTAAACGTATTGCTTGAGTTGGTATACCATCATTTATTTTAGAACATAAATTTATATTATATTCACCATAATTATACTTATCAGAAGATGGCCCCATTATTGGGGCACCGATAAATTTGGAATCAACATTTGAAATAAAAGCTTTTAATGGAAAACAATTTAAACAATCATTTAACATTAAATTTGTAGTTAAAAAATTAAATATATAAAATTGAGGTTCAATTGAAAAAACAACTCCATTCTTACATTTTTTAGATAACCAAACGCTATGTGTTCCTATATTTGAACCAATATCTATACAATTAGTAGTTGGAGTTACTAATTGAGAAATAACATCAAATTCTTGTTCAGCCCATTCACCATATAAAGTTAAACAAGTACCTATGGGATCATCGTATTTAAAAAATAACATTGGTCCATATTTTGACATAACCATACGAGAATAATCATTTTCCATCAAAACCATATTAAAGATTCCTTATTAATTTGCCCAAACGTCTTCCCAAGAACCACTCAATGCACCTTTTGCATAATCTGTAGCACGATTCTCAAAGAAGTTCGTATGAATCGGTGCATTAACCATTTCTTCTACCCAAGGTAAAGGGTTCTTCTTTACTTTGAAAATCCCTTTAAGGCCAAGAGAGATAAGCCTACGATCAGCAATATACCGAATATAACGCTTAACATCATCCCCATTTAATCCCTCCATTGGCCCAATTGAAAATGCTAGATCAATAAATTTATCTTCAAGTTCTACCATCTTTTCTGCAATCTTATAGATTTCAGATTTAAGTTCGTCATTCCAAATGTCTCGATTTTCTTCAATAAACGTTCTGAATAGCTTAATCATAGATTCAGCGTGCATTGTTTCATCGACAATAGACCAAGTAATAATTTGACCCATACCTTTCATTTTACCATGCCGAGGAAAATTGAGCAACATGATAAAGGATGAAAACAATTGCATACCTTCAGTAAATGCAGAGAAAGCTGCAATCTGTTGAGCAATTGTCTGTGCATCTTGTCCTGCAATCTGAGCAAAGAAATCATGCTTAGCCTTCATCTCTTCATATTGCATGAACTCATTGTATGTAGTTTCAGGCATTCCAAGAGTTTCAATAAGATGAGAATAAGCGGCAACATGAAGTGCTTCACGCGCAGCAAAACCACAAAGCATCATTCTTACTTCTGGTTGTGGAAAATATGGTAGATAGTTATTCACATATCCACCAGCAACATCAATATCACCTTGAGTAAAGAATCTAAAGATGTTAGTAAGAAAAGTCTGTTCTTCTTTACTTAAACGTTTCTTCCAATCTTTAACATCTTCAAGCATAGGAACTTCAGTATGAATCCAATGAGATTGTTCATGCTTAAGCCATGAATCATACGCCCAAGGATACGAGAACGGTTTAAAGTATTGACGCTCATCTGTAAGTTTTAATTTCTTTGGCATTATAGTTTAACCTTCGCAAGCTAGACAGGTATCACCGTCTGTTAGTTGTTTTAAATCAATCTCTTGAATGATCTGTCTTTGAATCTTCTTAGAAACTTTATCTGCTTTACCAATTTTTTCTGAACGGCAATAATAAAGAGTCTTTAGACCTTGTTTCCAAGCCATGAAGTGAACTGCATGAAGATATTTAATATTTACATCAGGACGAAAGAAAGTATTCAATGATTGTGCTTGATCAATAAATTCTTGCCGATCAGCCGCATGTTGAATTACCCAACGTTGGTCAATTTCCATTGATGTCTTAAATACATCTCTTTCCCATTCAGAAAGAATATCAAGATGTTGAACTGATCCATCATTTGCAATAATCGATGACCAAATATCTGCCATCTCTTGTTCGTTATGATCATGATTTCCTACTTTTTCCCATAAAAGTTTATCAAGAAACTTATTCTTTACAAAACTTGAACCAGACAAAGTATCCTGACGATATGCATTTGCTCTATACGGTTCTACTGAAGGAGATGTATTACCCATGATAATAGAACTTGAAGCATTCGGAGCAATCGCCATTAGATGGCTAAATCGTAATCCAGTACCAAATGCATCTTGAGGAGATCCACGAAACAATCCAAGTTGTACGTTAGCAATATTAAGCTTATCGCGAATATGCTTAAATATCTTTTTATTAGTACCCACAGCCATGGATGACTCCCAAGGAATCATTTTGCTTTGAAGATACGCATGAAATCCAAGAGCGCCAACCCCAATGGAACGCTCACACCAAGCAGAAAACTTTGCTCGTGCGATAGAGTCGGGTGCGTTATCAATGAAATACTGTAATACATTATCAAGCATTTCAGCAATGTCTTTAAGAAATAACTCATTATCTTTCCACTCATCGTAATACTCCAAATTTACTGAAGACAAACAACATACTGCTGTACGATTCTTATTAGTAGGAAGAGTAATTTCTGAACACAAGTTAGATTGTTTAATTGTAAGACCTAATTCTTTTTGCCAAGGTGGTAAATGCTTATTACTTGTATCAATAAAATGCAAGTATGGTTCACCAGTAAGCATACGAGTTTCAAGAATTTTTTGCCAAAGTTCTTTAGCTGATACTTTCTCATGAATTTCATTGCTATGTGGGTCTACAAGATTCCATGTGTCATCAGCTTCAGAATCTAACATACATTTTTCTATAATTTGCATGAAATCATCAGTGATATTAATTCCATGATGCATGTTTAATGCTCTGAGGTTTTGGTCCCCCGTAGGCTTTCGCATTTCGAGAAAATTAATGATATCAGGATGACTGATGTCAAGATAGGCAGCATAACTACCGCGCCGAGTACGTCCTTGACGATAGGCCAAACTAGACGCATCATACAGCTTAAGGTGTGACATAACACCAGTAGACTTATCACTGGCACTGCGAATACCAAACCCAATCCCCACGCCACCGCCAAACATGCTGAGCCAATTCGTTTCAGAGAGATTATTGACCAAACCTTCCGCAGTATCCTCAATATAGTTAAGAAAACAAGAAATGGGAAGACCACGAACAGAACGCCCAAAACTAAGAATGGGAGTAGAGTAAGACAACCAATGATTAGAAGAGTATTCATACAACCGTTGAGAATGAGCATCATTCGACCCAAAAGTTTTTGAAACATATGCAAACCTTTCTTGTGGTGAAGTTTCATAATCTAGCATGTAAGATTCTTTTAGACGTTTAAGCCCAAGTTCATCAAAGAGTTTATCACGAGAATAATCAATATCAATTCCCATGTAATTTGTTTTTGTTGTCATAATTGTTCTCTTTCTATAATCCTAGCCAATCATTTACAGGTGGTTTATATACAAAATCTGTAATAATTGGTATTACTTTTGATAATTCTTGAGCACATTGTTCAGCAATAATTCTATGCTCTTTTTGTGTGGAAGGATCAGTTCTAACTTGAATAAAATGAATCCAAGACCTTAAAGTGCCATTTACATACATTTTAGAACAAGTCAATCCTTCTGGTAACACCGCCCTTGCTTGTTCTTTAGCTATTCCATTAATAATGGCCCACTCATAAGCATCACGAGCAGCACGAATAACATTTTGTTGTTTTTCAATCCACGCACTTTGCAATTCACGATGACCAATTTGTGTTGAGTTTAATTCAACACTATTCTGACGATTGGCTGTGTCCTGTAATCTAGCATCTTTATATTCAAAGCCAAGATCTTTAGGATCTGCATATCGTTGAGAAAATTCTTGAAACGAAAAACTTCTATGGCGCAAAATTTGTCTAGCAATATCACGAGTAGTATTAATTTCAATACAAGCATTTACCATTTCGAAAGGAGACCAATGAGCATGTTTAATTAAATATTTAATTAATTTATTAGAATTTGCTCTATTATTTTGATTATTAGGATTAGAAATCCTTGCACAAAAAGCAATCATTTCTTGAAGATCGTCTTCAATTTCATTACTTTCAACACCAATCATTCCACTGTCAACCATGTAATTAATATCACCACGAGTATAACTAACAAGTTTTACGGGTCTATTTACATATATAGAAAGCTCATCAATCATTAACATTTTCTCCACGTTTGTAACTGTAACTTAGCTTCAATTCCAGAATAAGAATTTTTATCAATAGTTATTTTAATTTCATCAGAATCGTGACCATTTAAAATCATTTCATTCACATCTTTACCTTTGATTTTTTCAGGCCAGAAGCATACCTTATACCCAAATTCTATATACTTGTCAATCTTTTTCACAGTTTGTGGAGATCTAGGTTCATTATCAAAAACTACAATACTTTTGTTTTTGTCTACAATAAAATCAGAAGATAAATCTGAACCGCACATTGCAATAGAATTAGAAATAAACATAGAATCTATTGGACCTTCAAATATATAAACCATTTTATTGAAATCAACAGAATCAAGTCCAAAAACTTTTGGTTTACTGTCATCAGAGAGTATTGTTATATATCTAACACTAGATGACTTATTTAAGCTTCTTCCTTGACATCCAAAGAAATTTTTATCACGATCTATAAAAGGAATAATTAATCTAGGTTCATCCTTTTCAATATCAACAAATTTATTTGGAATAAATGAATTAACCCATTCTTTAAATTTAGGACAAAAGAAGATTTTATATTGAACATTACTAGGAATTTTACGACTCATTACATATTTTTTAACAGGGTGATCTACTGGAAGAGATGACACCTTTGTTAAGGTTTTTAAGGGTGACTCAAACCTATACTTAGGTCGTTCAATTTTAGTAACATCTGATTTAGTAATCGGTTTAGGGTTTACAAAATTCTTTTCAAGAAAAACATCTTTCATATATTCTTGATGCATTATAACATCAATTGATTTAAGAAAGTTAGAAAAAGTCATAGAAGCACTACAATTATGGCAATAAAAATGATATTTACCATCCTTATTAAGGAACCACCCTCGTGCTTTTGTTTTATTTTTCTTTGAATCGCCACATAAAGGACAACGAAAATTATATAATCCTTGATCTTTTTGACGAAATCGATCAAGTCTATTTGAAATTAAACCAATATATTTCTGGTCTATCCACATCATATTTCTTTTTCTTCAGAAGGAGTATGAAGGGATTATACACAAAAAATTAGATTGTGTAAAGAGTGTTACTTACCTTCTTGAGGCTTATTTTCACTGGCATAGTATTTTTTATACGCTGCTATTACTGATTTTTGTTCACGAATATATCTTAAGACATTTGAGTTATTTAATGCTAAATTTTTATAATTATTTTCATCTAATGCAACTAAAAAAACAAGTCCATTAGAATTTTTAGATGAATTAATAACTTCATTATAATTTTTATCGGTTACAACAATCCATTGAATTGGATTCATTTTTACAGGTTGAGGTAAAGATATGTCTAAGACTGGTTTTTCAATAGGTACGTTTGAAACTTCTAATTTGGTCTTAAATAAAGAACAACCACTAAGGATTGATGAAAAGATTAGGACACTGATTATTTTTTTCATTTGGTAGTATTTGATCCCCGGTTACAACTTCAAAACAACGTAATACATCAATAGTGGCTTGGTTTATCTTTTTCTGTAACAATCCAGACTTTACATTAGCTATTTGTGTTAAACTATGAGATGCTATTTTTATTTGTAAATTTTCAACATCTTTTTTAGCAGATTCAAAATCTTTCATCATTTGTTTACGAATATCATTTTGCTGTTTAATAGAATTTTCCATAACAGCAATTGTTTCTTTTTGATGATTAACTGCTTCGGATAATGATTCCGTTTGTTGTTTTAAATCAGCAATTGTAGCTTGAGAATCTTTATAGTAAAAAAAAGCACCAGCAACGACCGCACTTATAAAAGTCAATATTGCCAAAAAAATCATAATTTTAAATTGCATACTATTTTTTTGTCATTCTTCTTTTAAGAATACCTTTAATAATATTAAATGTATCTTTTGGTTTGCCCATTGATTGTGCTGTATTTGCATCTGTTGAAGTTTCTGAACCAGTATGATTTGTAGCAACTTCTTCACTTACTCGACATCTCCATCTTCTAAGTGAAGCGGCCTTTCTTGTTGGTCTACCCTTTTCATCTTTCATTGGCCCCGGCATACCTGACATACGAGCACAAAAAGATTTTCTGCGTTTTGCTGCCTTAGATCCGGGTTTTACTTTACCGGTTACTGCTGTTTTTATGCCAAAGTGTTTAGCACCTTTTCTAGTTAATCCAGCACCACTTTCAGTAGATCTATAAAATCCTTTAGCATCTGCGCCACGTTCATTTAAATATTCTTCACTTATACTTTTCCAACCTCCACCTTTTGATTTATACCATTTTGCAGCCCATCCGTTCGCATATGCTGAAGGATACACATCAAATTTTTGTCTAGCTAAAGATTTAGCTTTAGCCCAAAGTTTAGGGTTTGTTGGTTCGTTTTTTTCATCTATTTGCACAATATCCTCACTTATTTTTCCTTTTCCAAAATTAGAAACATTTATAGGTTTACCTTTTCTTTCTGGATTTGGATCGTGCTTTCTTTTTGCTGCAACTGCGGAAGCTCTTTGTTTTTTAGTTAATTTTTTTCTTTTTTCATTAGACATGCATTTGGGTTTTGGTTCACCCTTTTCTCTAGCACACGGACCTATAGCTTCGCCTTTGGAATTGATTCTTTTCCATCCACCTTCTGGGTCATTTTTATCAAACCATTTTCTTAAATCTTCATAAAAATTTGTAATACCCATTAAATTTTCCTTAATATTTCTACTATATTATGGTCCATTGAAATATCACTATTTCTTATATCGTTACCCTCAATATTAAATACTATTTCAGGCATTGTATTAAATAAAACTAAAAAAGGTTTGAGACAGTCATGATGTTTTTTAAGAGCCAAAAATAACATTCTAGTGGAAGGCTCAACTCCAAATAAATTATATATTACTTGGAGATGATTTATAATTAATCTCTCTTTTAATTCACCAGTTTCTTTGTAACGATTAAAAAGTCTTTTAAGATATTTGAATCTTTTTAAATCATCATAAAATTCTTTAGTATCAAAACACTGAGGATTATCATAGTGTTTTGCTGCATACAATAAAAAATTAGTATTATTCAAATCTTCATATTTCATTTAAATTAAAAATTAAAATCCTTAATTTCTATAACTGGTTTGCTGGGATTTTTATACTCGTTATGTGAAATTACAGCATTATTTTTTAACCGTAAAAGTTCATTTTCATATTTTTCAAAAATCCAATTTGTAACAATATCTTTAGTTAAATTTTCAAATTGAATAAAATTTTGCAAATTCTCAGTGTCAAAATCAAAATACCTAAGAAATTTATATTCTGTATCTTCTATTCGTACTATTACGTCAGTTTTAATTTGTTTTACTATATTTGAATATAGAGAATTTGTTTCTGTAATAACAGGTGAATTAAATGTAAGTTCTATGTTTTGCATATTCATACTTGATCATCGCTTGTTTGAGCGGATTCTTGATTATATTGATCAATTTGTTGCTTTATATATGTGATAAGTTCGTAACTAATTTTAGCAGGCAATTCGCCTAAACCTGCAGCAATTATATTTAAATGTTTTTCTGATAATTCAATTTTCATATTATTTCCTCAATTTAATTTAAAATTAGACAGCAGCTACCGTTCTTACATTACCAAGCTTTGTCTTAAATATAAGATTTCCAGATGCATCAACATATAAGTATCCTCCATCGACAGGATTGATACTCGGAGTTGATACACTGTTTCCGATAAACCACCAACCTTCATTAGTTAAATACGTTTTATGTGTTGGGGGCGGAGAACTGCTGTTCCATACAGCAGTTCTTGCGTCAAATCTAACGATATATCTATCAGCACCTTGAGTCGATGAACTCGGGGTGCGTGTTGTAGATGAACCGGGACTTACAATAAAAACTGGATTAGCAGCTGGAAGGTCACCGGCATGCGCCCAGAGAGCTGGTGATCTACTATTTCCAACCTCTTTTATTACACTATCTCCTACACCACCGGGAATGCGTATAGTAGGGGTAGTAGGATAACCATATATACCAGAATTTAAATCAAATAATTGTCTATTAGCAACTTCTAAATACCCTTGAACACCTTGGGAATCAACAGTTTCATTTTTTATTGTTATGTTTTTAGCTGATCCTCCGTTTGGACCAATAGAAATACTGCCACCAGCCCAGTTGGTAAATGTAAATGGAGTTCCTTCTTGAGCGGTTTGATCGCCTATATTTAGATCGACTCGGCTATTTTTTTCAACTTGATACAAGGTTAAACCGCCTCTTGTAAGTTGTGCAAATCTTCTATTATTGACAGAAAGATCTGCACTATCATCACGCTTTCTCTGTAAATAATTTTCATTAAAATCGCCTGTAAACCATTGAAACAAAGGGGCGTGAAACCTCATATTTGTTGGATTTCTTCCTTGAGGATAGAACGTTACAGTTCCTCCAGAAGTATAAGTACCGCTTGAGGTAAAATCACATACAAGCGTGACACTACCGCCAAAAGTTCCTGTTCTTTCTATTAACCTTAATTTTTTACCATTTAATGCCGTTCCATATGTACCAATAATACCTGAAATATGTAAAGTCTCACCTACACTCAATATACTATAATTTGGGTGGGTGCCAGTAGTGTTAATTACTATAGACGTATTAGTGCCTGTTGATGAAATGCCCGTTATGGTAAAACTTTTTTCTTTTTCCATTATATTTTGCCATTCAAGACATCTAAAAGATGTTGTTGCATCAGCAGATGCATTTTTTGGAAGAGGTTCAGTAATAAAAGTAAAATATGTTTCAGTAACTTGACCGGCTAAAGATGATGAATAATAGTCATATTCCATTCCCAAACCGAATCCGGGCATACCGGGTTCAACAACACCAAGATTGCCAAAGGCAGTAATATTCCAGCCAATGACCCCAACTGGGTCTAAATATGTCTGTACTTGTCCATTATACGTTGCTTCAGTAGTAAAATCTGAAATATGATTTTGTATTACAAATGGTGCAGGTTTACCTGAAGTACCAGTTCTTAACTGGGCAGCGCCCCCTGTCGCGGCTTGCCACTCACTAGTATTTGCTGTAGGAATACTTAATAATCTGTTATAAGTATCAACCTTATTTACAGAAAAAACAGATGATAAAGATAACGAATTTGCTGTTATAGTAGCATTTGATACCGAATTACCAAAAGACAAGTATGTAGAATTAGCTATAAATCCATTGCTGGTTCCTATTGTTCCTACTGTATGACTAGCAGCATTGACGGTGCCAGTATGATAAGCTCCAGTAGAGTTAGCTATGAAATTAGTACCAACCGTTAATAGCGCAGAGTTGACACTAGTAGTAACGTTAGCAAACCCAGTTCCGATAATAGCCGTTGAGTTGGCTATGAAATTAGAACCAACAGTGTGACTGGTCGCATTGACGGTGCCAGTATGATAAGCTCCAGTAGAGTTAGCTGAGAACGCAGTACCAACATTAGCACTAGTAGTAACATATAATGTTGCAGTGTTAACTTGATTGATAACATTAATTGCAGCAGCATTGACTAATGTGCTATTAGCTGTAAATGATGTACCAACCGTCAATAAAGCTGAGTTGACACTTGTTGCAACATTAGCATAACCAGTATGAACTAGAGCAGTAGCATTAACTAGGAATGAGGTGCCAACATTAGCACTAGTAGTAACATATAATGTTGAAGTGTTAACTTGACCAGCGACATTAACATATCCGGCAGATACATTAGCAAATAGCGTTGTTGTATTAATATTAGCTGATGCATTGATCGTAGTAGCAATTATGTTTGCGGCATAAACTGCTGAGCTATTTGCATATAACGCACCACTAGCTACATTGATGGTTGAGATATTTAAATCACTGCTCCAATAAATTCCAGAACCATTACTAGATAAAATTTGATTGGCAGACCCTACACCACCATTTGCAACAATTTTACCTATAGAAACATTAGATAAAAAAGTATTTACTGTTACTTTTTTTGTGATAGCAGTACCAGAAGGATCATCTACTATTATTAATAGATCATCCCCTGACACCGATGTAAGTGCAGTCAATTCACTTATTTTTTTAGCACGATCACTCATTTAAATTATCTCAATTAACTATTCTTAAATATGGTATTTTCAGCATCACCAGTCATTGAACCCATAGCTACAAGGGTTTCATATTGAATACGACCAGCACGACCACCTGAACCTACTGTACGCACTACCCATCCAGCATGAAATCCTTTTCCAGCAACACCACTAATTACAGCTTCAGCCCTAGCAGCCTGCCCAGTTAAAGTGTGTCCAGTTTCATTAACACCTGCCGTTAAATCAATAACAGGCCCATTAAGTGTGCTAGAAAGTTTTACACCGGTAGCATTAGCTGCGGTAATGAAATAAACACCGCTATTAGCTAGATTAGTTAATGAAGTATTACCAGCAGCAACTAGATAAGTTACTACATCACTATTTGCAAATACATTAGGAGAATATGGAATAAAATCATTAGGAGCATTTACTAATGATGCATTAAATGCTTGTCCGGTTGGATTAGCAACTGTTACAGTAGGTTTAGTAACATAATTACTTCCAACAAGTACAACATTAACATTACCAATTCTACCATTAGCTAAAGCCCTTGCGTTTGCTGTACCAGTTCCAGAAACAGTAACAGTAGCATTAGCACTATATCCTGAACCGGGAAACGTAATAGTGAACGATACTAATGCGCCGTTTGATACGTTCATTTCAGTAGTATCTACACCAAACAAGCCTACTGTTTCATCGCGAACATATACATCAGGTGTTACATTACCAAAAAATTGACCACGAGTTACAGAATTGGCTGTAACATTATATGAGGCAACCGCTGTTAAAACTGAATTTGCAGCAGAATCGTCGTTTTTCCAGAGTGACATTTTAGTCTCCTTTTTTGATAAGATCTTCTAAATATCTAGAAGTTTTCTTACTATTTATGCTATTTTCTATTTTAATCTGTTTTCTTTTATTAATATCTGATAATGTCTCTGCCATTTGCCGTAGTTCTGAAAATGATTTGCCGTCATTCTGTATAGAGTCATTTATCGAAATATTTTTTCCAGTTACAATTATAGTATTTGCATTTATAGGCATTTTTTAAACCTATTTTACCTGTTGAAGCTCTTCTATAATTGTAGTTAAAAGATTATTCATAGCTTTTACATCATCTTCAGTAACTTCTTGTCCAATATAAACCTCCACCAATTCTGTATGTTCTCGCATAGCTTTTTTAAGCACACCAGATCTAGAAAGAAAATTCAATAAAGCTCTTATTTGAACCGCAAGTGTTGCCATATCATTTGCACCATAAGGATATGTCTTATCAAGGGCAGTACGAGCTTCTTGAACCGGTTTATGCTTATGTTTATGCTTATGTTTAGTACGAAGTTTTGTTAAATCTTCAGCTTCAATTTTTTCAGGATTTCCAGCTAACTGAGCAATTTTTTTTTGCTTAGGAGATAAAGATGCTTCATTTACATGGATATCTTGTATAGTCTTTAATATTTCATCAGAAAATCCATAAGTATTTTTTAATTTAGACATGTTAATCTCCGTCTATGATCTTTAATTTACGTTGACCCTTCATATCTCTACGAATAAGAAACTTGGAAGAATCTATGTCCATATCTTTTGGTTCTGGGGTACTTCTAGCTGGAGGACTTTTAAATCTTTTAGCTATTGTTGCTTCTATATCATTAGGTGAAACTTGATTAGAATCGTTCTTTACAAGTGATTGAATTTTTTGTATATTTTTATCTAGATAACTATGTTCTTTTTCTAAATTCATTTGTTTTGCAAAATGCATTATTAAATCTTTTAATTCATTAGCGCGAGTCAATTCCTGTGGAGTAGCTTCACCTTTTGCTAAAATTTCCTTCTCCATAGCAAAAAGTTTATCTTGATTTATAGCTGCATTTTCAGCAGCAGTTGGATTAGTATTTTTAGGTAAATCTGTATATAATAGTTGAGCTTTAGGGTTCATTTCAAAATGTTTAGTCATGTATGAACCAACACCTATTTGATCGTTTTGGTCTTTTTCAATCTTTTTCTGTTCATACATATTCCGTATGGTGGAGCATAAACGAGAATATCTCCATTCCACATCTGATAGCATTGGAACGGTTTTTGACATTTTTCTAATAGTGTTCTCTAAAGATGTATAATCTTTCATGTTCTTCCCTTAAGAAATGATCTGATCATCCAAGCATGTTTTTTATGTTGGTCAATTCTATCTTGAATAAAATTTGAAAGGCCGAGTTCTTTATCATTTTCTGCTAATGAATATGCATGTAATAAAGATCTAATCATTGTTTGATTATCTGCTTGCAATGATTTTAACATGTCTACCGCAGATAAAATGTTTTCTTCACCTTTAATTTCAGAAAGTTCAATATAGCGTTCAAAAGATCCCGGAGCATATGCATCCAAAGATCTTATCTCTTCTGCAAAATGATCTATTGCACTATAAAAATCGGTATATAAATCTTCAAAAAACCCATGCATTTGTGCAAAGTCTGGACCTTCAACATTCCAATGAAAATAATGTGCTTTTAGATAAAGTGCAAAATTATTTGCTAATACTATTTTAATAGAATCAATAAGAAATGTCATTTTGTTTCACTTTTAAATTTAGGTTTTCGACCTTTCTTTTTAGGTTCAGTTTTAATAACAAAATCATTATTAATTGTTGGTTCTACAACTTTAACAATTTCGAGTTCTTCTTTTTTAATTTTTTCGGATTTTTTAAAATTAAAAAAATTTAACAACATTGTTTTAATCATTATTGCTTCTCTTTATTTTATGTTTAAGTTTTTTTCTTTCATTTTGGCAATCATCACATTGACAATGCATTCTTTTATGTAATTCCTCTTCAACTGAAGGATGATGTGCAAATCCTGCTTTTATTTTAATTCCTAAATCAGCAGCAGTTAGAAAGGTACCATATCCTGCTGGCTTTTCTATATTAAAAGAATCATAAGATTCTGATATAACATTTAAATCTTGATTAATATCGCCCGCATATAAACCTAATATTCTATTGTTGTGTTTTTTATTTGGATTTCTTTGAAAAGCTCGTCTATGATTTTTAAATGCAGATATTCTTTGTCGTAATACTTCTAATACTCGTGAAACATTACTTCTTTCAATCGGTGGTTTTTTAATTGCCTTTGGTGGTAAAGGTGCATATTTTACCCTAGTACGCACTTCTTGTAATATAAAATCTGTAAATTTAAGCATTTAAATAAACCCAAATATAATTGATATATTTAGTAAATTTCTCTCCACTGTAATCCGACACCAACATTAGTAGAGGCAGAACCAATATTTGTTACTGCTACTATATAAATTTCGCTATCATTACTATCAAAATTTTGAACTATGTAATTCTTCTTTGCAGTTGAAGGCATATTAGCACTAGGAGCGCCACCTGAATGCTGAGAACCCTGTGTGCCTGCTACTACAAATCCATTGTCTATTTCATCACCACCTGACCAAGCAGTTGCAGTAGCATTATATTCAACTGCACTAGATCCTGTTTTAACATCAGTCCAACTACCACCCGTTAACGCAGAAACGTTCGGTAGTTTAATTAATCGATGTTTAATATTTTCACCTGTGCTTATTAATTTTATGTTCTCAGCACGAGCAATTATTCGATTAGGATATGTATTAAACGTATTCTTAAGTCTTATTGCTAAGATTGGTAGACTAGCGCCAGAAGCAAGCGTTCTAAGTGATGGGGATGAGACTGCCCAATCTTGACCAGATTCTACATATCCTCCTTCTGAGAGTACAGTAGAGCATATTTGATCCATATAAGCCCCGGTAGTCGCTCCAGTATTTCGTATTTCACAACGAACTGGCAAATTTGGATTACTCATGTAAACGGTGTCATAAAAATTGCTGGTATAAAATTCATGAGCAATAATTATATCACCATTATGAACAAATCCACAACGAACTCTACCAACTCCAAGCCATTGAAAATCAGTAAAAAAAATCTGTGTTTTAGTTATATCTAAATTAAATTTAGAAGAACCGGTGCCATTACACTTATCAATGTTCCAATTAGCTTGAGATACTTTTCTATCATCACTTATAGATCCACTTACATCAGATCTAATACAAAAACTTAACGTTCCATTTCCGGCTTGTTCAAAATATATTCCATTATTATCATCAAAGTAACCTGTTCTTTTTGTAACGTTTGTAGTAGCAGCATAAAAATTAAATGTAGATTTAATTAATTGACTTTTGCCCGGCATATAATGATGATAAAATTTAGTCTGATGAACTATAGAAGAAGAAGGATTACTTGTAGTGCTTAATCTTGCACATGCTTGATTATGCAAATATTGAATGCTTCCACCGTTAGTAATACTATCTACGAAATTAGGATCTATTCCATAAAGGTGTTTATAATCACCTAAAGTAAATGGTTCAGAAGTTCTCAGTCTTCCAAAAGCATCGGATTGAGATGCTCCAAGTCTTACAGGATAGGGATTGTAGTTCGAGACTTGCTGACCATCAGATGTAGCCAGCATATTGACTTCAAATAAAGTATGATTGTGAGTTTGGAGAGAACCGTTCGCCGAATTATATTGTGCCATTAGTTATTATCTTCCTTGACCTTTATATTGTTTGCCATATCATTTATCTTTTATAATTAGATTTTGGAATAATATTGGTAGTAACTAAAGCCTTAATTGAGGATCTTGGACTAGCATCTTTACGTTTTATTCTTAATGTTACAACAGGTGTTTTTGATGAAGGATGAAAAAAATTAACAGTGTACCCAGTTCTTTTTGTTGTAATATTTTCGGTATCTTTAATTAAAGGTGTAAAATGTTCATGATATCTAAAATGTGCAGTAGCTGGCATTTTATTTTGATTTATAGTATGTACACCATTTACTTCATGGGTGTCTGGTACTCTAAAAACATGTTTTTTTAAATAGTCATGTTTTTCTTCTGGAGAAGCATCATTAAATCCTGTATTAATTCTATGTGCAATATCCCACATATATTGTTGAGTATCGGCTCCTCTTTCAATTTTTTCTCCATGAATGCTATTCGCAGCAGTAAGACCGGGATTAGAAAGTTTTACTGCTTTAGAATCGCCTTCTGTAGTTTTTAAACTAATACCAATCTTTTTACCATTAGCAAAGTGTATATGCAAATCTGATGGATCTTGTGGGTTACCTGTACCAGAAACTCTCTCCACACGAGCAACATTCTTTCTTCCTATAAGATGTTTTTCAATATGATCTGACGCATGTTGTGCTCTTATTACAGCGGCATTATAACGTTGTTTACCTATAAATTGTATATGTTTTTTATGAGCTAATCTTTCTTGTGGAGTAGCCTTTCCACCTAAATTTCTATGAACAAGAAATTCATGAACTTTTCCAATAGCATCTGATTTATTTTTATCATTATCAGTTAAATCTAATTCTTCTAAAAGAAAATTAAAGAAAGATAACATCGGGTTTACTCTTTAAAGATGTAATTCTATTTATCTAATAATATTATATTCACCATCATTACATGTATGAATTACACTGGAAATTCCATAAGATAATATTGCTTTCTGACATCCAATACAAGGTTTACTTTCAGCCCATACTGCTTTTTTATTTTTATTATCCAAATATTTTACCCTAGCAACATAAAGAGTTGCTTTTTTTAATTCATCTTTGGATAGATATTTTAAAGCTCTATTAATAGCATCAGTCTCTGCATGAAGATATATTTGTTTATCATTTGTTTGAAACTGGACTTGAAATGGATGGGTTTTACGTCGATTAAATCCTATTGCAATTACTTCATTTCTAATGACAATAGCAGCAGCCAGTTTAGCACGAATGCCTACATGGTCTGCTGCTTCCGCTGCTTTAGAAAGAAAACTTAAAATCTTTAGATTTCGTTTTCTCAGGTGAGGTTCCATAAATTTATTTGTAACTTTGAATGTTGTGTGTAAAGTGCTAGCTGATTGGGTAATAAGGACAGCTAGCGAAACCCCAGAAGAATTATGCAGCTAGTGCATAATCTCCGTAAAAGTCATCATTGGCTTTTATATTTTTTGCTTGATTTACGGTCATCGCCTACCGAGTCGTCTGTATCAGTATCTTACCCTGTCGAATCTAGTCACCCCCATCAAAAGTATACTCACGAAACATTTATTGATTGCTGAACCAGTGTGCTTCGACAGCATCATATTTACAATATGCTTTTGGTGGAGGTGGCGGGATTCGCACCCGCGTCCAGAATACCTTCCCTTTACTTCATACGACCATACCAACAATATTATTTATTCCAAATTTGTATGACAGTTTATCAAATTGTCTTCAGTAAGCTTCGGTTGTTCCATAAGATTAAAAACCCACGCTGGTGCGCTTCTATAGAGAGGCGTCGTGGGTGTTGTTTTAATTTATTATATACTTATCGATTGTTGATGTAAAGTGAAATTTCAAATCCCAAACGGAAGTCTTCAAATGTTGGTGTAGTCCACATATAATGTCTCCTTTGATTAAATTATACCGGCTTTTATAAGTTCTTCTTCCATTTTAGCGGAAGAATTTGTTCTCATCCCATCTCCATGATAATTCTCAAAAGTTCTTTTTTCAATTATATATCTATGTTCTCTAGGGATACGACATAATGTATGATAAAGTAATCCTTCAACAAATGCTGGCCCATTTTCGTCTAACGGAAATAAACCATCTAAAGTTTTTAGGTCAAAACATATACAGGTACCATTTGCCCATTTTTCTTCATATCCCCACCAACACCAAGAACCAAATGCTGCCCAATATTTATCTTGATTATCTATAAAATCTTTTAATACTTCGCCTGTAGTATAGAATTCATCTTCACCTAGCATTAAAACTTTTTCTTGTGTATCGCGAAGCCATTTCCAAATTTCATTATAACCTTCTGCAAAATATTTAGAAGTATCAGGACTCCCTTGTCCACTTGTAGCATGCACATCAGGATGATCATGAGGTTTACCATTTGTATTGGGATACTTGGTTTTGACTTTTCGCTCCTCTATAAATGGTAAAAGAGGCTCTTGATCATCATACTCATCTGGGCTATTTTCATAAAATGTAACACAATAAATTTTAGCGTCTGGAACAAAATGCTTAATGCTAGTAGCAGAAAGATTTACCATTTTATTTCTTTTAAAATTTCTGTATGCAAATAACATAATATATCCTTTATTTTTTAAATTCTTTGGCTATTAATTCAAACAATTTATAAATTTGATTTGGATTTACAAATTGACTATTCCCAATATATAATCCGTTATCATTTAACACATCAGCATTATAAGATTTAGATTTAATTGCAAAATCATAGCCTTTTAAGAAAGGTTGCTTTAATAGATTTCCACTAACAATAGGACGATTTTCTATTTTATTTGCATCAAATAATTGCATTAGTTTATGTTTAATGTTTGGATTTTTACAAATAAATGGAAAAGCATAATTACTATTACCTTTTTGATCTACAAGAGGATAAAATAAATCTTTATACTCATCTAATAGATCTACAAATATACTAAAATTTTTCTTTCTAGTGTCAATAAATCCATTTAATCTTGGTAGTTGTTGCATACCTAGAATAGCATTAATTTCAGTGCTTCTAAAATTATATCCATCTGTAGCAAATAAAAACTGTGGATGAATATCTGGATATTTAGAAGTATACTTAGATAAGTTTCCAGATTCACGCGCTAAACCATGACTCCTCTTCATACGCATAAGTTCATATAGATCGTCATCATTTGTGGTAACCATACCACCTTCAATTGTAGTCATGTGATGACCGAAATAAAAACTAAATGTTCCATTATCTCGTCCACGGAGTTCTCCACTATCACTCCGACAACCATGACTTTCGCATACATCTTCTAAGATAATAGCATTTGGAAATATTTCCTTATATTTTTCATTATCTGCGCTAAAACCTAGAAGATGAGTAATAAAGATAGCTTTAATATCATGCTTGATTTTAATTTTTTCAAGTTCAGGAATATTAAAACTAAAATTTTCAAAATTAACATCACAAAAGATTGGAATTAATCCAAGTTGAATAATAGGACTAACATTAGTTACCCAAGTGCAAGCTGGTACTAGTACTTTATCTCCTTCTTTCAATCCATGTTTTTCTTTGATAGCAGCTAGTAATAAAAAATTTGCCGTAGAACCTGAACTGACCATTAGTGAATGTTTAGTTTCAATCCAATCCGACCACATCTTTTCAAATTCACGAACTTTAGGTCCATTTGTATAACGATCAGACGTTAAAAGAAACTTACATAACTTTAGTCGATCAGTAAACTTGATCGCGTTTTGCATTAAAGGCCAATTAAGCATATTTTTTTACCTCTTCATCTAAATCATATTTACACATTTCTTCTACCATCTTATTCAAATCGTATTTAGGTTTCCAATTTAATATATTCCGCGCCTTCGAAGAATTACCAAGCAAATTTACTACATCAACCGGTCTATAAAATTCAGGATTTACCGTTACAATAATTTTTCCTGTCTTACGATCTATTGCCTGTTCTTGTTTTCCTTTGCCTTCCCATTCAAGATCCATATTAAAATACTCAGCTGCCATTTTGCAAAAGTCTCTAATCGAATATTGAATTTGAGTGCTAATTACATAATCATCTGGCGTATCTTTTTGCATCATTAACCACATAGCTTCTACATAATCTTTAGCATGTCCCCAATCTCTCATGCTATCTAAATTACCCAATTGAACCGGTGTATGGTCATATCCAGCATTTATATCTAAAAATATTTTTGCAAATGCTTTTGTAATTTTTTTTGTTACAAATATATCTCCACGCCGAGGACTTTCATGATTGAAAAGTATACCATTACACGCAAATATATTATAACCAAAACGATAGTTTACTACTGACCAATGAGCAAATAGTTTAGCTATACCATATGGGCTAGCTGGTTTAAATACTGTATTTTCATTTTGAGGTGCATGGTCAACTACACCATATAGTTCAGAAGTACTAGCCTGATAAAAACGTGTATTCGGTTTAAGATTGCGTATAGCTTCAAGTATTCTAAGTGGCCCTAAAGCATTAACATCAGATGTGTTAAGAGGTAAGTCAAAACTTAATTTAACATGACTTTGAGCCGCTAAGTTATAAATTTCATCTGGGGAAATGTTTTCAATACAGCGAGATATTGAATTATAATCTGTTAAATCAGTTTGATGAAAAATTATTTGATTTTTAATTTTGGTTAAATTTTTATGATCACGGTCACTAGTTCTACGAATAGTGCCATGAACTTCATAACCCTTTTCAATTAAAAATTCAGCTAAATATGAACCATCTTGCCCTGTAACACCAGTAATTATCGCCTTTTTCATAATTTCCTTCTATATTTAATTTTGTATTTTATTCTCAACCAATTCATTAAGAAAGAATTCGCTTTGTAATTTTTGTTTTATTTTAAAACGGTCAGTATTAGCATCATCAATAACTCTAGCATCGAGATGTAAGTTACCTTTTCTTATCGCGTCAATCAAATCATAAATGATTTGATTTACCGTAATCATTTGAGAATATACATTTGAATTCAAAATTTGTTTGAACAATTTAGATCCAATCTGAATTTCAATATCACAAGACATTGTATCAAAATTACACTGATCTTTTGGAGAATTTTTCTTTTTTATATCTAGAACACTAAGCATGTCAAAAGCATATGCTTCATCAACTTTTATATTAATCATTTTAACATTCTCATTATTATAACTAATTACATTATCAATGTAAAGATTTTTCTTTATTTATTATAAATTAGAAAACGTTTTAATGTTATAAAACAATGAATTTTCCATATCTCCAAAATCATTATATGATAAAAGATCTTTTACAATTAATTCAACATTATTCAAGGGGGAAAATGCTAAAATTTGTTTAGCTTTATTACAATCAACTTTATAATTTCTAACGTCTTTAATATTATTATTAATAATATTCACCTTAATATTTTTTTCGGTTTCTATAGTATCTTTAACAATGTTTGCTATTTGATTTACAGTGTAATTATCCGAAGCAATATTAAAAATTCCAGAAACTTTAATATCAGATTCTACCGCACATATATATGCAGAAATGCAATCTTTAAGTGCTAAAATAGGTCTCCATACGGAAGGATCATTTACAAATATAGTACTAGATGTTAAAGCTGTTTTAAACATTGCATTTACTACTAAATCAAATCTCATCCTAGAACTAACGCCAGATACAGTTCCTTTTCTAAGGGAGATGACAGAAAAGGAATCATCGACTAATTGCATAACTGCATTCTCACCTTGCAACTTAGATATTCCATAAGGATATATTGAGTTGGTAGGACCAGTCTCATCAAAACATTTATCTACTGTATAACCATACACAGAACAACTACTTGCATAAATCATTCTTTTAACACCAGCTTTTTTTGCAATATAAGCAAGATATGCTGGTGTTGCTGAATTAGCAACAAAATTTTTAGAAGGAGAATAATCTGCCATAGGATCATTAGATAAACCTGCAACAAAAATTATAGTGTCAAATATTTTTAAATCATTAACTGTTAAATCTAATGCATCAATTTTTTGCACTTTATTTTTTAAATGATTTGGTAAATTATTACCAAACCAAAGTAAATCTACTATGGAAACATCATGTCCTCTTTTATCTAATTCAATAGATAAAGGAGATCCTACATATCCAGCACCGCCAATTATTAATATTTTATTCATTTAATTTTACCATCATACACAAATTATTAAAATGATGCATATCAACATCAATGTTATATTCATATGTATCTTTTATACAAAACTCATTTCTTACTAAAAACGAAGTAAATGATTTTTTATTAAAAAAATTAATATGTTCGTGAAATTTCCCAATAAATGGATTTGGGTAGTTAGGCACTTCAAAATATATCCATGTATTTTTATTAATAACTTTTTTAAAATTGCTAATAAATGTATCTAAATCTGATACATGTTCTAATACATGACAACACATAACAAAATCAAATGTATTATTGAGATCTATTTGTTTTAATTTAATAACATTAGATTGAACCGGTACATCACTAATATCGAAAACGTATTTTTTTGCTTTATTTAAGATAGATGGTATCATAGAGCCTGCTTCACCACCATAATCTAATAATGATTTAATATCATTGGTGTCAATATTTTTTTCAACCAATATATCAATTCCAGTCTTTCTTATTAAAAAATATTCATTAGTTTTAATAAATTTATCTATTTTAATATAATTTGGTTCACATTCATAACGAATAGAATTATATTCTGGCCCTCTGTATTGATTGTACAAGTTATGTTCTTCTTGAATGGTAAATCTATGATTAGAACCAACATATGAACAATCGTTGCATTGTAAACCTTCAATATCTATATCCTCAGACATAGGGGTATTCGATGTTTTCCAAGCAACAAACCTAGCTAGTTTTGTAGATTTAATTACAATATTTTTAGATCCACACGCTAAACATTTATTAATTGTATACATTTTAATATCTCTTTAAACACTCTTCAAGGCCTAATAATTTTAAACCTAAATTATTTAATAAAGTACCATCTCCAGTATAATTTAAATTAGATACAGATTCTATTTCAAAATTATTAACCGAAATATTATGTATTTCACAATACAGTTTTAACATTTCTGATATTTTAACTTTTTTCATATAAACTGTGTTTATATCTTTAAAAAAAACATCATTGTCTACATAATGCTCAACAACTGCATTTAAATCTTGTATACCAAAATAGTCAAAATATCTATCATCAAAAATTTTAAATGTATTTTTAGAAGTAAGAAATTTGGGAATAATTCTAGTATTCAATTCACCTCGACCAAAACAATTAAAAATTCTTAATGTATAAAAATTTTCTCTTTCGCGACACATACGAGATTTGATGTTTTGCCCAAATCCATAACTGTCTAAGGGAATCGAATCAAATAATTTATCAATTGATGCATTTTCAATATTTGTTGTTCTATCAAATTCAGCACCAGAACCTGTATCTATAAATTTATCAAATAAATGTGCATTATTAAATAAATTAATAAAAATTGCAAGATTATTTCTACAATCATTTATACTATTATTATCTTTCATAATAGCAGCACAATTAATAATAATATTTGGTCGATTGCTTTTTAACCAAAAGTTAACTTGTTTTGGATCTAATAAATCAATGTTATTTCGATTTAGACCTTGTACATTATGATTTTTTAATTTTAAAAAATTGAATACATTTCTACCAACAAATCCATTAGATCCTATGACTGCAATTTTCATTATATTTCCTTTTCTGAATCATTAATTATCAAACGTTTCTGAAATGAACATATTAGTTAAATCACCGGGAATAATTTTCCCATCTTTATCTATACCTTTATGAATTACCTTTGGTTCGTGCTTTTCATTTGGATGCGTAAACACTTCACAAATAATTGGACCAGAAATATCAGAAGAAAATATATCGAACAATACATTATCAATTTCTGAGTTACGAGTTATTTTGTGATACTCTATACCATATGCATCACTTAGCTTTTCTAAGGATGGAAACGATACTCCGCTTTCTTTTCCACTTGCAACTTCATAACCACTAAAGAAATTCTGTTGAGTTATCTTAATCGAGATATAGCCATCATTATTAATCACAATCATTACCACGGGAAGCTTATAGTGTACAAGAGTCTGTAGTTCTTGTATGTTCATCTGTAAACTACCATCACCCTCTATACAGATAACAGGTGATTTATTCAACGCAAAAGATGCACCAATTGCAGCAGGTAATCCATAACCCATACTAGCGCAACCAACGTTAGTAAACATTCTCTGTTTATTTTTTAGTTGAATAGTCTGAAGAGTAGCTACATGTGCGGTTCCATTGCTAGTTATGATTGGCAGATCTTTCATATAATTCTGAAAAAGATATAGAAAGTAATATACACTTGCAGGAGACTTTAAATTGATATGTTTAGGATATACATATTTTTGTTCAGACCTAGCAGTGCGTACAAATTCACGCCAATCTTCAAATTCTAATTTGTATTGTTGCTTAATTATAGTATTTAAAAATATATTTAAATCCGCATTAATTTTTAGGTCAATATTCAACTTATGTTTACGAATTTCATTCATGTCAATATCTACAAAAATCTTTTTAGCATTCGGCGCAAACAAACTTGGATCATAACCAGTCATCTTTACATTTAATCTAGAGCCAAGCACAATCAACAAATCCGCTTCTTGAACTATCTTATTTGATGATAAATTTCCTAGAAGTCCGATCCTTCCGGCATAATAGTCATAAGTGTTATCTAGACAATCAACACCAGAATGAACTCCAGTCAATGCAGGAATCTCATTGGATTTAATGAAAAAATTTAATAGGTCTACACTATTTGAAAGACGAATCCCATTGCCACATATAATCAATGGCTTTTTAGATTTTTCTAATAATATCTTAAACTGTAATATATCTGATTCTTGAATCACAGATCGTTCTTCTATAAACGACTGCACAGGAATTAACTCATGTTCCTCGACAAATGAACCTTGAATATCTAAAGGAATATCTAACCATACAGGACCGGGACGCCCTGATTTAGCTATATCATAAGCCTTGTTCAATTCATAAAGAATTTCATTCTTATTCTCAATCATCTTACAGTATTTTGTCATAGATTTTACTGTAGAGATAATATCAAATTCTTGGTCACCTATTTGACGACAACCAGTACCTCTTGCTATCTGAGACAATGATACTTGACCGGAAATAAAAATAGTAGGAATGCTGTCTAACCAACAACCTAAAACACCCGTCAGTGCATTTGTACCACCCGGACCAGTGGTAACCAAACATGCAGCGACATCATTTTTAATACGAGCATATCCCTCTGCTGCCATAGCAGTTGCCTGCTCATGATGCATACAGATATAATTGAGTTTGGATTTACCTAGAGAATCCACTAGGTGAATACATCCACCGCCAGAAACGACGAATACATGTTCAATTCCTTTTGATTCTAGGAATTGAATTACAATGTCAGATATTTTCATTTTATTTTATAATTTGTTTAAGATTGATCATAGTTTGGTGCCAGTCAACAAATCGAATAGCTTTATCATCTATATAGCAAATGCATCTTGGTTTTTCAGCAGTTACATTCTTAATATAAATATCTATGTTATATTTTTTGAGCCATTCCCATACCAACTCAGTACCCGTCTTTCCATTAACAAGCGGTCTATCTTTTTTCGCCTTTGCAGTATAAATTACTAAATCATATGAATTGGCTAGTTCTTTAATAGATTCAAGTGAACCTGCAATTGGAGTGCCATAGATTGTTCCGTCATGAAATCCATATTGATTAGTGTGAATTACTCCGTCAAAATCTATAGCTAGAATTCGCGATTCTTCGTCAAGTACCTTTTTATTATAACTCATTTGGTCTTTGTCGTCTTCGATTCATTCATACGAGATTCTATCATTTGAATTCGATTTATGTCTTGATTGGCTAGCGCAGTATAATATTCATACTTACACTGTAACCATTCAAGTTCAAACGACTGACCCATAGCAAGAGCCTTTGGTAAATTTTTTAGAGCAATTGCAGGATCGTAAATAGCATATCGTGTCTCAAACTTATCCAACAATCCCTCTTCATTCAATCGTTTAAGAAAGGGCAAAGATTCTACAGATACTGCACCACCAAGACATAACTTAAGTCCTCGCTTCTTCGCCTTTACAAACACTGTCTTCACCAATGAATATACTTCGTCGCTATTTACATAAGTTCTATCTTTGTTCATGGAAGAGACTAGATCTACTCTTCCTACTGTAACCCCATACAAAGACTCAGCTTCAGGAATACTCAGAATGTCTTCTACATGTTCTGCGGCAGTTATTGTTTCTAAATTTACATTAAGATGAAGTGAAGAAAGAACATCAGATGGAATATGAGAATGTGCAGATTGAATAAATTTTTTAAGACCAAACTCAGACTCTACCATAGGCGCAACCAGACCTTTGACACCGATAATCAAAGCATCTTTAATATCGCGAATGGCTTCTGGACCACCAATCTTCAGAACAAGTTTAGTCTGCGCCTGATTACAGATTTCTTTTAAACGAATAGTATCATTAAAAAGAGCACCTTCATCCTCAAAAGAAGTCTTGATACCAATCAGACCATAATTCTCGATCATATTGGTAAGAATATCAACACACTTGAATTCTTTATTATTCATATTCAATCACCTTTAAATAAATTGCGATAAAAACTTATCTACACATTCACCAATATACTTAATTTGCTCTTCCGTAATCACAGGACTGGTGCCATGGAAAAAAGAATGAGTCATTGTATGAGTTGCAACAGGAAAATTATCTCTTGCTTCGTCCTGATTCATCAAATGACTATACGCAGGCTGTAGCATAATGTTACCCGCAAAGTATGGTCGAGTCTGAATCAAGTGATTTTCCAAAAAATCCACGATCTGAGTACGAGTAAATGGCGCACCCTTACGAATTGTCAACGGAAAAGCAAACCAACTTGGATTCGCACCTTTTGTAGCCCTTGGAAGATGAAAGAATTCTTCATATTTTTCATAAATTTTCATCAAAAGACTATAATTTCGACGACGTAACGCATGAATTTCAGGTAATTTTTTAATTTGTTCCAATCCCATTGCTGCCTGTAATTCAATAGGCTTTAAATTGTATCCAATTTCATTATAAATGAACTTATGATCGAAAATTTCATTAGGCATTGAAGGAACCCAGTTAGAAAACCGCTTCTTACAGGTACCACACTTCAATTTATTAGCTTCTGGACCAACACAATAACAACCACGACCCCATTCTCGGAAACTTCTAAGCACATCTTCAGTTACAGGATCTGAACAGGCTACAAATCCACCCTCACCCATCGTCATATGGTGTGCAGGATAGAAAGAACAACTTGCCATCATACCAAAAGATCCTAGTGGCTTATCATTGTAAGTACTTCCAAGAGCATCACAACAGTCTTCAAGTAAAATTAAACGATAATGATGAACTAAATCCATCAATCGATCCATGTTTGGCGGATTACCCAATACATGGGCGAACGTAATAATCTTGATATCTTTATTTTTAAGCAATACCTGCTCGACCTTATCAATATCTAGATTCAAACTATCAATTTCAATATCAACAAACACAGGTTCAAACCCAACCTGTAATGTAGGGTTTAGTGTTGTAGGAAATCCAGCAATAGGCATCAATACCTTAGTCCCTTTAGGCCACCCAAACGTCTTACTAGTCAACGCAGACATCATAAGAAGATTAGAAGAAGAACCAGAGTTAGTCAAGATTCCATGCGTCTTTTCAAATTGCTTAGGAAAATTTCTTTCAAAAGCCATTGACTTCTTACCCATAACTAACCATCCATCAAGAATGCACTCAATGGCTGCAATTTGTTCTTTTTCATCAAAAAAGGGACCAGCATAAGGAACAAAATCTTGTCCTGCAATCCAAGTTTTATCTTTCTTATAGGAATTTACCAAATCATATACATCTTTCATAGTGTCACCTTATTTACATATTCTTTCATAACATCAATTCTTGTCTGTAGAGGTAATGCGGGTAAATGTAAAATAAAATCGCCCTTTGCCCATTCAGCATTATTTCCAGTTTTATCTACATTATATTTACCTTTTGCGTGTGGATATAAATCATGTAAATAACTATTCATTACCCTTTGAGGTAATATTTTAATTATATCTTTACCAAGAGGATTCTTGAAATAAAAGTCTATCATAGCCTGTTGTTCAAGCCAACAATGATTTCTATAAGTGTCGATATTATCGAGTATCCATTGCATTAAACCTCGACCTACACGACTATTTTTAATTAAAAAACTATCTGCGTTGATACCATTTCCATCAACACAAACTATCATATGATATTCTTCATCAATGATGTCTTCTAGTCTGATATTAAAGTTCGTCACCATTGTATCACAACCAGTCCAATGTATCCAATCTAAATCGGGCATTTTTTCAAAAAGATCTAATATTATCTTAATTTTTTCAAATCCCAAATCACTTATGGTATTGTTATAAGTAAATCCACTAGTTTTATTGAAAAAACGATACCCATGTTTCTCACAATATAACATTTTATTATTAGCAGTAATGTCTGCTAAAGGTTGATAGATTTCATTATTTAAACTTATTTGCATTATATTCATAATATAATTTACCTTTTATTTTTGTTTTTTAACACCAGCCGGAATTGAATATTGAGTGTATGAGTTACCATGGACAGTTGGACTTGATGTTTCTCCTTTTTTACCACCAAACCTTGCTGCTATACGATTATATAGGCTATTGCGAGAATCACCTTCTCCCATATATTCATAATTATTAACATCATATTTCTTTGCATGTTTCTTTAAGATATCGCCTATAGTAGAAAATAATCTAGTAGCGTGTTTTGCTAATGCAGGAGTCTGTTCTGTATCATAATATGGGTGAGGAATAGTAATGTTATGTTTTAAATAAAGCGCATGATTAGCTAGTCCAAAATGATGTTCCATATATTCTGTAGGATTTTTTTTCATACTATCTTTATAAGCATTGATAAACGTAGTCTTTTCTTCTGGAGTCATTTCTCTTCTTTGAGTTTCTACTTTATCATCATTTACATGGTGATGTACTTTAGAGGGATCTTTTGCTGTAACAAAAGAAACATCAGCATTTTTAGTATTTTCGTCATGATTAATATAAAGCACAGCAGGAAATACTGATCCCGTATGAATACGATACATATGATCTAAATCATCAGGGTGCTCTTTCATTTTATCATACGAATACCCTTTATCTCTACCACCAAACATTTCATCTAGATGAACCTGATCGCTAATAAAAGAGGCATACAAATCTATTTTGTTCATATAATTATCTCTTTACTGGTATGGTATATTGTTTATATTTAGTTTTTCCATACGAAGGCATAGTTTCCGTTGTGCCACCCTCTTTTTGGGTAATAAAATCATATAGATCGTCTCTTGAGTTAACATCTCCCGAAGAAGAAAATCTATAATGAGAAACTTCTGGATGATTCTTAGCATGATCACGAAGAATTTTACCTACAGTAGACATTATAGCATAATTGTGTTTAGATGCAAGCGGATCTTCTCCTCTGTTTACTGAAGAACTAAAAGAATCCCGTGCTTTTTGACCTTCATCTTCTCCGTGCTTAGCATAAACTTGTTTAACTGCACTAAGATGGGCATCAAAATGTTCATTACCTAAAGAAATCTGTTTATCATATTCTTTATCATATGTTTTCTTTGCTTCAGGAGATAACCCATAACCCTTTGATGGAACAGTAAAGTTTACATGATGAGTACCATCCCCTTCTGCCGTAATTTTAACTTTACCCTTTCCAGCATTGTCAGGTATATCGAAAGCATAATGGTGGTCTTCTTTATACTCTTCATCTGGGCCTAAATCTTTATACGGATACCCTTTATCTCTTCCACCAAACATTTCATCCAGATAAACCTGATCGCTAATAAAGGAGGCATACAAATCTATTTTGTTCATTTTGATTCTCCCTTATAATGAGGATTAGGTATAGTATAATTTACATCGCCATCAGATTCAAAATTTGTTGTACCACCATTCTTTTGAGCAAAATGACTATATACCCTACCTCTGTTATCAGAATCTCCAGAAGAAGTGTACATAAACTGTTTAATATCAGGATATTTCTTACCATGCTCATCCATAATCTTCTTCATAGTAGAAAATATACTATAATTATGATGTGCTGAGTTATTTGGTCTTGTAATTGTAGATCCACTTTGTAGCGCATCATTCGCTAACTTTGCATCTGCTGCACTATGCTTATGTAAAACAGCTTGAGTCGCAGCAATATGAGCATCTGTCTTATCTCCATGCTGGCTTAAATGTTGATCATAAACTTCATGATAAGTCTTTTTTGCTTCAGGAGATATACCATAACCAGCTTTTGGCATTGAAAAAGCTACATGGGCAGTATTAAGACCATGCATAATACCAACACCTGCTGAGCTAACATTATCAGGGAGATCTATATTATATCCATAGGTATCCTTACTTTTGATCGGTTTTTCCTTATACGGATACCCTTTATCTCTTCCACCAAACATTTCATTCAGATAAACCTGATCGCTAATAAAGGAGGCATATAATTCTACTTTGTTCATTCTCATTCTCCCTTATAATGAGGATTGGGTATAGTGTAATACTTCTCACCATAAGAAGGAGAATATTGATTGTGGTCAATATGCACCTCACCACCATTCTTTTTGGCAAGTAGATGATATAAATCACCTCTCGATTTAAAATCTCCTGAAGAAGAAAATGCAAAGTGCTTAATCTCAGGATGATTCTTACCATGCTCATTCATAATCTTAGATATAGTAGAAAATATACGGTAATTATGGCGGGATGAATTATATGCTCTAGTGCTTGTATTCCCACCAGTAAACCCATTATCCGCTTTGTCTGCTTCATCTTCACCATGCGCTTTATCAACAGCCCTAACAGCCTCACCATGTGCATCGTAATGGTCGTTTCCCTTCGCTACATGATCGTCAAAGGTTTTATCATAAGTTTTCTTTGCTTCAGGAGATAACCCATAACCCACTCTAGGCATCGTAAAACCTACAGTAGCTGTGGCAGGACTATCAATTTTTTTATGATGATATATTTCAACTGTCGCATCCTGAGCGTTATCAGGAAGTTTTATGTTATAATAGTGATGATTAGGAATGCCAGTAGGTCTAGTATCATTTACATACGAATAGCCTACATCATGACCACCAAATACTTCATTCAAAGCTACTTGATCACTAATAAAAGAGGCATATAATTCTACCTTGTTCATTACGTCTACCTATATCCCTGATTATTGATTCTACGAGCCATTGAATAGGCGTGCATGACATCAGTACCATATCCATGATCTCTCGCTACAATATGAGCCTCACCAGTCACAGGATGCTCAAATACACCTAAGTTCTTAATTTGTGCAAGATCGTGAGTAGGATGCCCAGTCATATCGTGGTAGTCATGAAACTTCTGAACCAATGGATGCTCGTCAATCTTATCTAACTGCGCTTCTCGTTCAGGACTCTTTTCCCAATACCTACCATTGTTTCTATCATAACGACGATTTAAAGCATCCGAAAAATCTCTATGCGAAATGCCTTTAGGAAAATCAGTATCCATAGAAAAGAATGTCTGAGTCTTTGTTAGCTTTTTAAACTCTGGATCTTTTATATCTCTTACATGCCCTACCGTTGAAGATTGATGATTTTCCTCATCATGACTAATCAAAGGAGGCAAAATACCGCGCTCATGATTGGTAGTATAATCTCCCGTATGAGGATTTTTAGTCAATATCCGATAAGACTTATTAACAAAATGATCGCCATTCTCCGTTATATTCTGCATCTCACCAAGACTTTTATCACCCCTATGATACCTATCCAATACAGAACGAATAGCAACCTTTGTACCAACCTTCATCTTTGTCTTATGACCATCAACAGTCACATTCTCAGGAGTCGCATGTTGTAAATAAGCTCTTGATGAACCTTTAGGCATGTTACCCTCAATACCAGTCCTCTCACCAATGGAACCAAGACGACGTATCTCTTGAGCTAATGCATCCTGCTTTGCTCTAGCTGGCTTAGGATTCTGAATGATTCTCTGTAAAGTAGGTGCAAGATTCTCTACTATTATATGTTCAATAAAGGTTTTAAAGGTTGTTATCATAAGAATACTCTATAGATTATTATATGCTATTTATTATTTAAGTATATGATAAAGCACATAGGCATTATACAGACACTCTTATACCCTGTCAATAGAAATCACTTCACTTTCAGATGATTTTTTTTAGCCCGGAATTTTTTTGAACCCCCTGCGAATCTTTATTTTGACTTCGCTTTTGGGCCATTTTTTTTACTGGCGAATTTTTTTGAGACCCATGGCAATCTTTTTCTACGGTGCTTATAGGGGTGGGATGCTAGCCGCCATGGAACCAGATCGAAAACTGCAAAAACTTTTAAGTACCCCCCCCCCCCCCAGGTCAAGCATGCCCCGCC
>Ga0214921_10000110_pt1 | contig 155159 bp, 136 predicted proteins | sample LL1505_MetaG_FD_177992 | JGI IMG/M metagenome (GOLD analysis project Ga0214921, IMG submission 177992) | Freshwater microbial communities from Lake Lanier, Atlanta, Georgia, United States - LL-1505 | ecosystem: Environmental > Aquatic > Freshwater > Lake | place: USA: Georgia | collected... | reverse complement strand
GACGCACCATCCGTCACCGACGACACGACAACCGGCAAAGTCGCGTCGCGCTTGACGCCGAACCATCGCTCGAGCCGCGGCTGGGCCAGCCGCAGCGCGCGCAGCGTGAAACGACCTTCCTCGGGCGTCTCGCGGTCGAAGTAAACGACAAAGTCCTGGTCCGAGGCCTCGGAAAACTCAAGGTCCCCCTGGTTCCTGCCAAAACTGATCGGCAGGGCGAGCGCGCCCTCTGGCGCCAGCCACGCGACCGCGGCCAGTCCCGAAATCCACGCCGCCACCGCGACGCGCTCAAGAGTAGCGCGCAGGCGCTCAACGGTAGCGCGCACGCGCCGCCTCCAGGTCCGCCGGGGTATCGATGCCGAGCGATTCACCCGAGGCCTCCTGCATCAGGATCCGCCATCCAACCTCGAGCGCCCGAAGTTGTTCCAGCTTCTCGGTCATCTCAAGCGGGCTCGGTGGCAACTGGCAAAACTGATCCAGCGCCTGACGATCGAACGCGTAGACGCCCATGTGAACAAGGAACTCACCCGCCATCGGGCCGTCACCATCGCGATCACACGGGATCGGACTGCGCGAGAAGTAAAGCGCGTGCCCGGTCTTGGAACAGACGACCTTGACGCAGGAGCGCTGCGAAAAACGATGCTGGTCACGCGACCGGAAATACATGCTGGCCATCCGCGTCCCGTAATGTGCCGTGGGCGCGGCATTGCCCGGGCCATGCAAGGCCTTCTCACGCGACTGGTGCGCGGAGAATGATTCACACAGACGGATCAAGTCCAGTGGATCGATGAAGGGCTCGTCACCCTGTACGTTGAGGACCCAGGAAAAAGACTGTAAACCCGCGTCCGCGACAGCCGCGTGACTGCCTGTTCCCTCGTAAATCCGCGCGGCCTCGGCGCACCGGTCCGTCCCGGTCGCGTGGTCGCGGCTGGTCATGACGAACGGGACCTCATGAGTCCGGCAAACTGCAGCGACCCGGTCGTCGTCAATCGCGACGACGATCCTGGCGCCCGATTCCGCAAGGGGCCGCAGGTTCTCGTAAACCCTGACCACGAGCGGTTTTCCGCCGAGATCGACCAGGGGTTTCTCCGGCAGGCGGCTCGATGCCAGCCGGGCCGGCACGACGACCAGCCAGCGACTCAAATCCACCTGCCTGCCTTTGACAGGATCCGTGCGTGCACTGATACCTGTGCTTGCGCTCGTAGACATCCTTGCCATGCTTGCAACTACCTTCGCCGGGTTGATAACATGAACTAACAGAATGTCATAACAACGCGTAAAAAAAACCAGAATTTCCATTTTTCGACGCACGGGACGGCACGATGAACCAGGAGCAGCTTTTCAGCATCTTCTCGGAACGCTTCTGCTCCGAGGCGGATTTCGCGTATCGCTTTTGCGCAACCGTGACCCTCAACGAGAAGGAATCGCACCGCATCACGCACGCGGCCTTCAAGAAGATTGCGGCCAGCCTGGCGCAACACGCCAACGACGAGAACCCGGCCATGACGCTCGTGATCGCTTGCTCCCGGGAAATCCTCGGCGGGGGCGAGATCAAGCCCGGCGACATGGACCACTTCGACCCGGTCATCGCCGAACTGACACACATCAAGGACCGCAAGGCACGACTCGCCTTTGTGGCGGCCGATATTTGCGGTTTCTCCCAGGCCGAGATCGCGACTCTGCTGACTGGATCGCCGGAATCGGCGAAGGAAACTTCCCAGCTGCTGGCATCCGCCCGCGAGGCGTTCTACGGCAACAGGAAGCAAACGGTTTCTCCCCTCGTCTGGTCCATGTTGGCCGAGGCGGTTGACGACAACATCCCGGCGTCAGTCGCCGGTGAATTCGCGCAAGTACGCCAGGCAACGCCCGCGTTTGACAGCGTCGCCGCGGTCTTCCGGTTGCGTCGTGGCCAATTGCAACTCGCCGCGCAGAACTTCCGCCTTGGCGGATCTGAAATCGAGAAACTCAAAAACCTGGTCGCGTCGGCGGAAGTTCGCCACACCCAGGAGGCCCAGCGCATCGAGGAGATCAGTTCTTTCGAGGCGCGGCGCCGCGCCGTCCGCAAACTCGTGTTCGCCGGAGTCGCCCTGGCGGCCATTTTCGGCATCGTTTACAAGATGGCGCCCCGCAAGCAAGCCATCAACACCCTCGAGGTTCTCAGTTACGAAAGCCTGGCCCTCGTCGAGGACGGCAGGGAGAGGCTCGACTTGCCGACCGACAACATCCAGGAAGTGCGGGAATACCTGGCCAGCTATCCGGAACTCGGGTTCAGCCCGAAGGTCATCGCCGCCTCGGCGTCCGGGATGGGCATCGAAGGCGCCAGCGTCCTCGACTACGACCCGACCAAGGTCGCGGTCGTTGTTTACAACGATCCCAAACGGCAGGACCGCATCCTTTATTTCACGATGGCGGGAGAAACCGGCGACCTGCCCAGAGCGGAACCGGGAAATTTCCAGGGCCTGATCTATCAGACCTACGCCTCTGACCGCCTGAACATGATCGCGTGGAACGCCGGCCCCGGCATCCTCGGGATCGCGGCCGGATCGCGCGGGGCGGCAGAACTCGCGGAATTCGTGCGCAAGGGTGCAGCCGGGATGTAAACCCCGGCGCCGCTATTTGTACAGGATCTCGGTCCGGCGTGGGTCAACATCCGGGTTCGCGGTGGACATGAACCCGATCCGCGCCGCGGGCTTGTCGATGAAGTATTCGACGAACGGGAACAACCCCAGCGCCTGGGTCACTTGCTGGCTACCGAAATCGGCGGAGACGCGGATTCCGATATCCGTGGTCAGGGTGGTCTGGGTCTTCGCGTCGGGGTCAATGACCGCCTTCTCGGGTTTGACCGGCAGGATCGTGACCGTCCCCGTGATCTCGCGCCCGACCGGCAACCTCGGATCATTTGATGCCTTGATCCGGGCCACGATCTTCTCAAACTGCAACCCCTTGCCAAGTTCCGAACCGAACGCGCCGCCACGCGCGGCGGCCGGGACGACCAGCAACGGGATTGCCGGACTGAATTCCACTTGGATTTGAAATGATGGTGAGGCGCCATTTCCCGCGCCGCGCGTCTTGTACTGGTGGCGCAACCCTGAGACCGGCGCCAGGGTGCAAACCGCCGTCTTCCAGGGGCCAACGTTGCCAATCTGCTCCGGACGTTTTTCCACGGGGATCACGTCATAGGTGATCGTCCGCTGGAACGGGGCCGCGTCTCCGGCCGCGAGGGGGGAATATTTATCCTTGCACTGCGAGTCGATGGTCGTCGTCGCGTTGAAGGCGAGAGTCGGCCCGGTGAAAGGACCCTGCAGGACAGCCGCCAGCGAGACCGAGACGACGCCGACCGAGTCACCGATGCCGGCAAAACAACCACTCGCCTTGTGCGCGATCCTCAAGGGTCCGGGCGCGGCGAGGCTGGCGGAGAACACTTCTTCGTTGCCGGAACCGAAATTCGCCGGCAGGCCGCAGGCGGTGAACTTCTGGCGGATCGACTCGATGGTCAGCGGCGGAAGTTTGTCGAAGTCAAAGGCGGACATTTCGGTCGTCCCCGGTTTGCCGCCCTTTCCGGTGTCGGCGCTCTTGACGGCATCGGCAGCGCAACCGACATGGAGCGCGGCCAAGGCCGCGGTCGCCACAAATATGGTTACGCGTTGAGAAATTCCGATCACGCCTGACTCCCAGCCTCTCTACATCCCTTGAACTCAAAACTTTTCGGAAAACCCCGCAAGACCCTTGAGGATTCATGAAAAAATTGTTGATGGGGCGGCATTTCACCACTTAGATTCGAGGCTTGCGTAAATTGCGCCCGCCCAGGCGGAGCGAGAAAGGCCTGACATGAACCGCAACCTGACCCTCGAGTTTGTCCGCGTCACCGAAGCCGCCGCCCTTGCCGCGGGCCGTTGGATTGGCCGCGGTGACGAGAAAGCCGCCGACCACGCCGCCGTGGAATCGATGCGCAAGACGTTCGACTCGATCATGTTCGACGGCCGCATCGTGATCGGCGAGGGCGAACGTGACGAGGCGCCCATGCTCTACATCGGCGAAAAAGTCGGATCCGGCCAGGGTCCCAAAGTTGAAATCGCGGTCGACCCGCTGGAAGGCACGACGATCACGGCCACCGGGCGCAGCGAGGCGATCGCTGTGATCGCGGCGTCGGATGAAGGTGGACTTCTGCACGCGCCAGACACTTACATGGACAAGATTGCCGTGGGGCCTGAGGCACGCGGCGTCATCGACATCACGAAATCTCCGACCTGGAACATCCGCGAAGTCGCGCGCGCCCTGAAAAAAGACGTCGAGGACCTCATGGTCATGATCCTCGATCGCCCGCGCCACGCGGATCTGATCGCCGAGGTAAGGGCCTCGGGGGCACGCATCCGTTTGATCGGAGACGGCGACGTGTCGGCCGCGGTGGCAACGGCATGGGAAGACAGTGGCGTTGACATGCTGATGGGTTCCGGCGGCGCGCCTGAGGGCGTGATCGCTGCCGCTGCCTTGCGCTGCCTTGGCGGCGACATGCAGGGAGTCCTTCTGTTTCGCAATGACGAGGAGCGCTCCCGCGCGCGCGCCATGGGCATCACCGACGAGAAAAAAGTTTACGGCTTGACGGATCTCGCCAGGGGCAACGTCATGTTTGTCGCGACCGGTGTGACCAACGGCAGTTTCCTGAGCGGCGTGCGATATTTTGGCGGCGGCGCCCACACGCACTCGATCATCATGCGTTCGGAAACTGGAACCATCCGCGAGATTCGCGCCAAGCATCAATTCGATCGCAAGCCGCGTTACGGCTGGTGACCGGCGTCATGACGGAAACGGCATGCGGCCTTCGGCACGCGCGCGCCTGGCGCGTTGTCGCGGCCATGTGCCTTGCGCTGGCGGCAAGTGGCGCGCGCGGCGGAGGCCTGCCACCCGCAGGTGACGTGATCCGTTTCGATCCCGGGTCACGCCGGGTGACGACCGACGTTTACGATTACATACCTTCGCCGGCAAACCCGTTCCTGTTCCAGCGCATCGATTTCCAAGGGGCGACCGCGGTTGAGGACGCCTCCCTTGATTTGTTCTTCAAGCCGAAGAATTTCTTCAACATCCATCTCGACGCGTCGGATCTGCCGGGACGGGTGCGGCAATCCGCACTGGATAGCGGACGTGTCCTGCTGGACATGGATTTTCTGCTGCGTTTCCTGTTTTTCCGCATCGACGCCGATGTCTCGACCGCCGCCGTGTTCAACCGCGACAACGCGTCGCTGCCCCTGACCTTCAAGGTTCCGGTCGACTCAAGATCCCTGCTGATGCCGGGAAGCGGCGCGTTCTACTCGTGGAAGGAGAAAAACGCCCGCATCACGGACTCCAGCAAAAACTGCTCGGAGCGGGGTTGCGCGTACGTGTTCTCCGGAGCTATCGCGTCCGGTCGCGGATCACGTTTCGCGGTGCGCATGGACATTGGACACGACCTTGTGTCGCAGGGCTTCGTACCGGAACTGGTCCGGGATCAACGCGTCCTGGCCACGGGGCGGGGCTGGCCTCTGGTGTCCGACCGGGGACGTGCCGGCCCAGCACCCGACGCGGAGGCAAGGACAGGCATTTATTTCGAACTGTCCGGACTTGCCGCCGGTGTTTACCGCGTGGACTACAATATCGGACTCTTGCCGGCCCCAAAGGGCTAAAACCACAGGGACTATTGGCCAAAATTCAAGTCACGCGAACAGGCGACCGATAACTCGTCCATGTTCAACACACTCATTCATCCGTTGTCGATCGCGACCGTAATCGCCCTGTCAATCGCGGCCTCGGCCTGCGGGCGTCGCCCGTCGAACTACGGCCTGACCGATGCCGCCAGTTCTTCCGCGGTCCTGAAACAAGGGCAGACCCTTTGCAGCAAGTCCAGTTGTCCGCGACTTGATCTGTCGCTGGACGTCGAGGTCGCCAACCAGTCTGGCTACATTCCCGGATCAACCATCATCCAGGTGCCGGCGGGCAGCTCGACCCAGATGCGATTTACTGCCCGGACCACCGGCAAGTCGATCACCCGCAAGGCCGCGATCCTCCTGAAAGACGCGGCACCGTTCATCCAGCAAGGACCGGTGAGCGCCGGATCCATCACGGTGGCCGCGGCGCCACAAGCCGGCGCCAGCGGCACGATCGAGATCCAGGTGCGCGACCTGACGTATTGCGAGGCGACCGCCAAAAACCCGCAAGATTGCGTCAAGGCATCCGTCGCCAACGACGCCGACAAATTTTACAAGTACACGGTCACGGCCGCCCCGCCCCAGGGACAAGGGGGGCAGGGAGCCTTCGTGTTGCCGTCGCAGGCCCGATGCGTCCAGCCACCGTCCGATCTTGAGCAAACCGTAGGCACCTTGCAGCAAGCGATCGGTATTGGCACGTCGCTCCTCAGGGGCAACTTCATCCCGGTGATCACCAACATCGCCGGTGGCCTCACCAGAGGCGCTGAAGCCGATCGCCAGGGCACCCGCCAAGGTTGTTGACCCGGACGCCAGACCCATTAAGATCGTGCCATGAAGATTCTCGTGGTACAGCTCCGCCAGCTCGGCGACATCCTGCTGACGACTCCCGTCTTGCGGGAGATCAAGCGCAACATTCCAGGTTGCAACGTCACTTTTTTATCGCATTCCATGGGGCGCCTGATCCTCGACGACTGCCCGTACATCGATGACTACTTTACCTATGGCAGTGACTGGACGCTCCGTCAGGAGGCATCCCTGGCGGCGACCCTGCGCGCCCGCAAGTTTGATTACGCGTTTGACTTCATGAACAATCCGAGAAGCGCGCTCTACACCCTGGGTTCCCTGGCCCGTGAGCGTGTCGCGTTTCGTTCCGCGAGATGGTGGTGCTACAACCACTGGGTCCCGCGCAAGGGACCAGACCAGTACATCGTCCGCGATAAATTCAGGATCCTCGAATCGGCCGGGATCAGGACGAACGCGCAGAACGCGGACCAGCTGGTGCTGCCTTGGTTCGAGAAAGAAACCGGGCCACTCATGCGTTTTGTCGGACAGCACCCGTGGGCCTCCGACGCGCCACTGCGGATCGCACTGAGCCCGACGCACCGTCGCGAGGCGCGCCGTTGGCCGCTGGAACGCTATGCGGCACTGGCCGATTTCCTCGCGCGAAACTGGGGCGCGTTTGTTGTCTGGTTGTGGGGTCCGGGTGAGGAACCAGAGATCGATGCCGCCATGGCGTTATGCAAGGAAACCACTTACAAGGCACCACGGACATCCTTCCGCGAGCTCGCGGCGTTGACCGCGAACATGGACCTGTTCATCGGCAATTCCAACGGACCAAGTCATGTCGCCGTCGCGACAGGGACTCCGTCACTGCAACTTCACGGTCCGACGAAAGCATTTGCCTGGTGCCCTCAAAACGCCAGGCATCACGCCATCCAGGGCGCCTCCATGGATGACATCGCGCTGACATCCGTCATCGCCAAGCTCGAGTCCATGCGCCCGGCCCTCGCCGCTTACGCCGACAATCGCAAGGCCGCGGGCGTACGGGTCAACTGGGTCCAGCCAGCTCCGGCGATCCTGCGATGATGCTGAAAGCCTGGCGCGAAAAAATAGACTGGTCCGGCACCATCCATCACGTTTTCCACCGCCCGCCGGGGGAGGACCCGGTGATTGACGGGTTGCGCGGAATGTCCAGCCTTGCGATCGTTTTGTTTCACAGCTTCTACGGCGTGATGTTCCTGCTGAAAAGTCTGGGCCGCGTGACCGCGTTTCTTGACCAGCTGCCGCCAGGGCTGGCTTTCCTTCTGAATACGGACAAGGCCGTGGATGTCTTCTTCATGGTCAGTGGCTATTTGATGGGCGGCACCCTGTTTCGCGAGATGGCACGAAACGGCAAAATCCAGATCCGGCGTTTCTACCAGAAAAGGCTTTACCGGATTTATCCCCTGTTTCTTGCTGGCATCGCCCTCTACGCCTTCGTAAACCCCCGGCAGTCGATGCGAAACCTGATTTACAACCTGCTTTTCATCGATAACTTCCAGATGAAAACCATCATACCCGTGGGCTGGTCCCTGTCGATCGAGATGCAGTTTTATGCTGTCTTGCCTCTGATCGTGTACGCGTTATGGCGCCTGCGTGAGGAATTCCGCCTTTTCGCGCTGGCCGGGTTGTTCGCCGCATCATTCGGCGCCGTGGCTTTGACGTTGATGATGTCGCCCGTGACTTACCAGACGCCATTCTGGCGGTTCCATCCTGAAATTGTCGATCCGGCGCGTTTCCTGGATGTCATCTATTACCAGACGCACACACGTTTTGGTCCTCTTGTGCTTGGACTGATCTGGGCGTGGCTCAGCGTGCGCGATTCCAAAAACGGGCAGCGTCCGTTGTCGCCTGCCTGGGCTGTCGCCGGACTCGCTCTTGCCGCCGTCTGGTCGTATTTTCCCGTGTACCGCAGCGACTCATGGTACTACGCGCATTTTTCGCCGGCTTTCAATCTGTTCTGCCATGCCGCGCACCGCGGCCTCTTTTGCGTTGGCATCTTGATGACCGTCAGATTCGCGCAGAGTGCCGCCACGAACAAAACAACAGGCATCGTCTCCGGACCACTGGCGGCAGGAATCAACGGCATACTCGGGGCCAGGTTCTGGCGCCCGTTTTCCCAGGTTGTTTTCCCCGTTTATTTGTTCCATTTCCCGATGGTGGCCATCGCGGCGATTGTGACCCTCCGGACGGTTGACCGCGCGGCGGTGGTGTCCGTGTCCCTGTGGCAGGTGGCACTCATCTTCACGATCGCGTCAACGCTCGCCCTGATCGCCGGCATTGTCCTCCACGCCCTGATCGAGCGTCCGATGATCCTCTTGGGGGCAAATCGCTGGCGCCAGACTCAAATCACCCGGGAAAGGTTCGATCGCCAATCCGTGTCCGGGTCATAGCCAAGTCGCGCGCGGGCTTTCCTGATCGAAAAATCCAGGTGCAATCCAAGAAACTTGTAACGGGCCTTGTTGATGAACGGGGCGCTCTTGACCCCGGCGATGCGGGAAACCTCATGCACGACCGTGGCAAGGGGCCACGCGACGGACAAGGGAACCGATGCGCGAGGGACGTCCACTCCAAGGCGTCCCGCGATGAACTCCACAAACTCGCGCTTGGTCGGATTGACGCCATCGGTCAGGTTGAAGGCATGCCCCGTGGCCTCATCCTTTTCCATGGCGAGAAAAACAGCCTTCGCGATATTGCCGGCATAGATTGAATTCAGCGCCTGGGTCCCGGGACCAAAAAACGCGAATTTCCCTGTGCGTAACGCGTTGGCCAGTTTCGGCACGACCGTACGGTCACGCTCCCCGTAGACAAAACCGGGGCGCAAGATGACGGCTTCGGACAAATGATCCCGCGGCGGCAATTCACTGCCGCGAAGGACCTGACGGGCATAGGGCAGCATCACCGCGCTTTCGCCGTAGCGCGCCTCGAATACGCCGGATGCTGCCGCCGCGTAGGCCAGCAGCAGGATCTCGCCTTCCGTCTTGGATCTCGTATAGGCATCGAGTGACTTGAGAGCAGGGAGGACCGTCTCGTCCGTGCCGAAGTGATCGCGGGGTTCGTAAACGCCAAGGGAACTCACATGGACGATGCGCTGGATGCCTGCCCGCGAGGCCGCGTCCAGCAACAGGCCAAGCGCATCGACATTGTCGCGCCGGAAATCCGCCAACTCGCCCCAGTCGCCGACACGGGCCGCGCAATTCACGACAAATCGCGCGTCCTTGCACAATGTGTTCAGGGCGGCCTTGTCATGAATGTCGCCCATGACTTTCACGACACCCAGAGAATCCAGAAATCCCGTGTCGCTCGTTGGCCTGACAAGGGCCACGACCGCGAAACCGCGCCGGGCAGCCTCCGCCGCGACATGACTGCCAACCAAGCCGGTCGCGCCCGTGATCGCGATCTTGACCGGAGTCATTGATCTGGACCGAGAACGCGGCAAACAAAACCTTTCAGGTAATTGCCCTCGGGAAATGAAAGCAGTACCGGATGGCACGTTGCCTGAAACAGATGACGCGTGATGTTGACATGACGACGGGCCTCCACCGAGGCCGAAAAAAGGACCTTCTGGAAAAGTTCGGCCGGGATGAGGCCCGAGCACGAGAACGTCGCGAGAAAACCACCGGGATTGATGATCTGCATCGCCAGGCGGTTGATATCCTTGTATCCACGGCAGGCACGGTCCACATGGGCGGCGCTCTGCGCGAACTTCGGCGGATCCAGGACAATGACGTCAAACGTCCGGCCCTCGTCGCGAAACTGACGGAGGACATCGAACACGTCGCCCTCCAGCGACTCATGATCCGTATCGGGGCAGGCCGCGCGGTTCAACTGGATGTTCTCATCGCAAAGGGCAAGCGCCGGGGCGCTGACGTCCACGCTCAGGACATTTTTGGCGCCGCCGACAGCGGCCGCCACGGAAAAACCGCCCGTGTAACAAAACGCGTTGAGGACCGAAGCCCCGCGAGCGATCTCGCGCACTGCCTGGCGACTGTCCCGTTGATCAAAATAAAATCCCGTCTTGTGCCCGCGAATGATGTCAACGCGGAAGTTGAGGCCATTTTCCTTGACCATGACGCCCGTCTCAGGGGGAGTGTTGCCCCAAAGGACACCCGTTGTCTGCGCGAGGCCTTCCATCGCGCGAACCCCCTCGTCACTGCGCTCGTAGATTCCTGAAAGAAATCCGGTCCCGTAATATTTCCCGGCGACGCGCACCAGTGCCTCGACGATCGCCCCCCTGGCGCGCGCCATGCCGGCCGTCAGGATTTGCAGGACAAACCAGTTCCCGATGCGGTCGACAATAAGCCCGGGCAACAGGTCCGCCTCCGCGTGAACTAGCCGGTAACCGGTGGTGCCGGCGGGATCGAACAACCCGGTCCGTGAACGGAAGGCCAGATCGAGACGCTTTTCAAAAAACGACACATCGACCTGCGCCGCGGGATCCCACGACAGGACCCGGCAACGGATCTGGCTCTTCGGGTTGAAGTAACCGCGGGCCAGCCACTTGCCACCGTGATCGACGACGTCCACGATGGCGCCCGGATCGATCTCTGACAGGGCATCATCCGACTTCTTGTCGAGGGCGCCGCTGAAGATCCAGGGATGACGCTGGTTGACGGGTTTTTCCTTGCCAGGCTTGAGGCGGACTTGAGGAAGTGTCGAAGTCATCACGTCTCGCAATCTCTAATTTGTGAAGCAAAATCATATCATATCGCGCGCAGGCGGCCCGAAAGGACCTCGGACCGGAAATCCGGTGACCGCGCGTTGACGCGCGCGCAGGTATCCCGGCCAAGGATGGTTTCTGCGACCTGGTATTCCTTCCGTGCGTCGGTGGCAAAAATACCCGGGTCATCCGTGGCCAGGCAGATGCTGAGTCCTTCGGCCACGAATTCGCGCACGGGATGGCTGGTCGCGTCTGGCACACCGGCCACAATCAAGTTGGATGTGATGCACGACTCTATGACGCAAGATGACCGCGTCGCGACGTGACGGCGGGATTCCGGTGAGAACCCCAAAGCCACCGCGTGACCCACGCGATGAGCCCCCAGGTTTACCGCCCCCATGACACGGGCCACTGCCTGTTCCACCGACCCATTCTCCATCGTCTCGCCAGCGTGGATCAAGAGCGCCAGCGCGTGCCTAGGATCGCTCGCGTTGTCGGCATGAATCTGGCGGCAAACGGGTTCGAGAGTCATCACATCCGACGTCTCCTCGTAACCGCTGAAATCAATCGCCGTCAGGTACTTGCTGGTGTCTTCAGGTGTCGCGGCCTGCCACGCCTTGAGGTTCGCGTATTGCGTCAAGGCCTCGGCGGGATTCCGCGAAAGGCTCATCGCCAGCCTGGGCTCGAAGGTTCCCGAGGACTCCGCGGCAATCAGGCGCATGAGTTCACAGACGCCATCGAGGTGTTCCTTGATCGTGTAATTCGTCGTCAATGGCGTGCGCGGCGGATACACGTAACGGTATTCGACGTGACGCCGCCCCTCCGCGCGATGTGTTTCCATCACCCGTCGCAACACCCGCAGGTCGTCGCGCTCATGCGACACAGGAAACAGGGCAATCGCCAGAGCGAATCGCGCCTCGAATTCCTCGAACCGCATCGCCCTCGTGCACAAATAATTTTCAGCCAGTGTCTCGATCCCGGTCGAGGTCCGCCAATAATGAGGCCACGCCGGGCGCGTGCCAGCGCATATTTCAAGCCTTCCGGCGTATGCCTCCAGGCGTTCGACCCGATTTTTCCAGGAATCGCGGCCGAGTTCCCAGACATCGACCGGCCTCAGGCAACCGTACAAATGAACATGCAAATCCGTGTGGATGAGACCAGTCATGCGTTGCCCTCGAACAAAACGGCCAGCTCGGCGGCGTCATAGCGAATCATGACGGAACCTGACCGTTCAATCTGCCACAGCCCCGCGGGGTCGCCCTTGCGCTTGCGCAGGTTGCCCTTGCGCGAGACGTAGACTTCTCCCGCGCACCCACCACGCAGCTTCGAATAATGAATCGCGAGGATTCCCGCCGCGCGCAACACCGCTGGCGGCAATTCCGTTTGCCCCTTGAACTGGCGCGCCGGGACGATGACGTGGGATCCTGTGCTGCCGACCACGTGCAACCACCAGTCGTTCGCCGCGGCGGCCTTGACCAGACGGTCGCTCTCCTCGGCACCCTTGCCAACCATGAGCCGTGTTCCGTCTTTCAACTTGAAATCATGCCAGTCAGACGCCACGGGACGCGCGGCCTTGACCTTGCTCTTGACCTTGCTCTTGACCCTGCCCTTGACCTTGACTTGCCCGTTCGAGTCCGCACGGGGCTTCAGGCCGTGATGCCGCAAGATCGCCGTGACCTCGTCCTCCCCCATCGCTCTCGCGCGCAACCGGGTGAGATCCGACTCCATATCAAGAACCGCCCCGCGCAATTTGGCCGACCGTTGCCCGGCCTCTTGCAGCGATTTCTCCAGTCGTTTTAGTTCCTTGAATGCCGCGTCCATCTCGCGTCCCCGGCCCTCGGCCCGCAAACGGTGCGCGTCTGTCCGGGCCGCCTCAACGGCAGATTCGATCGGCTTGTGGCGTTCTTCTTTCTGAATCGACTTGCGCAGGGTCTTCAGCCGGCGCGCCAAACGGTCGCGCGCCTCACGCTGATACAGAGGCAACAAGTCATCCGGCTCGCCAAGCTGCGGTACCTCATCAATAGCCTCATCCCTAACATGATCCACGACCGCCGCCAGCAACTCCGGCAGGATGTCGCGAAGAGAAGCGCGCTCGCTGCCAGACATCTGGTGCGGCAAAGTAAAATCAAGGGGACGCCGCTTTGTGAAAATCCCGCCCGTGCTGAGCCGCATGCGGACACAAGGTTCCGGCGCGCATTCAACCAGCGTGATTTCCGGGGCGGATCCGCCCGTCAGTCGCGCACAGGCCCGCGGATTCTCGCCATCTGAACCAAACGGGAGCCACCATGTCCGCGAATCGGCGTCATGCCAGATCGCCGAAAGAAACAAACTTTCCCCCCACGTGCGGCACAGCGACGCGAGGTTTCCCGCGGCATTGGCCGTCGATGGTTTTTCCGCGACGATCTCAGGCCCGTGACGCCGCGGATGCGCCGAAAGCACCAGATACTTTCCCGTTTTTTTCACGGGCCAGACAAGCGCCGGTTCCTCGACCGACGTCTGGAGGCATTTACCTAGTATGACCGGCATTGGCTTCCGCCGCGGCCTGGGTGGAATCAAGTGCGGACTGGACCCTGGCACGGGCTTCACCGAAGGCGGACCCGTGTGCGTCCGGGGGCACGGAAACCGGTTCGCCATAAACAACGTGGATGGTCGCGAATGGCTTGGGAATCCGGAATTGATCCCAGCTCTTGTGAAGCACCCAATGCCGGTCCGCGACTGCGGCAAAAGGAACAATCGGGATGCCAGCGCGCCGCGCGATATCGACAACGCCCGATTTCAGTACGCGGCGTGGTCCCCGTGGCCCGTCGGGAGTGATTGTCGGCAGGTACCCGTCGGCCGTGACCTTGACGAGTTCCTCGCGCGCCTCGGCGCCGCCTCTTGAGCTGCTGCCGCGGATCGTCCTGAAACGCATCTTCTCCATCACGGCCGTCACGATCGCCCCGTCTTTTGACAGGCTGGCCAGAGGCGCTGTCTTGGTCCCCCGCAACAGGACGATCGAAGCCAGGATGTTCTCGTGCCAGCAAATCTGGGCATAGGATCCCGATGTCAGTCGCGCGGCGGCCGCGCGAAAGTGCTGGTCTCCCGACACGCGGAATTTCCATGTCATGGCAAACGCCTGGAGCATCCCGTGGATCAACCATACGGTGAACCGTTCGGCCAAGGACAACTCGTGCGAAGTCACTCCAGTGCCCCCTGGACTTCCGGCTCGTCGATGCCGTCACCATCCTCGTCCTCGGCCGTCCCCGCTTCACGCGCGCATGCCTCGGCATCGCCCTTCAAACACTGGTCCTTGTTCGCCTCGGCGAGATACGCCTCATAGGACGCGAGGGGACGCCCGAAGTTTCCCGTGGCCAGCGCCTGCAACCACTGTTGCTGGGTGATGTAACCGTTGCGCCGCATGTTCAGGACAATCTTCGCGAATCTCCGCTCGCCGAACGAGGTCAGATCGCGCTTGCGAAGTCCCGCCGACCATGAGTTCGGACTCGGAATGACGAGGGCAAGGTGCGCCGCTTGCTCGATCGTGAGCAAGGACGCCTTCGTCCCGAAATATTTTTCCGCGGCGGCCTTGATGCCATAAATCCCATCGCCGTATTCGGCGAGGTTCACATACCACTCCAGGATGTCATCCTTGGGCATGATCGCCTCGAGCAGCAGCGCGCCGGTCGCCTCGCGCGCCTTACGGATGATGGTCTTCTCCCGCGACAGGAACGCCATCTTGATCACCTGCTGGGTGATCGTTGATGCGCCCCGCACATAACGTTTCTTCTTCCGGTTCAGCTCGATGCTCTTCTCGATCTCCTGGAAATCAAGACCGTGATGCTGGTAGAACCGCCCGTCTTCCGCGACCACAACGGCGTTCAGCAAATGCCGCGAGATCTGTTTCTTGTCCACCCAGCCCGCTTCTCCGGGCCCGACCACAGCGTAGGTCATGCCCTTTTTCTTCGTCCACTGCTTGACGGTAACGCTGCCGACAAGAAGTCGCGGCACCCACGGGATGAACCACAACACGAACGCGGCAAGCAGCGCCAGGATGACCCACTTGATCCGGACCGGGTGCGAAACGCGCGGCTTGATTCCGTCCATCACGGAGTCAAGATTGGTTGCCTCTGAATTCGGCTCGATCTCGTTCAATGGGAATTCTTTCCTAGTGATTTCCGGCCGCGAACCCACGGACAAGTTTCACGAGGCTTCCAAATCCCGGAATGTTCTCGTAGAGCATGCTGCCCAGATCGAAGTAGTCACGATGGTAGACCGCCTTGCCATTTCGTGACCTCACGTAGCTGACTCCATCCACACTCATTTCCTTGCCGGACTTGAGGCGCTTGTGTTTGAGTCGCATGGTCCAACGAGCGTATGTCTCGTCGCCGACACAAATCTCGCTGGTCACGTCAAAGTGAATTTCGATCACGTTGTCGTAAAGGCGCGAGTAATAACTGATCAACCGGTCCCGTCCCTCAAGATGCACCATGGGATCATCAAACACAGCCGCGGGATCGTAGAAGGCCTCGCACGGCCCTTTCATGTTGGACTTGGAAACACTGTTGAAAAACTTCGCGATCGAGACATCGAGCGCCATCGTCATTCCTCCGGGTCGTGCACTTCCTGCCGCTTCACACTTTCGCCAGCGGCGCGGTCTTGTAACCAACTTTCAAACCGTCGATCGGCAGGGCCGACAGTTCCTGCAAGAACGCGTCCGTCACATCCACGGACAATTCCGGCGCCGCCACGGCCACCTCGACATCATTTATCTGCAACTTGAACCGGACGCCAGCGCGTCCCTTGTGACGTGAGCAGACATCCTTCAGCCTTTGCAACTGGTCGCGCCCACTCGCCCCACCGCGTGTCATGGCCATGCGTAATTCGATTCCCTGCACACGCTCCGCGCGAACCTGCTCCAATGGAATCATCCGCTCCATCTTGAATCGCGGCGGCGCCCCGTTGAACCCTTCCGACATGTCCCCGACGACCACCACAGGCGATCCCGGTTTCGGGAACTGTTCCGGGATATCCCGCGCGAAACACAGCGCCTCGAGCTCGCTCGAATCATCCTCAACCGTGACGTAGGCCATCCGTTTGCCCGACTTGGTCAGGCGTTCCTGGACATCCTGAAACACCGCGACAAGCCCCACTGAACCCTTGCCCGTCAATTGATCCACGTCCGCAAGGCGGGCCTTCGAGAACAGGCGCACGTCTTCCTTGTAAAAGTCCAGGGGATGCGCGCTGACGTAGACGCCGAGGATCTTCTTCTCAAGTGCCAGCCACTCAAGGGGCGTGACCGGTGGTTTCGCGTTGGTAGGGGTCGGCCCCCACGCCGGATTGGCGTGATCCACCCTCCGGTCCCCCGACATCGACGACTCTTCCGGCTCATCATCATCCATCAGCCCGTCGAACAACCCGCCCTGGCCGGTACTCTTCGCCGTGTGGTGGGTTTCGCTGTATTTGACGAGATCCCCGATCATGCCCGTCAAATGGGGACGCGACATGCCGAACCCGTCGAGGGCCCCGGCCTGGATCAACAGTTCCAGGGTTTTCTTGCCGACGCGATGCAAGTTCACGCGCTGCGCGAGGTCGGTCAAATTGATGAACTTCCCGCCAGACTCGCGTTCCTTGATCAGGTCCTCGAGGACGACGACACCGATCCCCTTGATGGCGCCAAGCCCGAACCCGACTACCCCTTTTCCGGCGACATCAAACTCAATGCGGCTGCGATTGATGTCCGGCGGCAGGACCGTGAACTTCATGCGACGACACTCGGAAAGATACCGGACAACCTTGTCCGTCTTGTCGAGATCGCACGTCATGATCGACGCCATGAACTCTTCCGGGTAGTGGGCTTTCAAGTAGGCTGTCTGGTAACTGACAAGGCCGTACGCGGCCGAGTGCGACTTGTTGAAACCGTACTCGGCAAACTTTGCCATCAGGTCAAAGATCGACTCGGCCTTGCCCTGGTCGACGCCGTTGGCCGTCGCGCCCGCGACAAAACGCGACTTCTGCGCGGCCATTTCCTCGGGATTTTTCTTGCCCATCGCGCGGCGCAGCAAATCGGCCTCGCCCAGCGTGTAACTCGCAAGACGCGCCGCCGTGTTCTGGACCTGCTCCTGGTAAAGGATGATCCCGTAGGTTTCCTTCAGGATGGATTCCAGTTGCGGCAACGGATATTCGATTCTCTGGCGGCCATGCTTGCGCTCGATGAAATCGTCCACCATCCCGGAACCCAGCGGCCCCGGACGGAACAGGGCCACCACGGCGATGATGTCCTCAAACGTTGACGGTTTGAGTTTCACCAGCAACTGCTGCATCCCCTGGCCTTCGAGCTGGAACACGCCGACCGTATGGGCCGCGCTGACCATCTTGTAGACCAGCGGATCCTCGAGGTTGATGCGGTCGATGTCGAAATCCGGTTTTTTACCCGCGCGAATCAGTTTCACCGCGCGGTCGATCACCGTCAGGGTTTTCAGGCCCAGGAAGTCAAACTTCACGAGGCCGACCTTCTCGGCCATCTTCATCTCGAACTGCGTGATCAGCCCGTCGACTTCGGTCGTATAAACCGGCACGTAATCGATCATTGGCCCGTCGGACATCACGATGCCGGCCGCGTGGACCGACGTGTGGCGCGCCAGACCCTCAAGGGCGCCGACCATCTCAAGCAATCCCGCCACCGCGTCGTCGCGCCCGGCCTCTTCCGCGAGGCGCGGCTCGACTTCCATGGCGTCCTTGAGTTTCACGACCTGCTTGTCGGGAATCTTGTTCGGGATCAACTTGGCGATGCGGTCACACTTGCCGTAGCTGATGTCCATCACGCGCCCGATGTCGCGCACGGCGGCCTTGGCCAGCATCTTTCCGAAAGTGGTGATTTGCGCCACGTTGTCGGCGCCGTATTTGCGCGTGACATACTGGATGACCTCGTCGCGGCGGTCCTGGCAGAAGTCGACGTCAAAGTCGGGCATCGACACGCGCTCGGGATTCAGGAATCGCTCGAAGACAAGGTTGAACCGGATCGGATCGAGGTCAGTGATGCGCAACGCGTACGCCACGAGTGACCCTGCGCCTGACCCTCGGCCGGGGCCGACGGGAATGCCATTGTCCTTGGCCCAGTTGATGAAGTCCTGGACAATGAGGAAGTACCCCGAAAAACCCATTTTCAGGATCACATCCAGTTCAAAATCGAGGCGGGCACGGTATTTCGCCTTGGCATCGGCGTCGAATTTCGGGCCGTAACTTTCGGAAAGTGCCGCGAGGCGTTGTTCCAGCATTTCCCCGGCGCGTTGGCGCAGATACCCATCGGCCGTCTCGCCCTCGGGCACCGGGAACTTGGGCAGGTAGTACTTGCCGAACTCAAACTTGACATTGCAGGCATCGGCGATCTTTCGCGTGTTCGCGACCGCCTCGGGCCATGCCCCGTAGACTTTCTGGAATTCGTCGTTGTCGAGGACATGAAACCGCGCGTTGCGGTACCTCCCGCGCAAGTCGCCGACTTTCAGTTCGTGTTTAATGCCCAGCAGGATCGTGTGGGCATCCGCGTCACCGGCATTCAGGTAATGCGCGTCCGCGGTTGCAACAACCGGCAAACCAAAATGCCGCGCCGCGGCCACAAGATCCGGCAAGGCGGCTTTCTGGACCGGCAGGTTGTTGTCGATGATCTCGATGAAATAGTTGCCCTCGCCAAACGAGGCCCGCATCGCGTCGACGTGGGATTTCAGCGCGTCGTAGGCCGCGTCCGCCATGCTGGATTCACCGGCGGTCTTCCAGCGGTTCCATTCACGGACCAGCCACGCGAACTCGCCGCGCAGGCAGGACGACAACGCGAAGATGGTGTTGCCCGGGCGTTCGTCGACGTGGACTGTCGCGCAGACGGGAATTTCCCTGAGGTTTTCCAGATATCCACGGCTGACCAGGCGGATCAGGCGTTTGTAGCCATCGTTGTCCTTGGCCAGGAGGGTCAAGTGAAACGCGCTCGCGTCGGGCGGCATGGCGCCGTCGCGTTTCATGTATCCTGCTGCCGCGGCGCGCGGTTCACAGAAGATCTCGCAGCCGATGATGGCCTTGACGCCTTCGGCCTTCGCCTTGATGTAGAATTCCACCGCGCCGAACAAGTTGCCGTGATCCGTGACGGCGACAGCGTCGTGGCCGAGTGACTTCACTTTCTTGATGAGGGCCGGAATGCGGATCGACCCGTCGAGAAGTGAGTATTCACTGTGCGTATGAAGATGAACGAAACTCACGGGCAAACTACCAATGTCTCACGCGAAATTGCCTGTCAGGACTGATCGTTCACCCTATCACCCGCCGCCCTGACCGTCACGCCCAAACCATTTGAACCGTTTTAGAAACGTACCGCCAAACCTAACGCCGGCCTGGGTGTTGGCCCGTTGATGGGCCCCGAAATTGGCTGATGGGCGACGGCCATTTCACCGCCCGGATCGACGAGCGATAAATTCAGTTGGAGATTGTCCAAAAATGCTGAATGTTCATTCAGCAACCGCCATTTCCGGTTTTGATCAAAAGGCGTAAAAATAAGGTTGAACACTTCGGCAAACTTGAATCCGAAAAACGTGCCAGCGGCGATGACAGCCGCACCGCAAAGCGTGTTGCCCCCTCCAACCAAGCAACCCGGCGCGGCCGCAACAGCCACTACGGCAGAAACACCCTCCCCGATTGCGTAAGTCCTGCCATCCAGGAAGAATCGTCCTTGCACGGCATGACCCAGGCCAAATCCCGGAAAATACCCGACGACGGTTCCCAGAATGTGCTGCCATGGCTCAATGAGACCAATTTCCTGAATTCGATCGACTTCCTTTTCAGAAAATTTTCGAGTCTTGGCCACTTCTGAGGCAAACGCCGACCCGTTAAAATAGAGCGCCACGATCAGCAAGCGGATCCAAACCATAAAAGTTGCCTCGGACTTGGTTTTGATTCGCTAAAGGGTACGCAGCCAGTTGGCGGATGTCCAGATCCGGTTATTTACCCTGCTGGAAACTGGCCCGCGTCCAAGCAAGTTGCCATAGTCGTGGCGTCAGAAGAAGCGTCCATATGGGACAAGGATTTCCAGTCCCGCGTACTTGTCGTCAGAGAATGTCGCGCTGACATATTTTCTGGTCGCGGTCCTGGATTGCATCTTCAGGCCAAGGTTGGACAAACGGCCCGTGGCAAACCTGCCCTCAAGTGTTATCAACTGGCCATTTTCACCGCTGGAGTCGTCTTTTTGGCGCGAAGACTGAAAAGTAGCTTCAACGTTGAGGTCTTTCTTGCCCAGTCCCAATCCAATTGCGATGTCAGTTTCGGTGCTGGGGGTTTCACTTAAAGCGTCTTTGCCACTCATCGAGTCCAGAATCAAAATACCGTAGGTGGCTCCGCTTAATCCGAGGCGAGCCATCACCTGAAATTCTTGCTGGAGTGAATAAGTCCCGCCGTTTTTATTGCCGCTACCGGCCATGCCAAACTCTGCGGATATTTGATTTGTACCTGTCCGGTATTCCATGGCCACTACTGGCCGACTGGCAGAAATGGACGCCGATTGGCCAAGTATTTTCAGGGTGAACGAGTTGTATTCCAGTCCCAATCCAACCTGGAAATCAGGCGACACATGATAGGCGCCAGCCACTCCGATCACGGTACTGTTTGCACTGGAGTCACTGCTGTATCTGGCGTTAAGGTATGTCGGACTGAGGACGACGGCGAAATTCTTGCTCGTGGGCAACGCGAATTTTCCGCGGATCCCGTCGAAATAAAACGTTGACGTCCCACTGGCGGACTTTCTGGTGTTTTCCGCGTAAACAACCCCAAGGTTCATGAAACCATTTGGCGCGCTGAGTCCCGTGGTGGTCATCGTATCCAACGGGATCAGCGTTGCCGGGCCGTTGCCCGATCTTGTCGAGGTTGCGTCGGCCTCTTCCTCGCCTGGAGTGGTGTCGGCGAAGGCTGGCTTTTCGTCCCTGTGCGTGCTCGTTGACGCTGGCTTCTTTTTATTTCTCGCGGTCTTGTTTGCCGGCGCCGCGAACGCGCTGACGGAGAACCATGCCGGGACAAGCACCAAGGTCAGAAAGCGTGGAAATGAGAGCATGGCTGGTCCTGTTCTGGGGTTTTATTTTCACGCAACTTGAAAAAAAGGAGGGGACATGGCAGTCCCCTCCTCGCCTCTGAAATGCCCTGAAATCATCCACCAAAAGCCGGGACACCCGTGAACGCCGTTGACAGCTTGCCGCAGTAGTCTGGCACAACCGTCCGCAAATCAACGTTGTTTGCCTCGGTGGCTGGAACCGAGAGGGTTTGACCGCCCCCGACGTAAGAGCCGCCGACCTTCGTACCGAGGGAAACCAGTTCCAGCGAGCTCTGCAACGCGGCACAGTCGGCCAGTGCCGTCAGGGTCAAGTCAGACGCCTTGAAACAGGCGTGATACAGCGAGGCCGAGGCGCTGAGGGTCCGGTCCTGGGTCTGGATGTACAGGAAGTTGGCGTTGGACTTGACGTGCATCTGGTTGGCTCCGATACCGACGCCACCTGCCGTCAGTTCCAAAGTGCCGGCGGCAACGTCCGCCTTGAAATGCATCAGGGTCGAGGAACCGCTGAAGTTGTCGGTCTTGCCCTGATAAACAACGGCCATGTAGGCGTCGACCGCCCGGTCCGCGTCGCTGGTTCCAGAGATCTTGGCCATCGTCATCACACAGTGGTCGCTGCCGTCGAGATCCTTGGTGGCCCCGTCAACCAGGTACCAGTCGTTGTCCTTCTTGCCAAAGGCCAGGGTCAGGCCCGGGTCGGCCGTTTCCTGACACTGCACGTGGAGCGGGAAAGTCGTCGTCCCGGTCGAGGCCGGCACGCTGAAATTACTGGATACGTCGACGGGCGTCGATCCGAGACAGTCCGGCGCCTTGTCCATGCCTGCAACGCGGGAATCGTAATCCTTCATCCGGTTGTCAACGTTCTTGACCAGTTTCAGAAGGTTGGTCGGACCTTCGGAGAAGAGGCGGGATTTCACGATGTCCAGCATCGCGGTCTTGTCCGCGTCGGACGCGGGTTCTTGCGGGGCGACAGTCAACTGTCCGCGGGTCACTTTCGCGGTTGCCTCCATCACGGCGGCTTTTCCCAATGTCACAGAGGAAGCAGTCCCCGACGCGATGCGCAACTGGCCCGGCGTCACGGTGGCCGTCGGCGGATAGGCCTGGGGCGCGCCGATGCTGCCACCGTTTTTCTTGTCCTTGCCGCAGGCGTAAACAGCGATGACGCTGGCCGCGGCGCAAGCCACCGCTGCCCGTGAAAACTTGATCGACGATAACATCCTAGCACCTCGTCAATGAAATGGGGGGAGAACACGCAAGCGGATTTTACGCCGCGGGGGTGGGGTGAGTCAAAGGGCGGAAGAGAGGATTCTTCGGCCTGCGGCCTCAGAATGACGGGCGCTGGACTCGGAGGGAGGGGGGCTGGACTCGGAGGGACGGGGTTAGGGAGCCCGTTTGATGCGTTCGCAGGCGATCAGCGTCGCGCCGGCGATCGCGAATGGCATCAGGAAGATCTGGGCCAGGGGGAAGATCAGCCACACCCCGAGTCCGATCAGCGCGGGCGCGTCGCGCAGGGCCATGCCGATGCGTTCAGAGAGCGGCAACCCCCGACGCGCGAACGGGTAATCGTACAGGTTCCAACCGAGGACCAGCGCGGTGACCAGGGGCGTCACGACATTAAGTCCCGGAATCAGCAAGACGATGAGCGGCAGGGAAACGCTGATGAGGCCTTTCTTGAATTCATCAACCGCAAGGCGCCAGGAAAAGAGCGGAGCCGCCCTGGTATTCGCCGCCGCGCCCAGCACGTCCCGTTCGACTGCCAGCGAAACCCGGTCGAACACCGGCGAAGCCAACACCGCCGCGACCACAACACTCGCGCCCAGGACGAAAAGAAACAGGGCGACGCCGACCACGCCCTTCAGCCCGAACCAGAGGGCCAGTTTCCACGGATCTTCCGGGCGTTTGAACAGCAAGTACCCGTAAAGACTGGCGTTATACTCAAAAAACGCCCAGACCCCTGCCGAGAAAGTCACTGCGCCGAACAAAAATGGAACCAGGAGCAGCGCCAGCCACCCTGGATGCCTGCCCAGCCAGCGGCATCCGCCGATAAAGGCCGAAAATCCGCCAACGAAACCCCGGACTGGACCAGGCTCATCACCGGCATTTCCAACGTTTTTAGACACTTGCCCCCCTTGACCGCGCCACTGCGGCTACCGCAAACAGGGTCGCGCCATCAAGGCGCGGAACGCCTGCTTTCATCAGTCTCTCACGAAAAAGGTTCACGAAAATACGGGAAAAGGCTATAAACGTCCGGGTCTTTTAATGACAGGACCAGGGGGTTTTTTGGGCTTCAATCCGAAAACGTCATTTCGCAAAGGCATCTTTTGCTCCACCGTGGCGCTGACTCAGCTCCCGGGTTGTGGATCGGCGAAAGTTGACACTGGCGACAACTCCGAAGCCCCCCTGCGCCCGGCACCGGTCGCGCCCGCTGGCAATGGCGACTGCTGGGCACCCGCGAAAACCCTCCCGCCATCCATCATCGATTTCTGTGAGAGGGTTCCCGCGCGCTTGAAGTCCGATTTCAACGCGGCGATGGAACCGGTTTGCTCCCAAGGCAAACTGGTGAACTTGCTTCGCTCCGACTGCGGTTGGGATGGCTCGGGGCCCGCGACAGAACACATCCGGGTCTTGAAATCGACGCCCGTCAGCGACCACGACGCGACCGATTTTGAATACTTGTCCGCTTACGCCCTGAACGCCGGGCCGGCGCCGTTCTCGTACCCGGCCACCCTGATGCTGGTGGCCCTGGAACCCGCCAAGTTCCGCAGCGCCTTTGAAATCCCCGGCGCCGCCACCATCACGCCAGACGGACGCGGTTCATCCTTCAACGGAGAGACCACGCGGTTCCGGTACAACTTCGAAGTCAACGGCATGGCGAAGTTCGGTTTTACCGGCGACGTCGACATCTTCCGCGTGGATCCGAATCTGGTCGTCGTGTTCAACCAGGCCGTCGAGAACCTCGAAGGACTCAAGGTCCGGCGCAACATGACCATCGTCTCGAAACTTGACGATAGCCGCGAAAAACTGGTCTCGGTCGAGCAGCGTCTCGTTCCAGACATGGGCCAGCATCAAATCGCCCTCGCCAAGATGCTCAAACTCGACCAGATCGAGATGGAAAACCGTTACAAGAACTCCAAGGTCCGCGAGGCTCCACCCGAGCTGGCGCGAATGACCTTCTAATGACCTTATGACAATCCGGCCACGTCCCGGAACACTCCTGGAAAAAAAAGACACCGTGAACCTCTTCCATAAAATTCGATGCGCGCCAGCATGGGCCCCGTTTTTGGCCTGTTCTCTGGCCATCGCGGTGATCTCCTGCGGGCGGGTCGACCGGCGCCCCCATTACGACGACCCCAAAGATTACGGACGCACGCCGGTGGCGATCGATGCGCCGGCTGACCAGGGCGACGCCGGGGGCCACGGCAGCACCCCCGCCGCGGTCCGCGTCAACGCGCCGGACCCGAATACCGTCGTCGCCTCGGTCATGTTCAAGGGTCAGGTGGATCCCGACTCTTTCCGGTTCGTGACGTCTTCCGGAACGATCCTCAACCCATGGGATCTCCCAGGGTCGAGTTACTTGAGGAATTACTTCGACGGCGACCAGAGCATCCTCTTCTACGGCCGCCAGACCTACGGCGATGAAACCACCGGCGTCAGCCGTCTGATCCAGGACGGCATCTCGAACAGCGCCGACATGGGTGTGGTGATTGGTGGTGAAAGTGAGAGCGGTACCCAGATCCTCGAGCGCCTTGTCGGAAACGACGACATCAAAGGCGCTTGTCCGACGGCCGCTGTCTGCATCCAGTCGATGGTCTGGAAACCGGTCGCCGGCCAGGTGAAGACTTTCTGCTACAAGGACGCCGCGTCCGGGGCGCTGACGCTGTTCCCGTACGCCCCTGCCCCGAACTTCCCCGCGAAGGACGCGAAGAAGGCCGCAGGCAGTTACGGGCCATACCGGATCGAAACCTACGAAGGTGAAGTCAATTGCCAGAACCTGGCCTTTGACCAGAAATCGCGCGAGAGCCACGACGTACGCGAGAGCCACGATGTAATGGTCCGGTTTCACTTCATCCCGGCGCCGAAATTCCAGTACAACATCAAGAAGAAAAACAAGATCGAGGCCGACTACGCGGTCCGCGTCCTGATCGACAAGTCGGGACGCGAGAGCCCGCAGAACGAGCAGCCTTACGTTGACTCCTTCTCGCGCATGCAGGCCTACTCCGAGTACTTCATCAGCGAGAAGGAAAAATCACTGGTCAAGATCATCAAGCGCACGCGCAAGAGCATCAACTTTCCGGGCGATGACACGTGGATCGGTTCCCTGGTCCGCGGATACAACGCCGTGAGCCCGGTGACCGGAGTCCTGATGGATGTCCACGCCGAGTACTGCATGAACCTGCTCGACAAGCAAATGGTCAACGAGTGCCGGGCTGACGGAAAGGCTTCGCGATGAGATCGCATGCGACGAGATCACATGCGACGCGATTTGCCGTGAATTCGATGGCGACTCTGGCGGCCTTGATGGTGTTCGCGGGTCGCGCGCATGCCCAGGACCTGTTCCCGGCGGGCGTTGAAACCAAGGCTGCCGGCATGGAATCAGCGATTGCCGTCCGGTCTGCCCCGGCCACACTGTACAACCCGGCCAACCTGGGACTCGAGCCCGCGCGAAAACGGGCGTACCTGGAAGCCGGAGCCATCCGCGCGCGGATGGCCTACGAGCATCCACAGTATGACCAGGTGTTTGTTGAAGTTCACTCGCCGGTCGCGACGGCCGGAGTCACCGGCGCGTTCCTCGATCAGAGACTCCGCGCCGGACTCGCGATCTTCCCGTCGAAGAGCGGCGGCATCGTGATCAACGGGATTCCGCAACCGGTCGCCGGTGAAACCCATTCGCTCGCGGTCGAGAATTCGGACCAGACCATCAAGACGGCCCTGGGTGCGTCCTGGGCCGTGTCCCCAGGAATCAACATCGGGACGGGGATCATCCATACTTCCGAGGACCGGCTGCTTTCGGCCCGCGTCGTAGGATCGGCAACGCCACTTTTGAATCAAAAAATGGCCAATGACTTCACGCGTGGGATTGCCGGCGTGCGCGCCGATTCCAAGATTGGCAGCGTCGCCGCCGCCCTGACGACTCCCGTGCGCAAGACCTACGATGGCGAGAGCAGCGTGGCTGGCGGCAGCGCGTCATCCAAACCAGAGACCGTTGCCTATGAACCAGCCGTCGTAGCGACCGGGTGGAGCGTTGCTACCGGCCCGATCCGCACGGAATTCAGCCTGAACCACCGCATGTGGGGTGAAGCCGCGGGCGTCATGCGCGAGGGCCTGGCGTCCGCGACGTCCGGCGCCGACATTCACGACGTCACGGAGACCGGGCTGCGATTCACCTGGGCGGCCACTCCGAAATTGGCCTTGAGCGGATCGGTGGCCAACTTGCCATCACCGTGGGGCGAAGGCGGCAACTCCTCCGGAAACGGATCGCTGATGGGACCGGGCTTTGGCATGGCAAACGGTGTCGACCGCCAGTCGATCGGCCTCCTGGCGCACAGTTCCGGAACGCGATTCGGGACATTTGACGTCGGACTCATGAACCTGTGGGGCAACCGCACAGTCTCGCGCGGCGGAGCCAATCCCGGGCACTACCAGATGGATGTCCTGACTTTGACCGCCGCATCGACGATCGTGTTTTAACCCCATGATGTACTACCTTCTCGCCCTTGCCGGCGCCGTGTGCGGTGCCATCGGTGAAAAAGGCCAGGAGCGCCTGGCGCGGCTCATCTCGTGGTTTCTCTTCGACGTGACCCGTGTCCGCCGGGATTTGATGATCTCCAACCTCGAGATCGCCTTTCCCGGGATGAGCGACGACGAGAGGATCCGCACAGCCCGCGAGAGCCTCTATCACCTGTGCCTGACGATGATCGAGTTCCTCGCCTCCAAGCAGCGCGACATATCAGCGCAAGTCTCGGTCAAGAACCCGGAGTACGTCCGCGAAATTCTTGCCCGTGGCGAGGGCATGTACGCCGTGGTCACCCACCTCGGGAACTGGGAGGCCTTTGGCTCGGCGTTGACCCGGAAGGTGGCACCGACCCATGTCATCGTCAAAAAAGTTGGCGGTCCCGCGATGAACCGGCGCGTGGAAGAATTGCGGGCGTTCAATGATTTCCTGACGATCAAGCGGAAGAAAAAAGGGGATGCTTTCGCCGCGATTCGTGAGGCACTGGCCAGCAACGGGGTGATCGGTTTCGTCATGGACCAGTCCCGGCCCGGCGAGCCCAAGCTGCCGTTTTTCGGGCGTCCGGCAAAAACCAACACCAGCCTGGCGGCCATCTGGCGCAAATGTCCGGCCCCCCTGGTGCCCGCGATGCTGCACAGGATCCCCGGGACTCGCCGCATGGAAATTGAATTTCTTCCCGAGATCAAACTCGAGACGACCGACGACGAGGCCGCGGACATCCAGCGCCATTCGACCGTTTTCAACGGAGCCGTCGAGGCGATCATCCGCAGGCATCCCGACCAGTATTTCTGGATGCATGCGCGCTGGAAATGAGTCGCGAAATCGACTATGGTCCGCCGCATGTTGATGAACATGCGCCCTAAAAATCGTGTCTACCTGGCAATTTTGTCCGTCATCGCGGCCGGTTGCATGGCATTATCTGTCCCGGCCGCGGCCCGTCCGCCAGTTGAGGTCGCGTTTCTCGAAGTCCGCGACGTTCATGGCCAGCCGCTGCGCCTCGAACCTTGGTTCCCCTGGGCGCACATGGCCATCTCACACAACGGCGGTTGGATTCACTCACACCCGGCGACCGGCGTTGAGTGGGCTTCGACGGAACGCCTCGCGCAGTTTGGACGGATCGCGCACGTGGTCTCTGTCCCCGACTGGATCGAGCCCCGGATGGAACTCGCCGACGCGTTCACCGGACTCCCCTACGACCGCCAGTTTTCTTGGGACAACCAGGCCCTTTATTGTTCGGAACTTGTCGCCAAGCTGCTCGGCATCGCCCCGGTGCCGATGGTGTTTGACCCGCGGCTGTGGCCGCAGGATTACCTGCGCTTCAATGGCCAGCCGGGAATTTCGCCTGGCATCGTCTACCGGCGCATCGTTGAGGAAACCATCGCGAATTGAGGCGTCGCGCCCGTTAATCCGCCGCAGGCCTCGACGACCTCCTCGACGCTCAGGCCCGCGTCAACGGCCGTTCTGATGCAATCCGTGACATCCTGGCGCACACTGCGGCACATCCGGGCCAGATAGGCACCCTTGATGCCCTCATGCCAGCCGGTGCGAATACAAGGCGCCGTGGCCTCGACCGGCTGGTCATCACAGGCATGGACCATCAATTCGCCACGAAGTTCGTAATCCCACGCGGCACGGATGCAGTCCTTGGAGCATGCCGTCGCATTCTGGCAAGTCCGCGCGATGGCGTTGCCAGCCAAACCATAGTCGCGGGCCGCGCGGATGCACTGGGCCTTGTGATCTCCGCCCTGATCGCAGTAACGACCCCGCAGAGCGTCCGCGGACTCCGACGCCAACGCAAAGCTTGATGTCAGCGAGACGATGAAGGCAAAGGTGAAAGAAGCGACGATATCAAGTCCGATACGGGGCTTCATGGTCCTGTCTCCGTCATGTTATCCGTCATTTAATCTTTCATTCCCACTCGATCGTCGCGGGCGGCTTGCTCGTGACGTCGTATACAACGCGATTCACGCCGCGGACTTTCTGGACAATCTCACGCGCGACATTGGTCAAAAACTCCAGCGGCAATTCTCCCACATCCGCTGTCATCCCGTCGACCGAGGTCACGGCCCGCAATGCCAGAACGGATTCGTAGGTCCGGTTGTCACCCATGACACCAACCGTCTGGACCGGCAACAGGACGGCAAAAGCCTGCCAGACTCTTGAATAGAGTCCGTGCTTGCGCAGCGCCTTGATGAAGATGTCATCTGCCTCTTGCAGGATCGCTACGCGTTCGGCTGTCACTTCACCGGGGATCCGGACCGCCAGACCAGGACCCGGGAACGGATGGCGGTCAACGAGTTCCGGCGCCAGTCCCAACGCGCGACCAATCGCGCGGACTTCGTCCTTGAACAGGAATCGAAAAGGCTCACAAAGTTTCAGGGCCAGACGGTCCGGAAGTCCCCCGACGTTGTGATGCGTCTTGATGACCTTGGCACCGGCGCCATGCCCGGCGGACTCGATGACATCGGGGTAAAGAGTCCCCTGCCCGAGATGGGAAAAACCCGGGAGCCCGAGACTGGCCGCATGTTTCTTGTCGTCGCGGGCAAAAATCTCGAATTGCTCGATGAACATGCGCCCGATGCTCCTGCGCTTTTCCTCGGGGTCCGACACCCCGGCAAGTCCGGCCATGAAATGATCGCGGGCCGGTATCACCCGGACGTCGCGCAGTCCCATGCCGCGCAGGGCGTTGCTGACCCAGGTCACCTCGTCCTTGCGCATGAGTCCCGTGTCGCAAAAAACCGCCGTCACCCGTTCGGGCCCGAGGGCCTTCTCGACCACCGCGGCCAGCACCGTTGAATCCACGCCGCCAGAACAGGCGACCAGCACGCGCGCGGTTGGACCGACGTCCTCGCGGACTTTGGCGACGGCTTCCTCGACCATCGTGCCAGCCGTCCAATCCGGCCGCGCGCGGCAAATGCCGATGGCAAAATTCTCGAGGATCGCGCGCCCCGCCTCGGTGTGCTCGACTTCGGGGTGGAATTGCAGGCCGAACCAGGGTTTCTCGATGTGGGAAGCCACGGCGAGGACACCGCCTTCCGTCAAGGCAATCTGGGTCCAGCCATCAGGCAGCATCTCAACGTCATCCCCATGCGACATCCACACGACGGAATCGCGTGGGACCCCGCGCATCAAGGGATGGGCATCGCTCCCGGCCAGGCGTTTCATGTGGGCGCGGCCGTATTCGCGTTTCGCGGCGGCCCGCACCCGCCCGCCGTGGACGTGCGCCAGGAGTTGCAGCCCGTAACAAATCCCGAGGACAGGAACGGAGGCTGGTGTCACCCAGTGCGGGATCGTCCGCGCGCCCTTTTCGCCGACACTGTCAGGCCCGCCCGACAGGATGACGCCAATCGGCTTGAATGGCAGATGAGTGAGGTCAAGCGTCTCGTGCATGAGGCGCGCTGGATCGTGGACCTCGGCGTAAACCCCGAGTTCGCGCAACCGGCGGGCAATCAACAGAGTGTATTGGGAACCGTAATCGAGAACCAGGATGCCGTGTCTGACCGGAGTCGTAAGAGTCATGATTAAGTTTCCGTACGGTAATTCGGCGCCTCACGTTCAATGTAAACATCGTGCACATGGCTCTCGCGGAACGCGGCCGAGCTGATCCGGATGAATTTCGCGCGCGCCTGGAGTTCCGCGATGGTAGCCGCGCCGACGTAGCCCATGCCAGACCGCACGCCGCCCTGGAGCTGGAACAGCGTCCCCGCCAGCGGCCCCTTGTAGGCGACACGCCCCTCGACGCCCTCTGGTACCAGTTTTCCGGCTTCCTCGACATCGGCCTGGAAGTAACGGTCTTTGCTGCCGCGCGCCATGGCGCCGACACTGCCCATACCCCGGTATACTTTGTAGCTTTTGCCCTGGAACAGCACCATCTCACCCGGCGCCTCGTCCGTTCCGGCCAGGAGACTGCCGACCATGACCGTGGAAGCCCCGCCGGCGAGTGCCTTCACGATGTCGCCGCTGAACTTGACGCCGCCATCGGCAATGATGGGCACCCCGCGGTCACGCGCGGCCCTGGCGCACAAGACCACCGCCGTAAACTGGGGGACACCAATCCCGGCAATGACCCGCGTCGTGCAGATGCTGCCTGGGCCGATGCCGACTTTGACCGCGTCCACGCCGGCCTCGATCAGGGCGATCGTGGCGTCGGGAGTCGCGACGTTACCTGCGATCAGTTCAAATGAATGATGGCGGAAATCGTGACGGATCCGGCGCGCCGCGTCAATCACGCCCTGGGCATGGCCGTGGGCCGTATCCACGATGATCACGTCGCATCCGGCATCCAGTAATTCCGCCGTCCGGTCACGGAAATCGCCGCCCGCGCCAACGGCCGCGCCGACAAGAAGACGGCCGCTGGAATCTTTGGCCGCGTTGGGGTGCGTGCGGGCTTTCTGGATGTCTTTTATCGTATACAAGCCAACGAGCTTCTTTCCGTCCTTGTCTACAACGGGAAGTTTCTCGATCCGGTGTTTGTGCAGGATCTCGACGGCTTGTTCAGGACTGGTACCTTTCGGCGCGGTGACAACCTTGGCCGTCATCACCTCGCGCACGGGACGTTTCAAGTCCTTTTCAAAACGGATGTCCCGGCCGGTGACGATTCCTGACAGGCCCCCGTGTTCGACCACGGGGAGTCCCGAGATGTTAAACCGGCGCATCACGGCGATGACGTCCCCGACCGTGTCGTCTGGCGATACCGTGATCGGGTCGACAACCATCCCGGCCTCGCTTTTCTTGACGCGCCGGACTTCCTTGGCCTGTTCCTCGATGCTCAGGTTCTTGTGAACGATCCCAAGTCCGCCGGCATGGGCCATGGCGATGGCCGTCGCCCCTTCCGTCACCGTGTCCATCGCGGCAGACAGCAGCGGCAGGTTCAGGGAGATGTTCCGTGACAGCTTCGAGGTCAGCGAAACTTCGTGGGGCAGGACTTGACTGTGCTGCGGCAAAAGAAGCACGTCGTCGTACGTCAGACCTTCTTCTTCCATGGCGAAGATCGAGTCGCCTGAATCCATTCTGAACTTCATAAACTGATTCTCATGACATGAATCTCATGACTTGAATCTCGTGACTTGAATCACATGATGCGGACTGGTTGCGTCCAATGATGAGGCCGCGGGGGTTAGAGATCAAGGGTAATCGTCTTCGCCGTCAAAGGCAGTTCCTTGAACCCGTCACCCGGGACAAAACAGCGGCTTGAGGTCAATTCCTTGCCATAGACGTGGATCGAAATTGAGCATTCGCCGGCGTAATGTTCCACCACGTGGCGGTCAAAGTCGGGGGGCAACACAAACGTCACACTGTCTTCCGGCAGGATCATCTGGGCGATCTCTTCCGGATCATGCTCGCACCGGGTGTAGCTGGTCACGGCAATCGTATTCTTGAGTACCCCTTCAATACCCCACGTCCCGTGATCGTGAATGGGGGTTTTGCTGCCTGGACCCCAGACCATCATCATGATCACAAACCCGAGGTCCTTGTCCTTGTATAGCATGTAACGACCGGGGCCATCGTGCATCTCATGCAGCCCCAGCGCCCGCATGCCCGGCAAGCTCTTTCTGACCAGTTCCTGGATCCTCGCAATTTCCTCGGCTCCGACTGGGCCGGATGCCACGATTACGCGCAATTGGTCGATCAGTGATCGCATCGTCAGGATCCTTCCAGTGCCCGGTTCAGGTCAAAAATTTATGTTCAATTTTTGCCTAAGGTGCCGGCTTCTTTCAAGGCCCGATTCGCGGAGGTCTGGGCTTCAGCTTTGGCCTCGGGCTTTTTTTCCGGTTCCATCGCCATGGCGATGACCTTGCACACGCCCGGGTCGTCCGCCATGCCCAGGGGAACGATCTGGAAATTGCGTCCCTCCATCCCACGGGCAATCAATGCCGCGCGCACAGCCTCGGCGCGTTCCCGGGCCATGAACAGCAAGTAATCCAGCATGTCCTCGCTTGAGACGCCTTCTTTCTTGCGGTCTGCCTCGCAATGAAACCCCTCGAGGCGGATATCCGTCACGTCCTGCTTGAACTGCAACCACTTGGCAAACCGGTCGAGGGTCTTGAGTTCTGCGATCTTGCTGGTGCCCTGCTTGAAAACGATCGACTTGACCAGTTTTGGCCGGGGCATTGGTTTCGCTGGACCGGCGTCACCGCCTGGAACCTGGTTGGAACCGGAATTCGGACCTGCGAACACCCGGACCGCCGGAAAACTCGCGGATCCGATGGCAAAAACAACAGCGAATTTGAGTACGACACGCATCGGACAAACCCCAAACCGGTCTTCCGGCAAAATCAGTTGGCTTCGACTGGGACAACGGCAAACATTGTAACATCAACCAGCCCGCGATCCGTAATCTTGAGTGTCGGAATCACCGGCAACGCAAGAAAACTCAGTTGCAGGAAGGGCTCATCAAGGACGCAACCGATGGCTTTCGCGGCGGCCTTCAGGCGGCGCAGGATGACGCTGACGTCCGACGGCGCGAGGCTGGTCATGAGGCCGCCGAGTTGCAACGGCATCTCGACGAACGTTCCGTCGGCCCGCGCCACGACGATCCCGCCGTCGATATCGATCAACCGGTTGACGGCGGCGGCCATCAAGTCATCGGAAGACCCGACGACGATGGCGTTGTGCGAGTCGTGATTGATCGAGGTCGCGATGGCCCCGGCGCGGATCCCGAATCCTTTGACAAAGGCCACACTGCGCAGTCCGGTCCCGTGATGGCGCTCGAACACAGCGATCTTGAGGACATCGTGGGCGGCGTCGGCAAGGATCGAACCGCCTGCCACCGGCAGTTCCAGAGTCAGCGCGTCGGTGATGATTTGATGCGGCCGCACGCCGATCACGCGGCATGTCTGGGACTGCCTCGCGGCGCTGGGGACACGGAAGTCACCCGGGTTCACCGGTTTCAGGTTCATGTTCTTCGCGCCGGAGAATTTCACGGCCGGGTCTTTCACGGCAGCGAGTCGCGCGCGATCGATTTTGACTCCGCGCTTGTAGACGTCCGCGATGCGGCAGCCTCCGCGCCAGTCTTGAATCGCCTCGACCACAACGAAATCGGCAATGTAACCGGGAGCGATCGCGCCACGGTCCTCGAGGCCGTACGCGCGCGCCGGACCGAAACTCGCTGCCCGGAAAACTTCCTCCGGCGCGTGTCCAGCCCGCAGGGCTTTGTTCACAATGCAGTCGATGTGTCCTTCGTCGGCAATGTCCGCGGGGTTACGGTCGTCGCTGCAAAAGGCAAGAACAGGCGCCGTGCGCTGGTTCAAGATCGGCAGGAGTTCGTCGGCGTCCTTCGCGCAGGAGCCTTCGCGGATCAGCACATGAATGCCCTTGCCCAGTTTTTCCTTTGCCTCTGGAATCGTGGTCGATTCGTGGCAACTGTGAATCCCCGCGACACCGTATGCGTTGAGATCCTTGCCCGTCAGGCCCGGACAGTGTCCGTCGCGTTTCTTCGCGCTGAAATCTTGAAGTTTCTGCATGATGTCGCCGTCGCCGGCCAGAAGGCCCGGGAAATTCATCATCTCGGCCAGGCCGAGGACGCGGTCGTCCCCTGCAAAAACACGCAGATCCTCCGCGCGCAGGACGGCTCCGGCAGACTCGAGACCCGCATCGGGGTTCGTCGACGGCACGCAACTCGGCACCATGACGAAGACGTCGAGGCCGAACTTGTCCTCAATCAGGCGACGACTGGAATCAACTGCCCACTGGATACCCTCAACGCCTTTGACGTTGGCAATCTCGTGCGGATCCCAGAAGACGGTCGTCGTACCGCAAGGCAAAACGGCCTCCTGAAACCGCGCGGGGGTCATGAGGCTGCTCTCGATGTGGACGTGAGCGTCGATGAGTCCCGGCACGATGAACTTGCCGCGCGCGTCGACTTCCGTAACGCCCTGGTAGGTGTCCTTGACGCCGACGATGACGCCATCATGAACGGCGACGTCGCCTGCGGCAAACTCACCACTGAAAACGTCCAGATACTTCGCGTTCTTGATGACCAGATCCGCCTTGACCAGGCCACGGGCCGCCTTGATCGCCCCCGCCAGATCGGCGGGACTTCTGTAACTGGCTTTGAGGCCTGATTTGGGATTTGGATTGCGAGAGTGCGTGGTCACGGTTTTTTCCAATTCAAGTCTTCGTTTTAGCTACATTTTTTCTTGTTTTACACGCCCCTGTGGCGTTAGAACAGCCCTAACAATCAGATCCTTCCCCATCCTTGATGAGGTCGTCCTTTCATGAATAAACCTAAAGAAGAACGCAGCGCCATCAGCCCACGCCGCGGCGAGAACTATCCGGAATGGTACCAGCAGGTGATCAAAGCCGCTGATTTGGCTGAGGTTTCCCCGGTGCGCGGATGCATGGTGATCAAGCCCTGGGGCTACGCGATCTGGGAAAACATCCAGGCGGTTCTGGACCGGATGTTCAAGGAAACGGGACACGTCAACGCGTACTTTCCTCTGCTGATCCCCAAGAGTTTCCTCGAGAAGGAAGCCGAACACGTCGAGGGCTTCGCGAAAGAGTGCGCCGTCGTCACGCATCACCGCCTTGAGGCAGGTCCAGACGGCAAAGGCCTGGTGCCTGCGGGCGAACTTGAGGAACCGCTGATCATCCGTCCGACGTCGGAAACGATCATTGGCGCGAGCTACGCGAAGTGGGTCCAGAGTTACCGCGACCTTCCGATTCTCGTGAACCAGTGGGCGAACGTCATGCGATGGGAAATGCGCACGCGGATGTTCCTCCGCACGGCGGAATTCCTGTGGCAAGAGGGGCACACCGTTCACGCCACGGCGAAGGAAGCCATGGAAGAAACCCTGAAGATGCTGGATGTCTATTCGACGTTCGCGAACGACTACATGGCGATGCCGGTCATCAAGGGCGAGAAAACTCCGGGCGAGCGTTTCCCCGGCGCCGTCAACACGTACACGATCGAGGCCATGATGCAGGACCGCAAGGCCCTGCAGGCGGGGACTTCGCACTTCCTGGGCCAGAATTTCGCGAAAGCATCCGAGATCAAGTTCCTGTCGGCCGAGGGCAAGGAAGAGATCGCGTGGACCACATCATGGGGCGTTTCGACGCGTCTCATCGGCGGCCTCATCATGACGCACAGCGACGACGACGGCCTTGTCCTGCCGCCCCGTCTGGCGCCGAAACACGTCGTCATCAATCCGATTTTCCGCAACGACGATGAACGCAAGACGGTCATGGAATACTGCGAACGCCTGCGGCGCGACCTGAGCGAACTGCATTTCGGGGAAGACCGTCTGGGTACCACTCGCCTGCAAGTCTGGCTGGATGACCGCGACCTGCGCGGCGGCGACAAGACCTGGCAGCACATCAAAAAGGGCATTCCCGTGCGCCTTGAAATCGGCCCGCGCGATATCCAGAACGACAGCGTGTTCATGGGCCGGCGCGATTTGACGCCGCGCGACAAGAAGAGCGTCGAACGCGGGGAACTCTTGTCGACCATTGTTTCGACCCTGAACGAGATCCAGGACAACCTGCACCATCGCGCCCTGGAAACCCGCAAGGCCAACACCAAGACCATCGACTCGTGGAACGACTTCGAGGAATTCTTCGGCAAGGGCGGTGACGAGGAGTCAACTCAGGGCGGGTTTGCCCTTGCCCACTGGTCTGCCGATCCGGCAGACGCGGCGGCGATCGATGCGAAGCTGAAGCCGCTTAAAGTCACCGCACGGTGCGTACCCCTGGATCCCGTCGCACTGGGTGTGACGGATTCCGGCAACTGCGTATTCACCGGCAAGCCAAGCAAGCAGCGTGTGATCTTCGCGAAGGCGTATTGAGCCTGGCGCGAGATCATGCGAGGGCTTCCGCGACTCCATCCTTCCACGGCAGCACCTCGATGCGTTGGCCGATCCGGTAGGGACGTGGGGTCTGACAAAGGCATAGAAGGCGGGCTTCCGGATATAACTCCCCAAACACGCGCAAACCGTCAACGTCGGCTACTGTTGGTACATTGGCTGACTTGATCTCGACTGCCGTGGGAGGCTGGGACCAGCCTCGATCGACAATAACATCGACCTCGTCATCAGCGTCCGTCCTCCAATGATGGAATCGCCTGCCACGGTCAAGATAATCGTTCTGCCGATGAAGCTCCTGCACCACGAACGTCTCAAACAAACCGCCGTAGCGATAACTCGATGGACGCAGATCGATCCGCAATTCCCCTCGAAGGGCGTTCAACACGCCATTGTCGAAAAAATAGAACTTCGGTTGTTGACGCACTTGCTCACGCACCGAACGAGCCCAAGGATCCAGCCGAAAAGCCAAAAGCGTGTCTTCGAGAATTCCAAAGTACTCGCGCACGGTTTTGGCAGAGACGTGACAATCCTTGCCCACCTTGGTGTAATTGATGAGGTGACCATTCATTTGCGCCGCTACCTCGAGGAACCGCTGAAAAGCATCCAGGCGGCGTACTGCCGATTCGAGCTGTATTTCCTCTTTCAGATAGGTTCCCACGTATGCCTCGAGAAAGGCTACGGGTGAACTGGCACCCAGGTATGCCTTTGGCAAGGTCCCCCAATTGAGAGCGCGCCCAAGGTCAAAATCGGGAATCTCGGCAAACGAGAAAGGATGAAGATGTCGAACGATGGCTCGACCAGCAAGCAAGTTGACCCCGGAACGTTTGAGCTTGCGGGCACTGGATCCCGTTAGAATGAATTGCGTTCGATCCTGATGGTTTTGCATCAGGTCGTGAACCTCGTCCAGCAGCTCAGGAAGTTTCTGAACTTCATCAATGAAGACGCGCACCGTCCGGCCCCCCGCTTCCCGCAGCGCGTGCTCCACTTCGAGCGCCAATTGCTCTGGCGCGCGAAGGTAACGCCGAAATTCGGCGGCGCGCAGGAGGTTGATCGAGACAACGCACTCCCGGTTTGCCAGCCAGTCGCGAATCAACTTCGTCTTTCCGACGCCGCGCGGACCGAACAGGAAAAAGGATTCGTGATCCTGCGATGGAAGGAAAATTTGGCGTTTTAGATTCAGAAAAACCTCATTATTCGGGACTCATACTCCCTATAAATACCATTAATAATCAATGATATCAACATTTGAATCGATTTTGACGGATTTGTAAATTGGAGACTGTTGGATCAGTTTGAGCAAGCGGACGGGTCAACCGGGACACACGCCGCGGGGCCTCCAACAAAGCCACCAAACAAGGACTGTTCCCTGTCGCATACGTGGCTGAAGGCCAGACCAGTTTTTCCCTTCAAGACGGCGCAAGTCACGGGATCGCGCAACTCCGCGGCCGCGGGATCGAGCGGGTTTGACTTGGCGATATCGATGGAGACGGTCCGCTCAAGACGCCGGTCGAACAACTGGTTCGCCGGCGAGATCGTGTTGATATCCGGGGTAACCGCGGAAGCCTCATCGAGCGCGAGGATCCACGCGAAAATGTGATCCTTGTAACGGACAGACCCGGCCTGCGAAGTGGTCTTGTAAGTGGCCTTGCAGGTAAACATCTGGTCGAGCCCGGTTTTGTTGGCATATGCCTGCGGCCTGGCCCCGGCACAATCCATCTTCAAGTCTTGCGAAAATCCGGAGCGCGAAGCGTCAAAACGGATAACCTCCCCGGCATACAGGCCGCTCCAAGTCCAATCGAACTCAACGACGCCCGAGGTCTCGGTCATGTCCCGGAAACGCAGGGGGCTGACCTGGAAGGACACCGGGAACACGGTGGTCTCACACGAACCGGAGGCGGCTCCGGAATTCACGCGGACGACCGCCCGGCCGTCAGGTCCCACAGGAACCGGTATCCCCGTAAAGATATACTGCTGCCCCGCGCTCACAGGGCGACGCTCGCGCAGTCCCGGCATGTCGATCACCGCGGTTGCGCCCGGGACTGTGATGTCGAAGACCATGTCATCCATGCCGGGATGCGGGACGCGAAAAAAACCGCACGAAGCGGGATCCGTCGCCGTGGCAGAGGCCCCGGCCTGACGCGATAAAACCGCGGAAAACTTGGCCGATGAACAAGCGGTGGCCAACGTTGTTACCAGTGCCACGATCGTCATCGGCGCTGCATCCAAGACCCGGACCACGTGACCTCCCCTAAAACTCCCCTATAGCTCCCCTATAACTCCACGATCTTTCGAACGATCTCGGACCATTCATGAGTCCAATTGATACAATTACATTTTTTCGCCGTTAATTCAGGTACTTATAAATACCGACCCGGCAACTCCTCGAACTAAAGAAAAATTCTCAAAAAACTAAGAAATACGGTCAAACGATCCGACACAAAAATGGCCTGAAAAGGCGATCGGTTGGGGAACGCATGACCGGATACGGGTTCGGCACCAAGATGCGGGTCACGAGACAGGAACTTGCCAGGTCGACAAGACTGGCAGGCTTGTTCCTGATTGGCATCGCCATGTCGACCTGCGGACCCAAGGTCGATTCAGAACGCACTTCCGGCAAGGGCGGTGACGCCGTCAAAGGGACGACCATCAAAACCACCGCGACCCTTGTTGTCGCGAAAGGCGCTGAAACGGCGGCCGGACTAAAAACCATCCGTTACGCGGTTTCCTGCCCGTCCAAGACGCCCGGAAAACGTGGCCAGACATTTGAGATCAAAGACCTCACGGCTGATCTTTTGACAGTCTTCCGCTCCGCCACCGAGGACTACGATTCTTGCGTCGTTGATCTTTCGACGTTGCATGTCGAAACGGAATCAGAGACTTGCGACCTCGACAAATCTGGCGGTCTGCGCACCATCGACTTGCCTGCCCAGGCCACCGCCACCGCCACCGTTGGCGGTGGCGCAAGCGCGACAACAAGGGTTCTGGCGGCGATTCACGCCTGCATTGGTGGCAATTCAGGCTCGCCAGGAACCACGCGTGTCTTCATCGTCAAGAAGGACTTCCCGGCGCAAACCCTTTCCCTGACACAAAAGCTCGATGTCGTTGAAGTCGAGCTTGCCGAGGTGACGGTTCCGTCGACGGCGACCGCGCCCACCGTCGTGAATGGTCCGTCCGTACCGGCGCCTGTCATTGGCTCCACAAGGTTCCCGCTTAGCGCGTCCATACCCACCGGCGTCCGGGACGCCAATGGCGCGGTGACGACCGCTTCAACCCGGTTGACCTGCGCCGACTTGACGGCAGGTGGCATGAAGATCCCGCCCGAGTTCTCCCAAAACAGCGACTTCGACATTCAAAAGAAGAATCCTTGGTGCACGAGCGCCGCGTTGCGCCACGCCTTCGCCACGGTCGTGAATTGCAGCAGCCTGAATGCCCCGTCGCGAACCAACATCCCGATGAATAACATTCTCGATCGCGACGTGTTGCCGACTCTGAAATTCCGCCACGTCGCCGACCCGTTGACCGGCGCCGCGGCCTTCGAACCAGCTGGACCAGAAAGTCTGACCGGCAACACCTTCATGGCCGAAGGCCTGCCGTTCTCCGGCAACATCGCCGGCAAGATTTGCGTGGTCATCGGTGTTCCAACGCGGGCCCCTGACGCGACCACCGAGGTCCCGACCTTTCCGGTGATGGACAAATTCTCGTTCAGCGCGTTCACATTCAATGAGGAACAGCCCGATCCCTCGACTTGCCTGTCCGGAATCAATGCTTTCGCCGCGAGTGGCGCGCGGCTGTTGAGCCAAATCGATTTCGACGCGGCAGTGCGCCTCGGCGTCATCGTTCCTGACACGGGCGACGACAACACGCCCCTGGCCTATAGTTCCACAATCCTCAAGGACGTCCAGACCGGAAACAGAGTCAAGACCCACGTCCGCGACGGCGCTATCGGCAGCGCATACGATGGCGCTTGCTCGCGACGCGCCCTGAAGATCGTGGCTCCGGTAGCCAGTGCCTCTGGAAGCAGCGCTACAGGTACACCGGCCCCTGTGGGGCTCGCCGTTGAACTGGGGGAGGCGGAAAAAACGGCCATCACCCGGTACTTCCGTCAAGACGCGGCGCCATCGGAACTAGAAGGACTCACCCTCGGCATGGTGCACGCGCGTGAGGCGGACGCGGGCAACACCGCGGCAATTCCAGCAACCGAAACATCGCCAGCGAAATTGCCGGTCCTCGGTTTTGGCTGGCTGGCAGGCAGTGATGCGGAAAAGCGCATCAACGGGATCTACTGGCAACAAAAAACATATGAAAACGGGATCAAGCGCTGGGCGCTTTGCCTCAGCCTCTACAGCAGCGACGACGTCTGCGTCTCGCGTACTTTCGCCAACGATGGCAACCTGGCCGTGATCAACCCGCAACGGGCATTTGTCGCGCTGGCTATCGCGCGCCAGCCGGCGTCGCTGGATGCCTCCGGCAAAGTATTCGTGAATCTGTTCATCAATGGCCAGACGGGCGTCTTTGACAACTCCGGAGACCGCACTGCCCTCGACTTCACCGCGGCACAGGCGCGGCAGATACTCGCGGGACTCTCGACCTTTGTCATCGGTGCCAACCTTGAGAAGACGGCTCACGCGGATGCCTCGTACAACACCTGGTTCCTTCTGGATCGTCCGCTGAACGCAGCGGAGATCCGTACCGTTGCCCAATCCATCGACGCTTCGATCATCCCGGCGTCCGGTGTGCCGGGTTCAGTGCCGCTGATTCGCGTCAACGTTTCCGTCACGACGCGTGGCGGCACCGTGACGGGTAACGGCATTGCCACTGCCGGCCCCGATTCTCCGGTTACCGCGGCGCTGATCCCGGGATCTCCCCTGCAACTCACCGCGAATCCGCGGCCAGGTTATGTTTTCAAATCCTGGAATGGAGACTGCTCCGGCACCACGGCGGCTTGTTCCATCCCGGAAGTCCGGTCTGACAAGACGATCCTGGCCTCATTCGATCCCAAAACGGCGAAAATCACCCTGGTTGCCGGAAACGGCGGTTCCATCGAACTGGCTGTGAACGGTGTCGGTGGACTTTTTTGCGGCGCCAACTGCGGCGAGAGGACTTTCAGCGCCGGAGACCGCGTCAAGTTGACGGCGACGCCGAACGCGGGAGCGACCTTCGGAGGGTGGGGCCAGACCGGGGGAGGACTCTGCGCTGGCAGCAGTGACCGGGTCTGCGAAATCCTAATCGATCCGGACACTTGGGACTTCAGCGCGACCAAGACCGCCAACGCGACGTTCGCCCCGACGATCTGGCCATTGACGGTCGATGTTACGTCGTCCGCGCAAGTGTCGGCTCCGGACGTCCCGGGTACAATCAAAATCAACGGCCAGGTCACAAGCCCTGCCACGACCACCAACGTGACACACGGGATTCCCGTCACCGTGACAGCAGTTCCCACGGCACCCCGATTCAAGTTCCAGCAATGGAATGCGTCCGGTCCGTGCGCAGGCCAGGGCGCGACTTGCACGATAATCCCAACCGGCCCGGCATCCGTCGTTGCCGATTTCGAACTGAATACGGTTATGGTCAGTATTTCTGTTTCTGGACGTGGGACTGTGGCCACCAGTGGTCCAGTGGCCGGCGCGGTCAACTGCGTGTCCAACAGCTCCGCGACCTGCACCACTGAAGTCCCCTACGGCGGTTCCATCACCCTGACAGCCACCCCAGGCGAGAGCTCCGTTATTGGTGAGTGGATCCCAGCTGCCTGCGGCTCGCAAACCTCATGTACCTTGTCCGGTGTCGGTACCACGGTCACCAGTCCGGCCTTCACCGCGCGTTTCGAGCCGCTTTATACGCTCACGGTCTCAACCTCCGACGCGACCCGCGCTACGGCTGCCGCGTCCAGCCAAGGCCCCTTCCGCGCGAACGTGCCGGTCATCGTCACCGCGAATGTCCAGCCAGGCAATGCCCTGAAAGCCACTGGACGCTGGACCGTACAACCGGCCAGCGCTGCCGCGGCCACGTGCACCGATGACTCAAACTCATGCCCCATTGTGATCACTTCAGACACCACGGTTGTGGCGAACGTAGAACCGCTCTTCAACCTCAAGGCCGATGTGAGCGGGTTACCAGGATCCGCGACCGTCCTTGCCATCGCAGGCGTAACATCAGGCACGGGGGCTCCTGCCGCGATCGAAAAATCCCTTTCGAATGGTGCCAATCAAGTCGCCACGGGGGGATTCCGGGCTGGCAATTCGTACTCGAACTTGCGCGTCACGGCCCAACCGGAAAACTACACTTGCGTCATCAGCCCGGCGAATCTCACGTCGGGGACATTTACGAACTCCGACATTTCCATTGCGATCGCCTGCGCGATGAACCGTCCGACGATCGCGTATGCCCAGTCGACTTTCACGTTGACCAAAAATGTCGCCATCGAACGCATCGTCCCAACCCTCGGCGGTGGACCGGTCGCGACCTGCGCCGCGACCCCGTCTCTTCCCGCTGGACTGACACTGGATCCGGCCAGCTGCGCGATCACGGGGGCGCCGTCTGCCCTGCTCCGTACCGCGACAACCACAATCACGGCGACCAACGCCGGCGGAACCGGCAACGCCACACTGACATTCACGGTCAATGATGTGCCGCCAGGCATTACGGTGCTTCCATCGTCGTATGTTTTCACAAAAGGCACCACGATCAGCGGCATCACGCCGGCACTCTCCGGCGGCCCCGTGCCCTCTTGTCAAATTTCACCCGCCCTGTCCGGCGACCTGGTCATGGACACATCCGGCAATCCGCCCACATGCGCGATATCGGGGACACCAACCGCGATTCTGGCGCAGACGAACTACACCATCACGACGATGAACTCCGGCGGATCAGCCACCGCGTCTTTCGCGATCACGGTCAATGACGTCGCGCCGCGGATCGCCTACGCCCTGCCCACATATGCGTTCACGCTGAACGAGGCTGTTTCCGGAGTGACGGTTTCCTCGACCGGAGGCGCGATCGTCAGCTGCGCAATCCAGCCAGCGTTGCCCACGGGTCTGACCTTTGACACAACCTCATGCCAGATCAGCGGCACCCCAACCGCGCTCAAGGCCGCAACCACACATACAGTGACGGCGACCAACAGCGGTGGCAACGCGACAACGCAGATCTCGATCGCCGTAAATGACCGGGCCCCGCAAATTTCCTACGCGCAGGCCGATCATGTATTCACGCGAAACACCGCCATAACGCCGATCGTCGCCACCCTGGGTGGCGGGGCCGTGACATCTTGCGCGCTTGTCCCGGTTCCGCCCGAGACGTCGACACCGTCCCTGCCGGCCGGCCTCGCGCTAAATGCAACCACTTGCGCAATTTCCGGCACACCGACATCCGTCGTCGCGGCGACGCGTTATTCCATTCGCGCCTCCAACACTGGCGGATCCGCCACCGCGCTGCTCAACATTACTGTCAACGACATCGCTCCACAGATCAATTACTCTTCCTCACCGTACACGTTGACGAAAAACACGACCAACGCCGCCATCATCCCGACCCTGTCAGGCGGCGCCGTGGTGTCTTGCGCGGTCACGCCACTGCCGGCCGGACTTGCCCTGAACGCCTCCACTTGCGTGATCTCGGGTGTGGCGACGGCCCTGAACGCGGCAACGACTTACACGATCACCGCGACCAACTCCGGTGGTTCCGCCAGCGCGAGCGTCTCGATCACTGTCAATGACATCGCGCCGACGATCACGTTGAGCGGCACGAGCTTCACATTCGTCACGGGATCGCCCATCACCGCCGTCACGCCAAGTCTGGGCGGCGGCCCGGTCACTTCCTGCGAGATCACTCCGGCGTTATCCGCTGGACTCGCCTTAAGCAGCAGCACCTGCGTGATCAGCGGCACGCCAACGGCCATCCGCGCGGCGACTTCCTACACCATCACGGCGCGAAACAGCGGCGGATCAGCGCAAAGGACCCTGTCGATCACGGTGACAGACATCCCGCCGCAGATTTCCTACGCGACCTCTACGGTCGTCACGCGCACCGGGACGGCTGTAACCATGACCCCAACCCTGGCTGGCGGCGCCGTGACGCACTGCAGCGTCACTCCGTCCTTGCCCGCCGGGCTCAGCCTTGGCGCGACGTCTTGCGTGATTTCCGGAACACCAACCGCGATTGCCGCGCAACGTTCCTATACCGTCACCGCGGAAAACAGCGGCGGGCCGATCTCGACATCCGTCTTCATCACGGTCACGGACATTCCGCCCACGCTGACGCTCTCTCCGTCGAGCTTCACATTCGTGAAAAACAGCCTGATTGGCGCGATCACCGCGACAAGGTCCAGTGGCGGCCCGGTGACTTCGTGCTCCGTCTCACCCAACCTGCCAACCGGACTTTCGGCGTACGTCACGAACGGAACTTGCCAGATCACCGGCACGCCAACCGCGATCAGCGCCCAAACTTCTTACACGCTGACCGGAACCAACTCGGGCGGATCCGGTCCGGTCAGCTTGACCATCACCGTCAATGACATCGCGCCAACGATTACCTTGAATTCCGCGGCGTATTCCTTCGTCCGCGGCAGCGCGGCCCAGATTTCCGCCACCCTCGGCGGCGGAGCGGTAACTGGTTGCTCCGTAAGCCCCGCCCTGCCGAACGGAATCACCTTTAACAGCGCAACGTGTTCCGCAAGTGGCACCCCGGCATCGATCAGCAGCCGCTCGACCTACACAATCACCGCCAGCAATTCAGGCGGCAGCGCTACCGCGACCTTCACTGCCGAGGTTCTCGACATCGCGCCGCGCCTTGCCCTTGCCACCACCAGTTACGTTTTCGCGCGAGGTACAGCCATCACGACGATCGCTCCCGTGAACAACGGGGGCACGATCGTCTCGTGCGCGATTTCGCCCGCACTTTCCGCGGGCCTCAGCCTGAACACCGGCAATTGTGCGATCAGCGGAACACCCACTCAGATGCTCGGAGCATCCAATTATTCCCTCACCGCGACCAACAACGGCGGCACGGACACCCTGACCATCACCATCACAGTCAACGACGCCGCCCCGCGCCTGGCCCTGACCACGACATCCTATGTAGGTACAGTAAACAGCAGGTTGCTGGTCATACCAACGAATGCAGGCGGTGAACCTTACTGCACCCTCTCGCCTCCGCTCCCCGGCCTGACGATCAACAACCAATTATGCCAAGTATCCGGCACGCTGCTCAACGTGGCTCCAACGACCAACTACACCATCAATGCCACAAACGTCACGGGACCAAGCTCCGTGACTTTCTACTTAACGGTCAATGACAACCCGCCGGTCCTCTCCGGCCTGTCAAACATCTATACATTCACGCGCAACACATCGATCACACCCGTCGTCCCCGGCACCATCGGCGGTGGCGCGATCGTCAGCTGTGCCATGAGTCCGTCGATCCCGGCCGGGCTAACCTTCAACACATCTACTTGCGGGCTGAGTGGAACGCCGACCATTGCCCAGGCACTCCAGAGTTACACCATCACCGCCACCAACAGTGGCGGCTCCGGATCCACGACATTCCAGATCGCCGTAAACGAGATTCCTCCCGTGATCACCATCACGCCAGGCACGTTTATATTTACGCGCAACGTCGCGATCAGTCAGATCACGCCCGCAATTTCGGGCGGGCCCGTCACGTCCTGCGCCATCGTCCCGACGCCACCCGCGACCGTAGCCACCCCACTGCCGCAGGGATTGTTGTTCAATTCATCGAATTGCGTGATCTACGGCACACCATCCGTCACCATGCCTGCGACAAGTTACACCATCAGCGCTTCCAACAGCGGGGGCAGCGCGACAAAGCAGATCTCGATCGCCGTCGTTAACCTGATCACGGCTTCAGTCTCTGCTCCAGTGCTTTTCAGGGGTGGAACGATGCGTTTGACCGCGGCAGGCGGAGATCCGGCTCTTCCGTTCACTTACACCGTATCCCCGGCGAACAGTGGCGTATCCGTCGACGCCAATGGACTTGTTTTCTGGTCGCAGAAACCGTCGTTGAATACGGGACAAATCACCGTAACAGCAACCAAATCGGGTTCACCAGGCGCCTCCGCGAGTTTCATGACGAATTACAACTTCGCGGATTTGACGACCGACACCGCGAGCGAGCCCTCCAACTGCGCGACGAATCCAGGACGCTGCTCGTACCGGGCAGATTCCAGCGGTCTCGCATGGTCGAAAACGTCTGCCACACAATCCACCTGGGCCAACGCCTGCTCGGACCTGAACACAGTTTCCTACAACGGCTATGGTGATTGGCGACTGCCGACCCGGGCCGAGTTGCAGGCTGCCGCGGTTGAAGGATTGACTGACCTGAATTTAGTCCCGTCTGCAGGAATGACCTATTGGACGCGAGACGAGATTGACGCGGGATTCGCCTGGGTGGCGAACAGTCCATCTTTCACGACCACGATGGCAGGGGTCAAGGCCGGCACGGCAAACGTGATCTGTGTCCGCGACAGCAAGATCTTCAAATGGACACAGTACAATTTCACGACGGCACCGACGGCCTACCCGTCGGGATGCTCGGGCACAAGATACGTCGGGTTCAATTATGAGTACAACTTGTGGATGGGACTTGTGACATGCGGACCGGCAGACCTGACCAAGTACAAGATTTACGCATCCGCCACCAAGACGGGTACCTACTATCCACTGGGTGATCAAGCCGGCTCCGGACAGGATCACTGCGAACTCGTCAATCCTTCCATTAATGTCGACGACTGCACCGCGCAAGGGTGCACGTACGGGCCTGCCTCAAGTGGCAATAATTTGGACCTTGCCTACGGCCGGGCGTTCGCCGGGTCCATCCCGACCCTCTTAACGGCGAGTGGCGTGTACTACAGCGTGCAATGGTACCAGTGTCGCCAGATCATCCCGGACAATGCGGTTAACTTGACCGTCTCCGTTTCAGGCATGGGAACGGTCACACGTTCACCTTCCCAGAACAGTTACTCGTTCGGGCAATCTGTCACTCTGACCGCGCAACCCCAATCAGGATACAACTTCACGGGTTGGAGCGGGGCATGTTCCGGAACCAGCGCAACGTGTACGGTCACGATGACCAGTAATTCAACTGTAGGCGCAATTTTCGCCCCCGCGTGCGGTGGTACGTTCTATGACAATGCCTGCTGGTACGTTACGAGCAGTTATCAAAATTGTGGCGAATATTGTCCATCACGCGGGGGGGTCGAGACTGCTGCGTACAAGAATTACGCAAACCAGACGAACGGCAACAAGTGCCTTGAAATCGGAAGGCAATTTGTCGCGAACATCAGTTTGAACAGCGGCTCGCGGACCCTTTCGGGTTCCCAACCAGGATGCTACATTGCCTACTATGGCGATACGGCCGGTCAAAACGTCGTCTGGTACGGCCCGGATTCCAGCCTGGCAGCGATCGGAAAGATTTGTTCGTGCTCAAAATGAATTTGATTCTCGAAGACAACCATTGCCTCGTCGTCGACAAGCCGGCGGGTATGTTGGTTGAGCACGACGAGAACCATCCGGCGCAGCGGGGACTTGAATCCGCGCTTGGAGTCGCGAAGGCCATATTGAAGGAAATTCATGGCAAGCCAGGCAATGTTTTTTTGCAACCTGTGAACCGCATCGACCAGCCGGTGAGTGGCGTCGTCGTCTTCGCAAAGACATCAAAGGCAGCAAGTCGCCTGGTGGCGGCGTTTCGTGAACGGACCGTCGAGAAGTTTTATCTGGTCGTGATCGAGGGACAACTGGCAAGCCCACTGGGAAAGCTGGTCGATTTCATCGCGGAGAGCGCGACGAAAGGAACCATGCAGGTCGCGTCAAAAGACACACCGGGCGCGAAGAAATGCGACCTTGAGTATCAAGTGCTGTCGGACTTGTCGGCCAACCGGCAAGTCGTGTTGGTTCGCCTCGGCACGGGGCGCAAGCATCAGATCCGGCTGCAACTTTCGCATCAAGGCAGTCCGGTGGCAGGAGACCGCAAATATGGTGGAAAATCACTATTTGAGGGGGGCAAGGCCATTGCGCTGCATTGTTTCCGGCTGCGATTCCCCCACCCGACGCGCGAAGAGAAATGCGACGCGTCGTCCCCGCCGCCGGAATTTTGGGATAAGATCGAAGGGTTCCGGGAAAGGCGTGATGAACTCGTCCGCCGCGTGAGAGAAGCAACGGAGCCTGAAGCCTGGAAGTGAGCGTCCACCGAACATGATTCCCCTGATCATTTCTGCCGTAGTCCTGTCCACGTCGTCCGCGGCTTTCGCCGACGGGATCATTGAGGTCAACGACAGCGACTGGCCGCCATATTTTTTTGCCGGGGCGAAAGACAAGCCCGATGGTTTCGGCAAGGAACTTCTGAAGCACTGCTTCGACAAGACTGGCGTGAGGGCTGAGTTTCGTCACACCGGGATCAAACGCGCCGTGAAGGAACTGGAGGACGGGACGCTGGATGTGAATGTTTATTCGCGGGATCCGCGCCGGGAAAATATGGTGCGTTTCGGTGAAGCGACCTTGTTCAAGAGCGACTACCGCCCGTTCGTCCGGTCGGACGCGAATATCAAGATCAGGAAACTCGCGGATTTTGATCCGTTGCGCATTGGCAACCTCGCGGGACTGGCGCACACGCCGGAATTCTCGAGGTACCTCGAATCCCGCGAAAAGAAGGGCGAAGTCACCACGGTCAATACCCCCGAACTGAATATCCGCATGCTGGTCTCGGGCAAGATTGACACTTTTGTGAACACCACGCCGACGGTTTTGTGGGAGGCCAGGGAAATTGGGCTCAAGGAAAAGATCAAACCCCTGGATTACGTGGTCAAGGCGGGGACGTATCATGTCGCCGTTTCGAGGAAATCAAAGCGTATCAATGATCACGGGACTTTTTTGGAAAAAATGGATCGTTGTTTGACGGCGACAAGGGAAACCTCGTTTTACAAGGTGATTTCCGACAAATATCTGGTTCGCTGACCAGAACAGACTTCAAGTTCGAGCAGGTTCCGCCGAGAAAATGATACAATCGATTTTGGTGAGGCGGGACCATTCCTGCCGAATCGTTCTTGTGGGGCCTTCGTTGTTTCGCAACGTGAAAAAATTTGTTGTCGCTGCCGGGCTTGTACTCGCGGCTCATCAGGTCATGCTGGTGCCGCATGCCCTGTGCCGCTCGATGGAATCCAATACCGGGGATCCTGTCGAACTTGCGGCAGAAAACAAGACCCACGAGTGCCATCAGGACAACGGCCTTGCCGTCGCGGATCATGGACATCATCACGACCACTGCGATCACGAGTTGCCGGACTCCAGTCAGTCAAATGGCGACATCCAGCACGCGGTGAATATCGGTAACCTTATGTTCGACTGCGGCGCGACGCCCGTCCCGTCCGCGAATCTGATTCTCACCAGTCGCGAGGCGACGTCCGCCACCAGCACAAACCAGTTTGTGCGGCATGTGCGGATACTGTCATAAGGCGCAGAAGAGAGGATTCTTCGGCTCCGCCTCAGAATGACGGCGGGGTTCAGAGTGAGAACCGTCATCCTGAGCCCGAAGGGCGAAGGATCTTGTTCGTCGGTAAATGATTTCCATCATGTTCCCAAGCTTCTAATTATGGAGGATTCCCATGAAGCTTTTCAAAGGTGTATTCGCGTCGGTTGTTGGAGTTGTCGCAGGTGCTTCCATCGCTCTTGGCGCGACGAATGTTGTGCACAAGAATCATGAGCACAAGCATGCAGCAGGCTGTGGTCACACAGAAGTCAAGCACGACGGCCATGTGGACTTCCTGCATGACGGCCACTTGCACGCCCTCGAAAAAGGCGCTGCTGTCGAGCACAAGCTCGCTGTGAACGACACGTTCCCGGCTGGCGAGAAGCCGGTCAAGCACGCTGACGCCCACAAGCACGGCGCCGGCTGCGGTCATGACGCCATCCCTCATGGCGACCACACTGACTACGCAGTTGACGGCAAGCTGCACCACGCTCACGGCGACCACTGCGACGAGCATGGCGCGCTGAACTAAGTTCTGGCGCCAGCCCCTCTTCCTCGCGGGAGAGGGGCTTTTCCGCATCTCGATTAAAAAGAAAAGGAGGATCAAATGAAGTCGCAGGGCATCATGACGGGGCGTGTGAAGCGAATAACAAGTCGTATGATCCTGCCGTTATTGATGGCTGTGGTCGTCGCGACCCTCCCCGCGTGCAGGACAACGTCGGCTGTCTCAAAAGAGAGCGATCATCGCAGCGACTCTCCAGACACCTGCGGCCCCGAGGGCATGGCCGCGCGTCGCGCCGCGACTTTCGAACGGTCGAAAAGCTGTGCCGCCGACGCAATCGGCATTGGCCTTGCGGAGTCGATCCAGGCCGCAGCCAACGCCGCCGGAGAGGCCAAGGCTCTGGCGACAGCCATAAAGTCCTTCAATCAATTTCAGAAGACCGCCGCGTTCAACGTCAACATCGCGAAAGGTACGCTGTGCGCGCAGACGTTGTTCGGCGGTTATGGCCTGACTGAAACCGTGAAACTCACAACCGACAGGCTGGTTTCAGCCGGACTCAGTCCCGACCAGGAATACCAGAGCCTCGCGACCATCGCAGCCAATGCCGCAACCGGTGGGCTGCCCGAGGCCTTTCATCTTTTGGGTGAATTCATCGAGGATCCGACACTCGAGCACGCGATAAAGTTCGGCGCCAAGTCACTGAACTCTTATGCCGAAATCAGCCGCGTCATCACGACCTGCGGGAACGTCTTCAACAACGTGCTGGCACAGAACAAACTCAATGTCATTCAGCTGGCTAAACTGAACAAGATTTTCGTAAAGGTAACCGTCGCGGCAGGTATCGCGAACTGTGCGTCGGCTGGTCTTTTCAACGCGGTCGACGCCGGGACCGAGATCAACTGCCTGATTCAGGATCTCAACTACCTGCATGAACAGACCGCGAGGATACTCGTAGCGGAACAGAATCTGTGTGAGGACCTCGGGGAAATCGCGTCGCTGCCCACATCCCGTCCGGCTTTGGCATCGATCCGTAATACCTTGGATCCGGAGACGGGTGGATTGGACGAAGTGTCGAATACGCGTGCGGCGTTGTGCCAGCGTGTGATCTCCAACTGGGGACGGTGCCTCGCGTCGACGACCCTGTCCCTGCGTTCAGAAGGATATTGCCGCAAGTTGTGTACGCGGATGAGCAACTCTACCCGAGAGGATTTCATGCGCGCCGCCGTCGCGACGCGTTTCGAGGACCCCGGAAAAATCGCGGGGCTGGTCGGTGACGCGAGTGATTACTGTTTGTCTGCGGGCAACCCGCCAGGGCTGGTCCACGACGGAAACACACCCTGCGTCAACCTGTGCATGCAGGGGGACGGCGGTGAGTTGCAGGAAGCCTATCCGCAACAGCTGCCGCCTTGATGGCAAGGCCGGTGCGCCTCGCAAGCAAAGCAAAACAACCTCGAAAATATTGCAAATCACGGTGGCTGAGGTTATCTCTGGGCCCTCGCCGATTCCTCGGCGGGACCAGGCCCGGGGAGCTTCATGCGTTTCTGTCTCAACAGGTTGAAAACATTCTCTTTCTCCGCCGCATTATCTGTCATGACGCCCATCCTCTTCGTGGGCGCGCAGGGATGCGGTGATCAGGGACACCAAGCCAGCTCGCTTAAGAACGTTTTCGGCGACGATAACCGGGTCGCGATGGACAGGCATCTGAGGCCTTGGACCGCCATCGGCAAGATTTTTGACACCGGTTGCACGGGTACGATGATCGGACGGGATCTTGTGCTGACCGCCGCCCACTGCGTTGTGGATCCCGCCACCAGCCAGATATCAACCAACCTGACCTGGTTCCGCGCAAACTATGTCAGCGGCACGGCGTCCGCTGAGTCATGGATCGAAAGAATCTGGCCAGGAACTTTCCAGCCGGATCGGGATCGTGGGCGCGACTGGGCCATCATCCAACTCCGCGACCCGATTGGCGACCAGGTCGGGTGGTTTGACGTCAACTTCACCGACGCGAACAATTTTCCGGATGTGTTGACCGTCGCGGGATACTCGATCGACTTCAACAATGGGGAAATCGCTGGAATTGATTTCAACTGTCGTACGCAGGCACGTTTTGCGACGGAGAATGAGATCTTTCACGACTGCGATACTGCCCGCGGATCTTCCGGCGGCCCCGCCGTGGCTGAGTTTTCTGGCGCTTACTACGTCGTCGGTGTCAACGTGGCCGAGAAACGTGACGGCGGGGAAGTCTCCCTGCGCCTGCCTGACTATGACCAGGATCACGCCAACGTCCTGATTCCCACCGTCGGCTTTTTCGACCAGGCGAAGCAGATGCAGGCCTTGTCCCTGTCGCGCTGACCCCTCTGTGTCAGACAGGGTTCGTTTGCTCTCAGAGAATCCTGGCCCATACGGCTTTCAGATAACGACCTTCCGCGACGTGCGACGCCCACGGATGGTCCGGCGCGGCACCTGTGATTCGGAAAATCTGCGCCGTGCGCTGGGCCTGCCATGCGGCCTTGCGGATGGAGTTCAGGAAATCCGCCTCGCTGACCAGCCCCGTGCACGAACAAGACAGCAGGATGCCGCTTGGCTTCACGACCTGCATGGCGAGGCGGTTCATATCCATGTACTTGCGCAGGGCCTTGTCCACTTCCTCGCGGCTGCGCGTCTGTTTCGCCGGGTCAAGGATCACAACATCGTACTTGAGCCCGCGCTGGATCGCCTCGCGCAACCAGTGGAACAAGTCCACTTGCACGAACTTGATTTTTGCCTTGTTCAGACGCGCGTTTTCCTCGGCGATCTCGATGACGGACTCGTCAAGGTCAAGGCCGACGACCTCCGCGGCACCGCCGAGAGCCTTCGCGTACACGGCAAAGCCACCTGAGTTGCAGCAGATATCAAGGACCTTGACATCTTCACCGGCGTCTTTGACAACCTGGGCCAGGGTCATGCGGTTCTCGCGCTGGTCGACGAAGAATCCCGTCTTGTGCTTGCTGCCCGGCGCGACCTTGAACTTCAGGCCGTGCTCCTCGATGACAAACGGCTCCGGCACGGCGGGGCTGCGGATGTCCATCGATTCCTGTTTCTGGACGTGTTCCTCGGCGAACCAGTAAAACTTGCAACCCGGGAAATACTCGGCAAGGGTTTGCAGGATGGTCTCGCGGAACCGGTACATACCGGAAGAAAAGAACTCGACCACGATCATGTCGGCGAACTTGTCGATGACGAGGCCCGAGAGTCCGTCGCCTTCGCTGTGAACGAGGCGATAGGAATCGGTGACGTTGTCCAGTTTCAACGTCTCGCGGCGCAGGCTGATGGCCTGGCGCAGCATCTTGTCGAAGAACTTGCGGTTGATGGCTTCCGCCTCGTCCGTGGCCAGGACGCGCAGGGCAATCCGCGAATGGCCGTTGTAAAGTCCACGACCTACCCAGGCGCCGGTCCGGTCGACGATATCCACGACGGCCCCGTTGCGCGGTTTCGGGTCAGGCTTCTCGACCATCTTTTGAAAGATCCACGGATGCGAAGACTTGCGTTCGGTCTTCAGATAGACGACTGGCAGTTCGCCCGGGACGAATTTCTTGACTTCAGGCGCGTCGCCTTGCCGGGCGCTGCCCGGATGTCCAAAATCGGCGGCGGAGTTTTCATCGGAATCGCGGAAGTCTTTCATGGATATCTCTGACGGTTATGGTTAGAATGTGATTCTAAGACGTTTTAATAACCAATTCAACAATTTCATGCCGGAACAACAATGGAACGCAAGCCGATATCGAAAGAAACGCGGAAATCAGAACATAAAATCTGCGGTTTTCATGCTTGCATGGCCCTTTTCCACCAACGTCCCGGTGACATCATCCGCGCCTATGTTACCGAAGAGACCCGTAAACCCTTCGGTCCGATGCTCAAGTTTTGCGCCCAGAACCGCCTCGCCTACCACATCGTGGATCCCATCGACCTGGCCAAGATCGCCGAATCAGATCATCATGAAGGCGTCTGCGTCCTGGCAAAGTCACCTAAGTATCTTGATTTAAAGGACTTTTTGCAGACTGGTGCCAAATCCGGGGTCGTCCTCTGGCTGGTCGGCGTCGAGAACCCCCACAACGTCGGTGCCATCCTGCGCACGGCCGCTCACTTTGGTATCGGGGCGGTTCTTGTCACCCCTGGAGGCCCGGCGTCAGCCCGGCCAGCCAAATGGACCTTGCCAGCCTCTGCCCTTCGGATCGCTGAAGGCGGCGCCGAACACGTACCCGTCATCGTGGCCGCCAGTCCCGTTGCCGAAACCTCCCGCGACCTGAAAAAATCGGGCTTCGCCCTCTTCGCGACCAGTGGCAGCCCGGTGGCCCTGGATGCCTTAAGGGCAAAACTCCGCACGCCGTGCGTGATCGCCCTCGGTGCCGAGGGTCCCGGCCTGCCGGAAAACCTGCTTAAATCCGCCGACGCGACCCTGCGCATTCCGGGCACGGGCAAAGTCGAAAGCCTCAACGTCTCCGTCGCCGCGGGGATTCTGGCCAGCATCGCCGTTATCGCCGTAAACCCGCGCGAACCGTGACGCGCGTGAAACGCGAGACGCATGATATGATGACATCTGCCCCGCTTGCGGGTTAAAAAGTCGATCTCCAGAGGACCCGTAGCTCAGCTGGATAGAGCACCGGATTTCTAATCCGGTGGTCGCAGGTTCGAGTCCTGCCGGGTTCGCCACTTTTTCCAATGATTTCAGCGTCATTGGTGGACGCGCCCAGTCACCCCCGGGACACGGAACAAGATTTCGACACCCTGCCCTCATATTTAAAAACCGCTGAAATCCCCCGCGTTATAGACAATTGCGCCTGAATCTCCCCCGGGGAATCTCCCCCTCGACTCACACCCCCGCACAAAAGACCGAAAAAAACCGAACAAACTGCCTGATCCAGGAGAGTCCCCAAATGCGCCCAGACTCATCGCCGCGCGTCACTGTCACTGGCCGCGCCATCGCGACCGCCGCCATTTTTACCGCGGTCGTCGCGGCGGCGCTGTCCTCTTGCAAACCGGTCATGAACAAATCAGGCGACAAATCCGGCGCGAATTCCCAGCCATTCAGTGGAACCAGAGGCCAAGTGACAGGGCCGATGGCCAGCGAGCGCGACGAAAACGAGTTGCGCGCGGTTTTCAAAGAAGTCCTTGCTCGCTACCAGGCGATGCCAGCGAGCGATTACGCGTCCAGCAAATCGGGCAAGGCCCTGCGGAGAACCAGCGCAAAAAACACGTTGAATATCCGCATGCGCGACCCCGTCGCGAAAATCGCGACTACCGCGAAAATGTCCGGATCCGCCAATCTAGGAGCCCCCATCCGCGCCGCCGGCGGGATCATAAAAAAACAAATCAGCCTCGCGAACGCCGTCACGGTCGAGTTCCCCGACGCGCTTGACGACGACCGGCACATGGCGGCCGTCATCGAGTTCCTCCGCGGCGACGGACGCGTGGACCTGGTGGAGCCCGACTACATCGTCAAAGCCATCGCTACTCCCAACGACCCCCGCTTTTCCGAACTCTGGGGCCTCGCCAACAGCACGGCGTCCGTCGACATCGGCGCCGTCCCCGCGTGGGACCAGACGACCGGCAGCCCGGCCGTCGTCGTCGGGATCATCGACACCGGGATCGACTGCGCCCATCCGGACCTCAGCATCAACTGTTGGGTCAATCCCGGGGAGTCCGGTTTTGACGCGCAGGGGCGCGACCGCCGGACCAACGGCGTGGACGACGACAACAACGGTTATGTCGACGACTGGCGCGGATGGAACTTCATCACCAACACCAATAACGCCACCGACGACAACCAGCACGGGACGCATGTCGCCGGAACCATCGGCGCGATCGGCAACAACAACACCGGTGTTGCCGGCATCAACTGGCGCGTGTCGCTCGTTCCCCTGAAATTCCTCGCCGCGGACGGCTCAGGATCCCTGAGCAACGCCTTGCTGGCCCTCGAATACGCGACCCGAATGCGCCTCTTCGCCACCAACAACAGCTGGGGCGGAGGCGGTTACTCCGAGATCATGGAATCCGCCCTGCGAAGTGCCCAGAACGCCGGCAGCCTCTTCATCGCCGCCGCGGGCAACGATGCCAGGGACAACGACGCGTCTCCATCCTACCCGGCAAGTTTCAACGTCCCGAACGTGATCAGCGTCGCCGCGGTCGACATCAACGGCAACCTCGCCTCGTTCTCGAATTACGGCGCGCGTACCGTCCACGTCGCGGCACCGGGGGTCGGCATCCTCTCGACCCTGCCCGGGAATCGTTACGGTAACTTGAGCGGAACCTCGATGGCGGCGCCTCACGTGACCGGCACCCTGGCCCTCATGAAATCCCGCGACATGAGCGCGACGGGGCTGTCCCTCAGGGCAAGGCTCCTGACCGGGGTCAACACGCGCGGCAACCTTGCCGGTCGCGTCCGCACAGGTGGCGTCATCAGCGCCATCAGGGCACTCAACACTCCCGAGGACAATGTCCCACCATCGTCCCCGTCGGACGTCCAGGTTTCCCAGCGTGGCGTTGACTCGGCCCTCGTGAGTTGGCAACCATCGGGCGATGACGGCGCCTTGGGATCCGCCACGGGGTACCAGATCAGGATATCCCCGTCCCCCGTCCGGACCGCGTCCGAATGGGATTCGGCACAGGAAATCAAGGCCACGGTCCGGATCGAGAACGGGCGCGCTCTCGCCGATCTCGTCAAGTTGCCGCCGGGACTCTCTGGCTGGATCGCCCTGCGCGCCTATGACGACGCGGAAAACCTGTCGCCCGTTTCCTCCCCGGTTCCACTGGCACTTATTTCTGTCCGCCAGGTCTTGTCGATGGACGGGACATCCATGAGCGCGATTTCGGGCGCGACGCCATGGATCATGGAAGATGATCCCGCTCGCGGCCGCGTTTACAGTGACGGCACTGGTTCTTATCCATCGCGGGCGAACCGCCGCATGACCCTGCGCGAGATTCCAATCACCGGCGTGCAGAAAATCGTCCTGTCCTATTGGAGTCGCGCGTCCCTTGAGGAAAATTTTGACTACGGAAATGTCCGCGTGAGTTATCCCGGCCAGGCCGAGTCGCAATGGCGCAAGTTTGATTCCGTGACTGGCTCAACCGACTGGGAATACCGGTCGGTTGACCTGACGTCCTTCATTTTTGAGGCATCAAGGCGCGGCCAGCAATCTATCCAGATCCACTTTGAACTCACCAGCGACGGATCGGTCGAGTATCAAGGCTGGCTTCTGGACGACATCACGGTCATGATCAACGACTCCTTCGTGACGCTGGCCGGCATTCCGCGGGAGTTATCAGATCCCGCGGATATCGACATCTCGATCGCCGCCCCGCAAGGAACCGCATACACCGGCGCGTTCGCGCAGACTCCCGACGCGACCGGCATTGACTGCTCCGACGACAGCATCTACCCGAACCCCGTGCCGTCTATTCCCTTCGCGACCCCAATGCGTCTGGCGCAGGATACATCGACACGCAAATGGCTCTGTATCCGCGCGAACGTGCCGGGGTTCAAAGGTTACATCACGGCATGGGCCGGATGGCGCCTGAGATCCCCCGACATCCGCGTCGTCGCGACTGGCCAACCCACCGGCGAATCCAACAACCGTTCGTTCAATCTCACAGTCAACGCCGGCGACCGGGGCAATCCAACATCGTACAGCACAGCCCTCGCGCGTTCTCAATCCGCCACCGATGCCTGCAAGGCCGCCGACCTGTCCTGGTCCAGTTGGATGGCGACAGGCGAGTCCACAATCATCGATATCTTCTCGTTCCTTCAGGGAAACGACAGCGATGTCGTCCTGTGCGTGCGGGGACGTGACGCCGTGGGCAATGTCCAGGAATCGCCACTCGCTTTGACCTGGCGCGCCGACTTTCATGGTCCCGACGTCACGATCGAATCGACCGTTGCACCCGTCAATAACTTGACCAACCATTCGATCCGGATTTCCCTGACCACAGATCGCGCCGGATCGAACATCTGCGGATTCACGGTCTTGCGCGACACCACGACCTGTCCCCGCGACTGGACGGCCTACGGACCCTGCGCCTTCGCGCCAGGCGCAGTGGATATCCTTGCGAACGCGGACGGACGGTGGACGGTTTGCGCCGCCGCCAGGGACCGCGCTGGCAACATGTCCGCGTCCCCGGCCTCGATCTCATGGGTCCGCGACACGCTGCCGCCAGTGCCGGAACTTTCCGGCAGTCTCATCAACCGTCCCATGATCACCAGCAAATCGCCCACCGGAACCGTGAATGTGGGCGGAACGGGCCTTGTCACCTGGCGCTACGCCACCGGCAGGACCATCGCCGACTGTGCCTCATGGTCACCTGGTATCTCCGCCTCGACCCCGGTCACGCTCGGAATCATCCCCGGCGGCGAGGGCCAGCATCTTCTCTGCGTCATTGGTCGTGACGCCGCGGGCAACGAATCCACGCCTCCCGCGACTTTGACCTGGACACAAGACACCCAGGCGGCCGTCCTGACTTTCGCCGGACTTCCTTCCGCGATTTCGTCCGCGTCCGCCCTGCGCGTTTCCGTCAGCGCTCCCGAGGCCGGGACGTACCGTTACCTGATCACCGCGGGGACAACCTGCGACGTTACCAACTTGATGCGGGCCCCGCGCCATGAAATGACCGATGCGATTTCCAACGACCTGCCAGTTAACGACGGTAATTATACGATTTGCGCTTCTTTCACGGACGCCGCCGGCAACGACCAATCAACTCCGACGACATTCTCTTGGGTGAAAGACACGGTGCCCCCGGTCGCGGCGTTCACGAGGAATCCTGCATCGCGAACATCAAATCCCGCGAGCGAGTTCGCCATCGGCGGCGCGGGTGTCACCGCGTACCAGTGGGCATTTCTTGACGGCGCCACCGCATGCGGCAATCCCGCGTGGAGTTCCTTCGCGCCCGTGGCCGATCCCTTTTCCGTGAATGCCGGACAACCCGGGGCGAAATTGATGTGCGTCCGCGGGCGAGACTCTGCCGGCAATGTGCAGGCAACGCCTACCGCATACCGGTGGACGGTGGTTCCGTCCGCGCCACCGGTCCTGCAAGTGATTTCCGGCGCGCCTTTCTCGCCGACGGGAAAAAACAACTGGAGCCTTGTCACCGGGGGCGACCGGGTCACCGCGTGGCAATACGCGCTGCTCAACTCGCAGACGTCAAATTGCGCAGCGGCCGCCTACGGCGCTTTCAACCCCGCCCGCGCCGGAACCGGCCCAAACCCGCTGCGCTTCAATGACACGAATCCCGATGGGTACCGGACGCTTTGCCTCCGGGGCAAAGACGCATTTGACCTGGTCCAGTCAACGCCGACCATCGTTCGTTGGTTGAAAATCACTGGCGGACCGCAGGTGGAACCGCTCACGACGTGGGGCACGATCACCAGGGCCACGCCCAATGGCCCCAATAACACGACCGAAAACCTGGTCTTGACGCGCGCCAACACGGCCAATGTCTCCGAATCCATCAACCTGCGGATGTGCCAGGTCGCAGCAACGACGGGACTGCTGGGCTCGTGCAAAACGACATCCGTGTCGCTGGCCGCCGGTGCGACCAGCAAAACCGCCAGCATCGCCAATGTCGGGACTGGCGCCTGGGTCGTTATCGTGATGCCACCCCAGGGACGGGGACGGGTTGAGCCGCTTCTCGTGAGAAAGTAAAATAACCAAAACGCGGGCGCGCTCACCAAACAAGTCGCACTGGAGACGCCATGAAAATGGACCAAGGCCTCGCCTGGATGCTCGCCTTCCTTATCGCGTCAATCGGCGCAACCGGGTTTTACTGGTGGGCGACACAAACATCCGGGTCGAAGTACGAGGCCATGATCGTCGCCGGGACGGAAGCCTCACCGTCTCCCGCTGCCAATACCGGACATGTAGAGCAGGCAGAACATGACGGGCCACGCGAGGAGAAAACTGGAAAGATCAACGCCAGCTTGCCTGCCGCCTGGACCTATCAAGGCTCCACCGGCCCGCGATTTTGGAGTCGGCTGGATCCGGAATATCTCGAATGCGGATCCGTCAAGGGACAATCCCCGGTCGATCTCGACAACACGCGGCTTGACCCCAAATTGAAACCACTCGCGTTTCACTACCGGAACGCGAACCTGACCACGACGTTGCGCGGCCAGGAAATCCTCGCCACCGTTTCTGACGGAAATTTCGTCGAGATCGAGGGCGACCGTTACAACCTGCATTCCATCAGCCTCCACACGCCCAGCGAGCATGAGCTGCAAAGCGTCCCTTACGAGATGGAGATCCAGCTCAACCACCGGTCAGCCGCGGGCGACCTTGCCGTGATCGGCATCTTCGTCGCGGCGGGCGGACGCAACGAGGACCTCGAATTGCTGATGGCGTCGCTGCCACGGGGCGACGGAGACCGCCGCGAACTGGCGGGATTCGAGTTGACGCGGATTCTCCCGAAAAAACGCACTTATTTTCATTACAAAGGATCCCTGACCGCGCCTCCGTGCACAGGCAACGTCCAGTGGTACGTCTTCACGACAGCCATCGAGGCGTCTTCACGCGACATCGAGAAAGCCGTGCGCCTTGTCATCAACAATTCACGCCCCCTGCAACGGGCAGGCGGGCGTGCCATCACCCGCAGCAACCGCTGAGATACCAGATTCACATCCGAGGTCCGAACCAGTGCCAAATGTCATCAACTTGAAAAAAGCGCGCGAAGCCCAGCGCAAAAAACAACAGCCTCCCCGCCACCGGCGGAATCAATTTCTCGCGGGGAAATCACCGCGCGACCGGATCGCCGCGGTATTCCAGGTCGTCCTTTTCTTCGCCCTGTTTGCCTGGTTCATGCAAACTTGTGCGATGTGAAGTCACAGAAGATCTAAAACGGAATGATCACGCTTGGCCGTGTTGCACGGCTTGCAGCTCGGAACAACATTGCCCTTGGAGGACTTGCCGCCGCGGCTGACGGGCAGGATATGGTCCATGGTTGCCGTCTTCGCGTCGAGATCCACGCCGCAGTAATGGCACTTGGCGTCCTGGATCAGGTTCTGCCACCACCGGGACTGGCGCAGTTCACGCGCGGCCGCGCGTTCACGACGAACGTGCGCGTCACTTCCTGAATCCATGTTGAAATTGTCTCTTCTTCCCATGCAAGGAAGTGGATAACAGATTTTATTATTTATTAAAATAAAATCATGATTTTATGGGGCCAGTGACTATCTTGATGCCGAAACTGCACCTCACGCCATGACGTCACGACGTCGGAAAAATATGCAAGATACCGTAATTATTATCAAAACAAGAATAACACCGTAGCCAGCCCGGACCTGCAACTCACCCGGCGAGATCTTCTCGACTCCCGTCGCGTAGGCCGACAGGTTGAACTGCCGCAAGTCCCATACGCGGGCCAGCCATTTGACCACCGCGACCGACCATCCGTCGGCAAAAGGGGGCAGGTTCTGGGAAACGGGGAACGACACAAGCCCGGCCAGCCAAGTGCTGAAGGTCGCGAACAGGGCGATCGTCACTCCGGCGAAGGTCGAATAGAAGACCGCCACCGCGGCGACCAGGGCCCACTCGATCAGCTGAAACGCGAAAAACAACAATTGCGGCTGCTCCATGAGGCCAAAGTTGTTGGCCAACATGATGGCTTGCCAGAAAATCATCGTGAGTATCCATAGCAGGATCAACCCGAGAACCAACCCCAGATACTTTCCGACCAGCCATGACACCCGACTGACTGGCGCTGCCAGTTGAATCTCAAGCGAGCCATCGGTGCGCGCCTCGCTGATCGTCTTCGTACCCCAGAACGTGGCGACCAGGCAGCCCGTCAAGTGAAAGCCCAGCGCTCCCACATCAAACAGGATCTTCCGGAACTCCTCGATCCCCCAGTCTGAGGCCAGGTTGGCGAACAGCGTGACCATGACGCCGGACACCACCGCCGGCAGGAAAATCTTGTCGCGACGGAGCAGCAGAAAACTTTGCCGCATGATTGTAAGCATTGGTCCCATGACCAGACTCCTCAACTCTCAAGTTCCTTGCCGAAGTATTTCAGCAAGACATCCTCGTCAAAAATAGACACCGGCGCGAACCCGGTGACAACGACACCGCGCTGCAGCGCCGCCAGCATCCAACTGGCCGCCGCCGCATAGTCGAAGAAATCAAGATGCACCGCGAACCCCTCGCGACGCGCGCGACGAAAATCCGGCAGCCTCGCGCCCTCACGCATCGCAGCCGTCGCCGCCTCGTCAATTCCCGACAGGCTCAGGCGGTATGCTCCCTGATAATCCTCGTTCGTCGCGGAGTAGACGAGCTTGCCCTTGTTCAGGATGTTGACATCATCGCAAAGCTCGCCCACGGTCACCAGTTCGTGCGAACACAGAATGATGGTCTTCCCCGCCCTTCGGAAACCCGAGATCCATTCGCGCATCGCCATGCGGCCTGTCGGGTCAAGTCCCGACATGGGCTCGTCAAGGATGAGTACGGTCGGGTCGTGGATGGTCGCCTGGGCCCACGCGAGGCGGCGCGCCATGCCTTTGGACAACTTGCCAACACGTTTATTGCGGTGATCCCAAAGTTCTACATGCCGCAGGGACTCCTCGATGGCAGCGCGGCTCCGCGCGCCATCACGTAATTGTTCTGGACGATAGGTGGCGAGGTGGTAATCCATCACTTCCATCGGCGTGAGCACCGGGGGAATCCGGTTCACCTCGGGCATGTACCCGATCCGGCGCCTTTGAGCCTCGGCAACCGGCAGGCCGTCGATGGAAACATTGCCACGCGTCGGGCGGACCAGGCCAAGAACCAGTTTGATGGTCGTCGTCTTTCCCGCGCCATTGTGGCCCAGCAACGCCGACGAACGCCCGGAACGGAACGTCACGGACAGGTCCTTGACGATGGTATGGGCCAGTTTCTTGACGTCGCTGTAAACGACCTTGGTGACCTCTGAGACCTTTATTTCTGGTGCCTGGCTCATTTCGGGACCTCTGATTCGTGCTTCATGTAAAACTCGCGAATGGTTTTTTCACCAAGGACCGGACCCAGGGACTGGATCAGTTCCTCGATGTCGTTCGTGTTTGGATGCGAACGGTTCCTGAGTTTCGCCGCGAATGACTTCGCGAAAGGCGGCGCGTCTCGTTTTGTCGATGCCATCTCGTAGAAGATGGCCGCTCGCGCCTCATCCTTCATGGAGTGGTAAAGGATTGTCCCCAATGTCACCGGCAGCCGCCAGCCATCCGGAAAAAGATTGATTCCATCGAGGATGATTGGTTCACAAGCCTCCGGCTTTTTCAAATCCAACGCGATCACAAGGCATCCAAACATGTATACTGTCTCAATTCTTGGTTTGAGGCGCGTGGTGGCCTCAAGGGCCGCGATGACATTCTCGATGTTGACGGTCCTCAATTTTGGATCCATCAAGTAATTCATCATGTGAAGCAGCAACGCGTCATCAATGAGGCTTTTGTGACCAAGAGAAATGACGTCGACGAAGGCCGGACTCAGTTCCGAGAACGGCGGGGCGTCCACCAGGGTCCAGGACCTCACGGCGGCTTCATTGGTGCGACGGCTGACGCTCGCGAGGCCCGCGATCAGGACTGCCAGCCAGACGCCGACGAGGATCCAGTTGAAAATTTTCCTGGCAGACAATCCAGTCATGACCCGGATCAGTACCCAGACTGCATGAGCAGCCACTTGACAAGCGTTTTCTGGACGAAAACGATCAGCAACAGGATGATGAACGGTGCCCAGTCAAACGGTCCCGGAATGTTGCGCGTGAACTGCCGCAACGGCCTGTAGAGGGGCTCCGTCACGCGTTCGACAAAATTCACGATGGGGTTCGAGGGATCCGCGCCCAGCAGGCTGATGAACACCGAGACAAAGACGATCATCTGCAACATGTTGAGGATCATGTTCAGAACATGTCCCAGCCCCGACAAAACCAGATTACCCATTGTTCAGATCCCTTCGTCCTCTCTTGGTCAACTTCACGCCTTCGCGTGCTCACGGCGCTCACCAAACAGCGACCGGCCGATCCGCACGCAATCACTGCCGGCAGCCAGCGCTGTCTTGTAGTCTCCGCTCATTCCCAACGACAGTTTACCCATCCCGGTCGCATCCGCAAGCTGCCTGAGATCCAAATACAAACGCGGAGGTCCCTTCCCGGCCCCGGCATAAAGCGCATCATCGATTTCAGCCGGCGGAATGGCCATGATCCCCTGCAGTGAAATTCCTGGCAGTGTCGCCGCCAAAGCCGCGAGTGGCGATACATCCGTGGCGCGGACACCGCCTTTCGACGCCTCGTCCGCGGCGTTGACTTCAATGAACACTGGAAACGGGATCTTGCCCGCCTCGCCGGCGAGGCGGTCGATGTAGCGCAGATGTTTTTCACTGGAAGCTGCCTGGATCTCGCTGGCCACGCGCACGATGCGCTGGATCTTGTTGGATTGCAAGGCGCCGATGAAGATCCACCGGATGTCTTTCAGGTCGGCAAGCAATGCCGCCTTTTGCTCCAGCTCTTGCAGATAATTTTCGCCGAATTCACGCTGACCGCGAAGATACAAGTCCCGGATCTTTTCAACCGGCTGTCCCTTGCTCACGGCAACCAGGCGACAACCGTGGCGGATCCTCTGGATCTCGTCCCGCAAAAACTCGTATTCGATCGATCCAGTCATTTCGCGTTCGGGTCAGAAGACCTGGATGCCGGGCTGGTGCCCGTCGCGGGCGGAGTCGCGTCCAGAACCGGCGGCATGGAGTCGCCGCCCTGGCGGCTCGCGCCTCTCCCGCTGGCGGCGTTGACGGGGCCGTCGCTCCGCGCGCCAACACTCTGACCGACCGGAGCGTCGCTCGCTGGCTCCACCGGGGCCTTCATGACATCGCGCGGCGCGTCGGGAGCGGCTTCCTTGGCCTTCTCACGCGCGGCCACGGACGGTCCGGTATTCACGCCCGGCGGCGTTGGTGGCGCGCCGACGCGGGCCAGGGGAGTGAAAAAATCCTCCTCGGTGACCTGGTAGTGCGGAGCCGAGATGAAGATGTCACCTTTCTCATTGATACGGATCTGGACATTGCGAAGTTCCTGGCTGCGCGAACTCGAGACATCAACCCCGTTCAGGTAAATGTTGCGCGCTTCGGCCCCCGGAATTCCCGCCAAAAAGAACAAGGCAGCGGCGGCGAGTACGACAGCCGGCGACAGGCTTGCCGCGGAGTTCTTCCTGGTCTCGAAAGGATCCATCGTGTCGACTCTCCGTTGGGGTCTGTGAGAAAATTTTAACACAGTCTTTCGCCAGTTGCCCCGCTTAACTTGCCAAAAAGATGTGGTACACTCCGCCATGCTGGCCACAGCGTCCATAAAGTCACGCCGCCATGGGCTCCTTCGGAGGAATCATTGATGAAAACCCGCATCCTTGTCATGACGCCAAACAGACTGATGAAAGCAACGTTGACTGCCCTGAATGTGTCACTGAACGTGTCGATCGCGGCGGCCGGAGGCTTGCTCACGACTTCCTGCACCACCTCCTCCTCCGAATACACGGATCCCGACAAGGCCGAGATTCTCGACGACCGCTGGAGCGAAACCGACCTCAAGAAAACGGCTTCGTTCCTTGTTGACCAGGTTCTCGCGCGCCCGTGGTTGCAGGAATACAAGACGAAAAACGGCGGCAAGGCCCCGATCGTCATTGTCGACCAGATTGAGAACCGCACGGACGAGGTGATCGACACCAAGGCCATGACGGACTACGTCCAGGATGAGTTGATCAATTCGCGCAAGGTCCGCTTTGTCAGCGACGTCAACGTTCGCAAGCGCCTCCTGGACGAGCTCAAGTACCAGAACAGCGGTGCCGTATCGGAGAAAACCGCGAAGAAAACCGGCAACCAGACCGGTGCCGACTTCATGCTGGAAGGTTCCGTCACGTCATCCGTCCACTCGAAAGACGGCGGCGGTGAAAAGACGATCTACTACCTGACAACCATGCGCCTGACCAACATCGAGACCGGTGAAATCGAGTGGACGGGCAAAAAAGAACTCAAGAAGGCCTTCAAAAAGGCGGGCTTCGGCCTGTGACTTTTGCCTCTGACAAGGTTTTGGCCGCCCTCACCGCGAGAACGGTGGGGGCGCTTTTGCTATCGGCGCCGATATACGCCGCCGGTTGCGCCTCCTACACGGAACAAACCCGCGCCATCCGCTCCGATTTCATGACGGGAGACTACGCAGGCGCCCTCAAAGGCATTGACGAGTCCTCCCTGAAAAACAGTTCCAGTAGCAAGCTCCTCTACCACCTCGAAAGGTCCATGGTCCTCGACCGCATGGGTGAACCAGACAAAAGCCGCGGCGAATTGATCAAGGCCGACAAGGTCGCCGACGACCTCTACACGACGAGCGTCAGCAAGACGACGGCCAGTTTCGTCGTCAGTGATGATGTCGCGGATTACTCCGGCGAGGACTACGAGCGCGTCGCGATCCAGACCATGCTCGCCCTTTCTTTCATCGGCGATGGCGACCTCGCCAACGCGCAAGTTGCCGCCCGCCGCATCAACACAAAACTCGCCGAGATCAACGGCACCTACACCAAGGAAAAAAAGAACGGGTACAGCGAGGACGCCTTCGCGCGTTACCTGGCCGGCATGATCCACGAGGCACGCGGTGACTTGGACAACGCGATTGTCGAATACGGCCGCGCGCTCGCGTTGTACGACTCCGGATTTGGCGCGTTCAGCGACGGGTCCCGGCCTCAAGGCCTGATCGAGGGTTACTTCAGGCTGTTGCAATCGCGGCGCCGCGCGGACCGTATCGGGCCACTCAAGAAATCCCACCCCGCAGAAATCGCGGCGGCGGAAAGAAACATTGCCGCGACCGGAGTAAATCCCGGTCAGATCGCGGTCATCCACGAGATCGGGCAAATTTCCCCGAAAACACACGTGGACTCAATTATCGGAGCCGGCAATCAAGTTGTCAGGATGTCTTTTCCCGCAATCGTCTATCGCCCGCACGGCTTCGGCGCGACGGGACTCGAAGTTGGCCAAAAATGGTACCCCGCCTCTGTTGGAGCCGACATGGACGCCATCGGCGCCCAGTGCCTCGATGAAAAGAAGGCAAGGATCATCGCCAAAGGAATCACCCGCGCCGTGGTCAAAGGTGCCCTGATCGAGGAGACTCGACGCAACTTCGGCGACGGCGCCGCACTGCTGGCCAACATCGTCACTGCGGCGACCGAGACCGCGGACACTCGCGGCTGGACGCTGCTGCCCGGCAGGTTCATGGTGAGTCGCGTGTGGTTGCCGCCCGGAAAACACGTCATCACCGTAAAGTCATCAGGACGTGAGTTCCCCACGGAGATAGAACTTCGCCCGGGCGAGCTGAAGCTCATCCGGGCGACTGATGCTCGTAAAACTCAAACCCAAGCGGAACTCAGAGCTTCGCCCACTCCGGGGACCAAGACTGGTTCGTGACCGTGTTGCGCAGGCCCGCAACCCCACGGATTGATGCGATGCGACGCTCTGCGAACAAATCCGACGCCTTGCCCGTCGGGATGCCACGCTTGTCGGCGTCCGCGAAGACAGAGCTCAGCGTGTGATAAATATTGCCAGCCTGCTTGCGCGCGACTTCGGCGTTGTATCCGATCAGTTCGTTGTAAACGTTGATCAAGCCGCCAGCGTTGATCACGTAGTCCGGCGCGTAAAGGATGTTGCGTTCGACGAGCGCCGAACCGTGGCGTTCTTCTTTCAACTGATTGTTGGCGCCACCCGCGACGACCTTCGCCTTCAACATCGGGATCGTCTCGTCGTTGAGGATCGCTCCCAATGCGCACGGCGCGAACACATCGACGTCCGCGCTATAAATGTCCGTGTCACGAACCGCCGTCGCGCCGAATTCCTTCACCGCGTAATCGACCTTCGCCGGATCGACGTCCGTCACGACCAGTTTCACCATGTCCTTCGCCAGATACCCGCACAGGTACTTGCCGACGGCGCCGACACCCTGGACCGCGACCCGCATGCCATGAAGGCTGTCCTTGCCGAGGCGGTGCTTCACCGCGGCGCGGATCCCCGAGTAAACGCCCCAGGCGGTCACCGGCGACGGATCACCTGATCCGCCTGGACGCGATGAGATACCGGTGACAAAACGGGTCTCCGCCGCCACCTGCTCCATATCGTTGACGTTGATGTTGACGTCCTCGGCGGTGATGTAACGGCCACCCAGGGAATTCACAAACCGGCCGAAAGCCCGGAACAGAGCCTCGGACTTGATCTTTTTCGCGTCGCCAATGATGACCGCCTTGCCGCCGCCCAGATTGAGGCCGGCGCAGGCTGCCTTGTACGTCATGCCCCGGGACAGGCGCAAAACGTCCACAAGGGCATCCTCGTCACTGGCGTAATCCCACATGCGGGTGCCGCCCAGTGCGGGCCCCAGGGTCGTGTCGTGGATGCCGATGATGGCCTTCAGCCCGGTCGCCTTGTCGTGGCAGAAGACTACCTGTTCATGCCCCATCGACTCAACCAGCCCGAAAATCCCGGAATTGTGCGAACCTGATGACATACCCGATGACGTCCCTGCCATAAGAGGCCTCTCCATTCGGAATTACTGAATCCTGACGATCTAAACACCGGAAGTTAGCTGGATTACAGAACTTTTTCAACCGCATCCAAGACACACATTCTAATTGAATTTCATACAATCCTTGATTCAATCCTTGAAGTCCGATAGAAACGGCCCGTCATGAGCCCTGGTACCCCGATAAGATCATCAGAGATGCTTTCACCCGAATCCTTCGACGTCATCATCGCCGGCGGCGGCCATGCCGGTTGCGAGGCTGCCCTCGCGGCGGCACGCCTCGGCTGCCGGACACTGCTCGTCACGCAAAACGTCGAACGCATCGCCGCCATGAGCTGCAACCCCGCCGTCGGCGGAACCGCCAAAGGCCATCTGGTCAAGGAAATCGACGCCCTCGGCGGCGAGATGGGCAAGGCCATCGACGCCACCGGCATCCAGTTCCGCGTCCTGAACCGCAAAAAAGGCCCGGCCATCTGGTCGTCGCGCGCCCAGGCCGACATGGACCTGTACCGGCGCCACATGAAACACGTCCTCGAGAACACCCCCAACCTGTCGATCCGCCAGGACACGGTGGAAGGCCTCCTCATCGACAGCACCGGTCCCGCGCCACGGGTCGCCGGGGTTGAAACGCGGACTTTCGGGCGGTTCGAGGCGGCCGCCGTCGTCATCACGACCGGCACGTTCCTGAATGGCCTGATCCACATCGGCAAGAACAAAACCCCGGCCGGACGGGCCGGCGACGCGCCGTCGATCGGCCTCGCGAACTTCCTGCGCGACAAGGGGTTCCGGGTGGGCCGCCTGAAAACCGGGACGACCCCGCGCCTCGACGCGCGGACGATTGACTGGGCCAGCCTCGAGGCCCAACACTCCGACGATGACATCATTCCCTTCAGTTTCAGCAACGAGCGCATCACGCAACGCCTGATCCCGTGCTACCTGACGCACACCAATGAGCGCACGCACGCCGTCATCCAGAAATTCATGAGTGAGTCGCCACTTTACAGCGGCGAGATCACCGGCATCGGCCCGCGTTATTGCCCCAGCATCGAGGATAAAGTCGTCAAGTTCCGCGACCGCTTGTCGCACCACGTGTTCCTGGAACCGCAAGGCTACGACACTTGCGAGGTCTATCCAAACGGCCTCTCGACCTCGATGCCCCTTCATGTCCAGCTTGAGTTTGTGCGCACCGTCCCGGGACTCGAGCGCGCCGAGATCATCCGGCCGGGATACGCGATCGAGTATGACTTCGTCGATCCGACCGAGTTGTTTTCGTCACTGGAAACCAAGAAATGCGCGGGCCTTTTCATGGCCGGCCAGATCAACGGCACCACGGGATACGAGGAAGCCGCAGCCCAGGGACTCATGGCCGGCATCAACGCCGCCCGCAAATCCCGCGGCGACGATCCTTTCATCCTTGGGCGCACGCAGGCCTACATTGGCGTCATGATCGACGACCTCGTCACCAAGGGGACGCAGGAGCCATACCGCGTCTTTACGTCGCGCGCGGAACACCGCCTGCACCTGCGTGAGGACAACGCCGACACCCGCCTGACGGACCTCGGCCGCGGCATCGGCCTCGTGAACCATGATGACTACGCGCGGTTCACGACCCGCCAGAAAGACCTGCGAGACGCCATGCAGTTCATCCGCAGCGCGACTTTTGGCGACTGCGGCATCTCAGAGAGCCTTTATGACGCCAAGGACAACCGGGGCACGAAACTCGAATGCCTCCTGAAGCGCCCTGAAGTCACCGTGGATGACGTCCTGGTCACGGTCCCGGCGATGGAACGTTTCCCGAAGGCCATTCGCCGGAGGGCCACGATCGAGATCAAGTACGAGGGCTACATCGCCCGCGAGGCGCGCCTGATGCAGGACACAGCCGATCTGGACCGCACCGCGATCCCCCGGGACCTGGACTACGCGAGCCTGCCGGGACTCAGCCGCGAGGTGGTCGAAAAACTGCGCCGCGTCCAGCCGGAAACCCTTGGCCAGGCCTCGCGCATCAGCGGTGTCACGGCGGCCGCCATCCAGATCCTCCATTACCACTTGCGCGCTTGAAGCCCCTCCCCCATAGTCTTCCTGACTAATCTTTTTTTGGGGAACCAGAATGCAGCGGCGTATCGATGTCGATGATGGCTATGTCGAACTCGTGGAACACATGGGCGCGGGCGACCTCGCGGTTGTGAACGCCGCGCGCGTTTCGTTCGGCAAACGCAAGACCCAGATGGATGACTCCGACGTCAAGCTGATCCGCTATCTGGCCCAGCACAAGCACATGAGCCCGTTCCGCCACCTGCAGATGACTTTTGTCATCCACACCTCGGAAGTCGTCTGCCGCCAACTGTACAAGCATCAAGTCGGCTGCGCATTCAGCAGCGGCGAGTTCCGCGAGGCTGCCACCGTATGGAACGAAATCTCGGGGCGCTACGTTGAATTCCCGAGCGAGTTCCACGAGATCACGAAATTTCGCAAGCAGCACAAGTCGAACAAGCAGGCGTCGATCGCCGACTCGCTGGTCGACGACAACCAGAAGGCCCGCGAAGTATACGACCGCAGCATCCGCGAGTCATACAAGGCCTACGAGGAGCTGCTCGCGCTCGGCGTTTGCAAGGAACAGGCGCGGTTTGTCCTGCCCGTCGGGTTCATGAACACGCTGACATGGACGGCGTCCCTCGAGGCGGTCGTCAATTTCATCAAATTGCGCGATCACGACGGCGCCCAGTTGGAAATCCGCAAACTGGCCCAGGCGATCCATGAACTGGTCAAACCTTTGGCACCCGTCTCGATCGCCGCACTTTTGGGAGATGTTGTGGCATAATTGGGTCAAGAGGTACCTTGACCGTGTCCCACCGCGTAACCCTTGCGAGACTTATCGCTTACGACACCTTCGTAAGGGTGATGGGTTTTCATGACCCGAAGTCCGGACACCACCACAACGCGAAAGAACGTCCGGAAGACCTGCTGGAGGCCGCGTACGGGCCAGGTGGCGTTGGCGAGAGCCTGAAGCGCATCGACCGCAATCTCGTCAAAGAGATCCTCTACGGTGGACTGCGCTGGCACTCAAAGATCTACTGGATCCTGCAAAACACGTCCTCGCGAAATCTCGACGACACCAGCCCCGAAGTCCGCACGGCCCTGGTCCTCGGCACTTACCAGATCTTTTACATGGACCGGGTACCGGAACGCGCCGCGGTCAACGAGAGCGTCGAGTACGTTCGCAGCAAAGGCCAGGCCAACGCTGTTCCATTCGTAAACGGGATCCTGCGCCAGATCGCCCGCCGCGCGGAATATTTCGCCAAACCCGACAAGACGCGCCAGCCGGTGGATTACCTGGCGCTGCAATTTGCCTTCCCGCGCTGGATGGTCGAACGGTGGATCAAGCAATTCCGCGCCGATCGCCTCGAGACGATGTTGCCGGCGATGAACCAGCCCCCGCCCTACACGATTCGCGTCAATTCCATGAAGACAGCCCTGAATGAATCGCACCTGTTCCAGCAGGAACTGCTGAAACAGGAAAAAACCCACACGGATCGCTGCAACCTGCGCGGGGCGTTGCACTGCAAGGAAGCCCCCGATACCGGACCCGGGAGTCTCTTCGCGGCGGGTTGGTACACGATCCAGGACGAGGCTTCACAACTGATCGCACACCTCGTCGACCCGAAGCCGGGCGAAATCGTGGTCGACGCGACGTGCGGCCCGGGCGGGAAGTTCTCGCACCTGTTCGAACTGAGTTGCGGCGCGGCGCGTCTCATCGGGGTCGAGAAGAACGAGAACCAGTTCAAGCGCGCGCAGCAGGCCATGGAGCGCCTCGGGCATGCGTCGCGTCCCGACGCGAAGGTCGAGTGGCACCACGCGGATTTTCTCGAGTGGAATTCACCGGTGGCCGCGGACAAGATCCTGCTTGACGCGCCTTGCTCCGGACTTGGTGTCCTGAAACGCCATCCCGAGGGCAAATGGCAGAAAGACCTGCGCCTGATCACGGCGATGGCTGACCTTCAAAAACGCATGATCGCGCATGCCCTGAAACAGATCCGCGCCGGCGGGGAGCTTATCTTTTCCGTTTGTTCGTTCGAGCCCGAGGAAACCCTGGACCAGCTGGAATGGGCAAGGAAGGAATTCGGCGACAAGATTGAGGTCATCTCACCCGTGATTCGCCTTCCTGATTATTTCAAACGTTACGTCACGCGCGATAACGTGCTCCTGATTTACGGCGGGAACGCGGACCAGACGGATGGTTTTGGGTCATTCATCATCAAGTTGCGCGCGCCTCTGGAAGGCTCCGCCGGGGTCACGAAATGAGGCGCGAGTGGAAGAAGGTCGCGCATGCGGCCATGCTGCTGGCCCTGCTCGCACAAGGCGAGGCGCTGGCCGATGTCGGAACGCCCGTGCCGGTAGACGGTGACGTGATGCCTTTCGTCAATTTCAGCGAGCTCAAGAACGCCGTGGTCAGCCGGATCTCGGCCGCCAACGCACGCGTTTGGCTGAGCACCGATTACTTGACAGACGGCGACGTCGTCGCCGCCTTGCACCTGGCCAAGTACCGGAAAGTGGATGTCCAGGTCTTGTTGGGCCGGAAAAAGGCCACGGCTTACATGTCCCGGCTTGGTTTCCTCAAGAACGAGGACATCCCTGCATGGATCAAGCCCGGAAATTTCATGCCTGTTGTCCAGACGGCGATCCTGAGTGACAACCAGCTGTCTCTCGTCGATGGCGACCTGGACTTCATGACCACCCGGGGAAGTTTTGTCCTAAGGACTGGAACCCCCGCCCAGGCCCAGGAATTCGGTGCGGCGTTCCAGGCGGCTGTTGCCGAAGGGCTGGAAATTGAGGCCCCGCCGGTGCCAGCAGTGGGCAGGCCAGACCGCCGCCGTTCTTCGAAAAACGCGCCGTCAAAAACGATCAGGGACCCAAACACATGGCAGCCGAAGGGCCCGAACCCTGCCAAACCGCCAAAAACCGAGCCAAACCAGCCGGTTTCGGGCCGACAAACCGCCGACGGGTCGTATCGATACGGGCGAAACAAGCAATCGCGACCTGAGGGTATTCCAAACAAATTGCCCAAGACCTTAAAATGGAAAGAAATGGAAAAAATCCGGAACAGTCAAACCGGACCGGACGGGGGATGAAAATGGCTTCACGAACAGGATCGTCGACAATCATGCGACTCGCGATGATGTGCATGCTATTGGCCGGCTGCACGCGTTTTTGCGGCTTGAGTCACAAGGACATGACGCCGGAACAGGTCGTCGAGGCATACTTGAATGTCGCCTTCAACATGAAGGACGCTGGCGAGCGCGAGCAACTCGCGGCCCTGACCACGGGCAAGTTGCGCCAGGCGATCGATTCGGCCCAGGAAGACGTCATCAAGGCCGCGTATATCGATCGTCGCTACGCGATCAAGAGTTATTCGGTGATTGAGCGTCGCGACCGCACGCCGCGAGAGACCGAAATCACGTTCCGCCTCGTGTACAACGACCTCGGCTCTGCCACGGCGCCTGTCGCTACCGACGCCGCCGCCACGGTCACGACGGACAACACCGTCAATGTGATCCGGGAGCAAGGCAGCTGGTATATCCGTGATGTTGTCGGCAGCAAGACCGCGATTGATTTCCCATTGTCCGCCGAAGGCCGCATCGAGGCCAAGCCAGGAGTCATATCGGACCCAGGTCTCGACCGGGTTCAAAACGAAGGGACACAGGGGCAGTGATGCCCCTTTTTTTTTACGCGTCCTGGAATTTCATCCCGCGGCCTGGGACAAGAATGAGACTTGGGAAATCGTGCCCATCTCTCCCGTCCGCGCCAACGTGGGTTTGCGGCCGCGCCTCACATTCTTGAGTACAACCAGATCCGCTGGATCGAGGTTTGCCGAGGCGGCATGGAGCAGCTTCTGGACCATCTCCCGGAATTGCGGGCGCAAATGGGGATCGCCCTCCAGTTCGCGGACAACCTGGACAAAGGTCGGGTCCCCCTTCAAGTGCCCCATGGCAATCACAATGTCACGACCGAGATCCCTGACATTCACCTCCGAGACGACCCGGAACAACGCGGCGAACTGCAGCAGCAGCGCGCGACGGCACAGCTTGACGCGGTCTTCCGGCATTCCCTCGATCCTTTCAGCCAAGGCCGTGAGGAAGAGTCCGAAGCGATCGGGATTCTTCAACGCGTAGAACTTGACTGACTCATGGACGATCACCTGGGTGTGATGGTCAGCCTCGAGGATGAACGGCATGTTCTCAAGCAGGAACTGCAGCGCCACGGCTTCCACTTTCTTGCGAAACAGCATGGCGAACAGGTGATCGAGCACCGTGTGCCCGAACCGGCTCATCAGACGGTTGAAGTATACCTTGTCGATGACGCCTTGCTCGGTCTCGCCAAAGTAGTGGATCAGGCTCAGGCGAACGGCATCGCTGCTGGAGTTGCTGGCGCTGAGAAGGTAGGTCGCGACGCGGTCGAGGAGTTGCCTGACCCCTTTCAGCTGCCCTGGAAACTGGCGATCATACGCCTGGATCGCGAACCCGAGCTCGCAAACAAGAACGACGCTCAGATTGTATATTTCCAGGCTGTGATCCTTGTCGGCGTATTCCGCCGAGAAGACCACTTCCATGATGCTCTTGCACGTGACCTCGCAACGCGGATTGGAGAACAACTCCTCGAGCATCACAGCGATCATGGATTCACTGGAGGCATTGGCCAGCCACACGAGGAGCGACTCGACAATGATCTCCTGTGACAGGCGGATTTCTGAGCGCTCACACAGGCGGTTGACCATATAGCGGATGACCGCGACCTGGTCGTCTTCCTTGAAGGTCGCCGTCAAATGACGCCCTTCTTTCCAACCAAGGATGATGCCGACATCCACCAGATGGGCGGCCTCCGCGACTGATTTGCAATGCCGCCAGGACGGCGCTCCTGAAGCACGCTTTACCATAAATCCTTCACCCCCGGTATTCGACCGTTTCAAAAATAGATTCGCGCGGCGATCTCAACCTCTGTTCGCGACTCTCTTCCCGTCGCGTGATCCAGGCTTGCCTGCAGCGTTGGCGGCATCGACAAGCGTCTGGATCGAGGCTTTCGCCCGGTCGGAAAGCACCTCAAATTGCAACCCGTACCCGACTGGAAAACGTTTGTCGGAGTTGTAACGGATGACCTTCGCGACCGCGTTGAACGGACGCTCCATGCCCTCGGCCTTGACCGACAGCTTCAATTTCTCGCCTATCGAGAAAATCGGCTCCTCAGTCTCGACAAAGATCCCGGTCGTGGAAATATTGACCCCGGCGCCGATGGTCAGATTGCCGTTATTGTGAATGATCACCCGACCGCCGATGGACGCGCGCGGAGCGACAGCGCGGAGTTCATCGAGTTGGGCCGGGGTAGACGCTGCCCTGCCCTCGCGCCTTGGCAGGCCAAGCTCCTCGGCGCAGTCCTCTATCGGGCGCCAATCCTTCCAGCCGACGCGGAAGACATAGGAATCCAGTGCCACGGCATTGCGGGTGATCAGTTGCCCGACCTGCTCGACCGTGAACGGCCCCAATTGCACGCCACCTGCGTGAAGGAACCAAATCGCCTCAGTTCCTGTCGCTTGTTCTGCCTGACCCATGCGCGAATCCTCCGTTGATACATTGCGCTTGCCCGCAACATTTCGGAGGTCACTAAAAAACCTTTAACGAAAACTTTAGAAAAAACCGAATTTTCGGTCTTTTTGAGGCGTTGCGAAACATCCGTTCAAACCTTGAACAGCCTCGCGAACACGCGTGATATCATCTGGTTAACGCTTATGACGGAGGTACGGCCGATGGACCGCAAATACCTGTATCAAATGATTTTTGCCTGTGCCGTTGCCGCGGTTTGCGTACCTTCGCGTCTGCAAGCCATCGTCCCCGCCGCCGTCAACAAGGGCTTCGCCCCGCACAAGGCCCCCGAACGCGTGGAATGGTCGCGATTCATGGAACTCTCCATCGCCGAGGCCGAGGCGCTCTGGAATGACCAGGCCCATCAAGGCGTCCGTTTTGCCGGCTGGAACTGGAAATGGCGCCTCGCATGGGTGAAATTGTGCGCCGTGAATCCGAAGGCGGGGGCAAAGTTCTGCGACGAGATCATGGATGAGGCGCTGGCAGACAAAGCCCTCGTTGTCCGGGCCGAGGCCGCGTCTGCGATCGGTGACTTGAAAGAGGGTTCCATGGACCCCGTCGCGTCGAAAAAACTGCTGTCTGTTTTGAGGGATCCACGAAATCGCAGAAATGACGTTCCCGTCATGGCGCAAAAACGCGCGATGTATTCCCTGGTGAAGATCGGGCACGCGGACTCAGTTCGCGCGGCAGACGAAGTCGTGTCCGGGGACTCCACGCTGAAACCTTACTGGAACAAACTCAAAGCCACAATGAACTGAAACATTTATAAACTGCTCCACATGACTGCGCCTGACGTGAGATGTCACTTCATCCCACGCATCATGACGGGCCAATGTCCCCCCTTTCTTGAAGGAGGGGGACTGTGGATTGTCCACGCTGCAATCGTTCCGGGTCAGTCGTCAAAAAAGGCTTTTTTCCGCAGTCAAAAATTCCAGGCGGCAAAAGCCAGCGTTTCCGGTGCAGGGACTGCCGGCTCTGGTTTTCCCAGACGCGCGGTACCTTGAACGAGCGCCAGAAGCGCCCCGAGCTGCACCAGCCCATCTTCAGCCTGCTGGTGTCGGGCGTGTCACAGCGCCGGGCCGCGAGGCTGTGCGGCACCACGCAGGTGACGGTCGCGCGCAAGTTGGTCCGCTTGTCGCATTTCGCGAATATCGTGCAAGATCAGCGACTTGCGGCCAGCAAAGGATCCGTTTCTGTGGCCGTATTTGACGAGATGGAGACCTTCGAGCACACCAAGTGCAAGCCCGTCGCGATTGCCGTCGCCGTTCAGGAGAAAACGCGCCTCATTTTAAGCGCGAAAGTGGCCAGCATGCCGGCCAAGGGGCACCTCGCCAAAATATCAAGGCGCCGCTACGGGAAACGCAAAGACGACAGGAAAGCGTCTCTGGGATTGGCTTTGATGCATATCGCACAGGTCGCTGCGCAGGACCTGACCGTCAAGTCCGACCAATGTCCGCGCTATCCCGCGCTGGTTTCCGCTTACTTGCCTGGGGCCGCGCACAAAACCTTCAAAGGGCGCAGGGGATGCGTCGTTGGTCAGGGGGAATTGAAAGCCGGCGGCTGGGATCCACTGTTTTCACTGAACCACACGTGCGCGATGATCCGCGACAACATCAAATGCCTCTCGCGGCGGACGTGGTGCACGACCAAGCGCGTCGACCGCCTGCAATGCCGCCTCGATCTGTACGTCTGCGCGCACAATGCCCTTATCGAACTGAAATTACACGGAAAACGCCGCCGTCGGCGGGGAATTCCGGACGGCGCAGGCGACGCGCAAGGGGGATGGCCCCTTCAACATTTGGCATTGGCCGCGTAAGGCGCAGTCAAGTGGAGCAGTTCACTTCCACTTAATGTTGCACCCGATTGACGGCTTCTGCCCGGGATCCACGGCCTCACCGGCCAGAACTTTCGCGACCGCGGCTCGCAGGTCACTGCCAGTCACCGGTTTACCATTACCGGGACGGCTATCGTCCATCTGTCCGCGGTAAACGAGGCTCCGCGATCCGTCAAACAAGAAAAAGTCAGGCGTGCAAGCGGCATGGTACGCCCTCGCCACGGCCTGGGTCTCATCATACAAGTACGGGAAGTTCCAGCCAGCCGATTCCTTCTCGGCTTTCATGAGCTCCGGCCGGTCGTCAGGATATTTCGCGACATCGTTGGACATGATCCCGACCATGCCGACTCCCATCGCGGAAAAGTCACGGCACATTTCTGCGAGGCCTGTGCGGATATGCTTCACATACGGGCAATGGTTGCAAATGAACATGACAAGCAGGGCCGGACTGGTCCGGAACTCATTCAGGCTGACCATGCGACCCTCTGTATCCGGCAGTTTGAAATCCGGAGCTTTGGTGCCGAGCGCCAGCATCGTCGACGGAGTCAGGGCCATGATCATTCACCTCTCTTGTACGTGGCATGGAATCCGGGAATAATTGACAAAAACCAAAGGAATCATCTTGGTCCAGCTTCACCACAACATCGAGATCCTCGCAACCGTATTCTTCTCTTGCGCGCTGATCCATACCTTCGCCACGGGCTGGTTCAACCGGGTCGCCGCCCGTTATCATGAAGGCAGCATCGCCGAGAACTTCCTGCATTTTCTTGGCGAGGTCGAGGTCGTCTTCGGTGTCTGGGCGGGTATTTTCCTTGTGTCTTTCGGACTGCTCGAAGGGTCCGCCAACGCGATCGCTTTCCTGGAAGGACTAAAATTCACGGAACCCGCTTTTGTCTTCGCGATCATGGTGGTCGCGGCGACCAGACCGGTGCTCGGCGCGACATCCGCCTTGATGGAATGCGTCGCGTCGATCGTCGCTCGTGCAACAGGCCTTGCGGGAGCGATCCCTTTTTTCATGACCGTCATGGTCGCCGGGCCGCTGGCCGGCAGCTTCATCACCGAGCCAGCCGCGATGACATTGACGGCAATCATCCTGCAGCAACGGATATTCCGCCACAAGTGCTCTCCCCGGTTGAAGTACGGAGTCCTCGGACTGCTGTTTGTCAACGTCTCGATCGGTGGTGTGCTCACTCCATTCGCCGCTCCCCCCGTGGTCATGGTCGCCGGAAAATGGGGCTGGGACCTGTCGTTCATGATGACCAACTTCGGTTGGCGGGCAATTATGGCGGTGTGTCTGAACGCGATCCTCGTGACCCTCGCGTTCTGGCGTGATCTATCAAAGATCCCGCGACCGGGAGTCGCGAAGGGCAAATCCCGGGCAACCAACCCGCCAGCCTGGCTGGTCGCGATCCATTTCGCAGTCCTCACCGCGATCGTCGTTTACGCGCACCACATGACCGTATTTGCGGGAATCTTGCTCTTCTTCCTCGGGATCACTGAGATCACGCGCGAATACCAGGAGCCGTTGCGCCTGCGCGAAAGCCTCCTGGTCGCGTTCTTCCTGGCAGGCCTCGTCACCTTGGGCAAGGGACAGGAGTGGTGGCTTCGTCCATTGCTGGAAAACGCCACCGACACCGCCCTGTTTTGGGGAGCGACCGCGCTGACCGCCATCACGGACAATGCGGCGCTCACCTATCTGGCATCACAAGTTGAGACGCTCGGGCCAGGCGCGAAATACGCGGTGGTGGCCGGAGCCGTTACCGGTGGCGGACTCACGGTGATCGCCAACGCGCCAAATCCGGCTGGCTACGCCATCTTGAAAAATCACTTCGGCGCCTCCGGCATCGAGACCTTGAAACTTCTGGTGGCTGCGATTCCGCCGACCCTCGTCGCCGTGATTTGTTTCCTAATCTAGAACCGGTCCGGATTGCGGGCGACAATCACGGCCGCCAGGAACTTCGGGACGTAATCAACCGTCTCGGCCGGCAACTGGTCCACAAGATGCCAAAAGTCCGCGACGCGGGAACGTTGGATCGTCGTCGCGATTTGAAAACGCTGAACACGATTCTGGCCGGTGTTGTAAGAGGCGATCGCCAGCAGATAGCGTTGACTGCCAAACATGCGCATCAAGACATTCAAGTACGCCGCGGCGGCCATGGAACTTTTCCCTGGATCCGTTCGTTCATCAACCTTGCGGGCTGGATCGACCTGCAACCCATATTCACGGGCCGTGGCCGGCATCAATTGCCAGAGCCCGCGCGCGCCCGCCGGAGAAAGAGCCTTGATGTCATAAGCGGATTCGATCCACACGAGATAACCAAGTTCCACTGGCAAGTTCTGTGAACGCAAAGCCGTCTCGATCGCCCCGGCGTGTTGCTCACGCCTCCTCAACAACTCACGGTGGTATCCCCTGGCAGTGAACCGCGAAATCCAACCCTGGACCTTGTCCAGAAATTTCTGGTCCATCGCGGAGGGCGGCGTCTCGCCGAATCGAACCGATATGTTGACGATCTCGTCCCAGATGAAATCCCGGTCCAGCTCGATGCGTCGTGGCTCATCATCACGCGGTGGCGCGCCTTTGCCCGGTTGCGCACCTGTGTCGCCGGTAACGACCGGCGTCAGCGCGCGAAGCTCCACCTTCGCTCCAATGTCCCCGCCGCCCACGCCCCGGGCGCCATGACGTTTTTCAAGAATTCCTGTCGCGGTGAACACACCGAGCGCCAACGCCAATCCTGCCATGACACCCGCGGACGCGGTCCGCAATCGATTTCCCGGGTGCCACGACAAGTCGGCAACTTTCGGGTAGCGGATGCGATTCATCGAAGACAGCCCCCGCTTGAGCGCCATCGTCATACGGCTGGGTTGCAAAGGATCCCAGACGCTGCATTGAAATGTCGACGTCATTCCCACCGTGACACGGTCTCCGGCCCGGAGTTTCGAAGTCCTGCCCAGCGCCTTGCCATTGATCCGGCTGCCGGAACTGGAACCGAGATCCTTGATCAGGATCTTTCCCGGAGCCCGGTAGTAAATGCATACGTGTCTGCCTGCCACCGCAGGGTCACCCGACACAAGGGCGCCGCAATCAGGGTCCGATCCGATGTAAAAAAGTTCTCCCGGTCCGATGGAAAAAGTCTGCCCGCTGAGAGGACCTGAGACAAAACGGATGGACACACGGTCTGCCACAAGTCACCCCGGGCCGGTTTTCGCCTCGAATCTCAGATGGACCGTTCCCAGCTTCAGGACATCCCCGTTGCAAACGAGGCGGGGCTCCGACAATTGAAAGCCATTCACGCGATCCACCGGCTTCCTTTTGTCAGCGGCATGCAGCAAGCGCAATTGAGCCTTGCCATTTTCGACAATCATTTCAGCATGCTTGCGCTTGACCTTTGGACCTTCCAGATGGATTCCGCAGCTCGATCCGGACCCGATCAAGTTCTTCCCTTGCCTGACAGGAAGAACCATGCCGATGCCTGGCCCGCCCAGGACGGAGAGCCATCCCACAAGACTCTCGTCACGATAAGGGCAATTGCTGAAACTGGTCTTAACGCGAAGGCCGCACGTCCTGCACCGCACGGTCCGTAACGCGAGCTGCAAAGAGAGCCACAAGTACCGGAACAGGAATACCGCGGCACCAAGCAGCACCGCGGCCAGGCAAAGGGCGACCATTCTCTCCGTCGGGTTCAGTCCCAGGATCGCGCGGTAAAGTTTTTCGGCGGGTCCCCGGGACTTGTCCATCTGCGCCAGGCTGTCACGCCAGGCTTGCGGCACAGGAACGGACAATGCGCCCGTCGACACAGTCTCGCCGTGGTAAGTGACGGCCAGCTTGAAAATGGACTGTCCGTCAACCGCGATCGCGCTGCGTCCATCCCAGGTGCCGACAAGGGGATAGAGGTTGAACGTGGCGACGTATTCCTCATTCAAGTTTGCCAGGGCATTGAGCAACGCGGGAAAAAGATCCACGCGCGACGACACCCTCTGGACAAAACCGCCGGAAAGAATCTCCGGTTTTTCGAATGTTTCGACAGCGCTGACACTACCCCCGGAAACGGCAGCCGCGCTGAGCAGATAAACCGGCACTGACTGGCGACCGAGTCGACCAAGGCATTTCTCAAGCCTGCGCAACTCGTCACGCGACGAAACGGACTGGCTGCCCAGCGCGATCAGGGCCTTCTGCTCTCCGGGTTTCTCCGCGTAGCGGGCCCACTCCTCGAATTTGTCGGCGGCGAAGCAAACAGGCTCATGGATTCCCGGAGCCTTGCCGGATGGCTTCGCGTCGAGAAGGGTTCGCTGGAAAGCCCTGAAGTTGTCCGACTCGCCCGGAGTCGTCGCTGCCAGTTCGGTTACACCCTCGCTGGTGACGGACACCAGCGAGAAAAACTCACTACGCGTTGCCGGCAGGTTCTCGGCGATCGTTTGCTGGAATTCCTTCAGGAAAGCCGGCGGTACGTCGGTCGCGACAGGCACGGCGATGACCAGGCGCCGTGACCGGGATTGACCAGATCCGCCAGAGGTCGCCCCAAAAGTGGACAATGACTCAGGCTTGAGACTCTGCTTCCCTTCGCGTCCCAGCTCCAGGCTGAACGCCTCGCGGTCCATGGTGGTGACCGGATAGGAAATTTTGTTCTCGGATTCAAAGACGCGGCTGTAGATCCGCAACTTGAAATCATCCGTCGCCTCGACCGCGCGGACGACAACCGTCTTGCCGGCGGACAATGCCGTGCGCGGCAGAGTCAGCGCGGGGATGGCCGCCATCGCGCCAAGGACAACAATCCTGGGAATCAAGGAACGAAACCGGGCTAGGTCCATGATTCTGTCCTAAATGATTTTCACGTAAAATCCATGACTGCCGATCTGCACTTCGTCAGAATCCAGCAAAGGCCTGCGCGACGAACTTCCGTTCCCCCCGATGATCAAGACGCACTCGCCGACATCCACCGCGAAATAACCTGCCCTCGGGGCCAGTTTCGAGTCGACAAGCGAGATCTCGAGCCCTTCGTCACTACCGAAAAAATTCTCCCCGGTCACGAGACGGAAATCCTGACCCTTGTAAGGACCGTATTGTCCGACGAGCCACGCCATGCAGACCCGTTTTGGCGTTTCGTTCCGGAAGGCGGACGATTCAGGACGCGGGCGCAACGTCGGACGATAACCAGGCTCCCTGCGGGTCGACGTCCGGAACACAAACCGCGCTGCCCCGAACGAGATCTCGTCCCCGTCGAGTATCTGCGCCGACGAGACTTTCTGGCCGTTGACAAGAATGCCCTCACGCGCGCCGAGGTCGCGAATGCTGGCGGCGTCGGATTCAATTGAAATTTCAGCGTGCCGTGCCGAGATGCCCGGATGTGTGAGGCAGATGTTCGAGGTAAAGGCAGAACCAATGGCATGACTGCCTTCGCAGATCCGGAAATCCTCGCCCCAGTGCTGGCCGTTCAATCCGACCAGCCAACCACCAACCGGTTGCCCGTTGAATCCGCCCGCGCTCTGCGTCGAGCACAGGGCGTGGGACAGGCCGAACTGGGACTTCATGGCACCGCGGCCGAGTCCGCGTTCTGCGATCGGACAAACCTTGCCCATGCGAGGAATCCTCCGAAACTTGCCGGAGGCCCTGATTCATCAGGACTTCCGGGAGAAAGAGATGCGAACACCGTCATTCATGCGACTGCCGTCAACCACATCGCCGATCACCGCAGCTTTGGTAAAACCGCACGACGTGATCGCCTTCAACGCCTCCTGCGCCTGACACGCGGGCAAGGACAAGAGAAGGCCGCCCGAAGTTTGCGGATCCACCACAATCTTGCGGCTCGTCTCCGGCCATTCGAACTGCCACTCAACCCGACCCTTGACGTAGGTTTCGTTGGTTGAATGGGCACGCGTCAAGTGCCCTGCCTCGAGGCATGCGAGCGCACCTTCAAGTGTAGGCAAAGATTCAGGATTGATCAAAAATCCACAGCCACTGGCCTCGGTCATCTGCACAGCGTGGCCCGCCAGCCCGAAACCGGTGATGTCCGTCGCGGAGTGAATGTCGAACGGCGCGAGCGCGTCAATCACGTCATTGATCGTCGTCATGCTCGCGATCGCGGACTGGATGCCACTCGCATCGCCCTTTTTCAGGGCCGCGCAAATCGTGCCAGTCCCGAGGCCCTTGGTCAGGATCAGGACATCGCCCGGCTTTGCGCCAGCATTGGTCCAGTGGCGCCCCTTGTTCACAAAGCCTGTCACGGAAAAACCCATCTTGAGGGTTTCGTCATCGATCGTATGGCCGCCTGCCAACGCGACTCCGGCGCGATTCAGGACCGACATCGCGCCGTCCATGAGTGGCCTGATCACTTCCAGAGGCAACCTGCTGCCCGGAAACGCCAGGATCGTCATCGCCGTGACCGGCTTGCCGCCCATCGCGTAAACATCGCTGATGGAATTCGCCGCGGCGATGGCCCCGAACTCAAACGGGTCATCAACAATCGGGGTGAAAAAATCGAGGGTCTGCACCAGCAAGCGTCCGTCACCCAGGTCCCACAAACAGGCGTCGTCCATCGTCTCGTGGCCGACCAGCAACTCCGCCGGACGTGATTGCTTGAGTCCGGCCAGGACTTCGCGCAGGGTTCCCGCTGGCAATTTTGCGGCGCATCCACCTTTTTGAACCGTTTGAGTGAGTTTGATTTCCGTCATTTCTGATTCCCCAGGAATTCATGGCAGGCGCGGCGATCGCCACGGAAGACCACATTTCTGTCATCAAGTTGCGTCGACCTCGCGTAAGCCCGGTCGTAATATCTCTCCAGCAGGAAAACAATCCAGGGCGCTTGCGCGTCGAAGTCACGGGGCATCAAACGCCCTTTTCCCAACAACTTGAGCGCGTCGGAAGTTTCTTTACCGCCAAGGCGACGCTCAAGTGCCAAGATATTGCCCGCGAGGATGTCCCACAGCGGTTCCACGGCGCAACCATCATCCAGCGGCCGGGTCACATAATCCTCGAAAATCGACCGGGCGCGTTCCCCAATTGGTGTCTCGACCACGACCACAGGCGCCGCGCGCATCTGTTCCCGGAAGACCTGGGGAACACTGATCCGCCCGATCAGGTAACTTTCGTCCTCAACCACCAGCGGGGCACGGGCGCCCGCCATCAACCCGAGACCCAGGGCGTTCTCAAATTCCTGCTGCGAAGGCTGGGGCAACCTGTTGCCACCCGGACCAACCGCGTGACCGAAGGAGCTTCCGCGATGGCGCGCGAGCCCCTCGAGGTCAATGACCCTGGCGCTCTCAAAATCAGGGTCCGCCAACAATTCATGGAGGAGGATCGTTTTTCCAGAACCGGTCATGCCGGCCAGAACATGCATCCTGTGGGGCGCGGCGATCCGTTCCATCAACTTGCCGCGCAAATTCTTGTAACCGCCAGCCAGGCGCGCCACCTCAATCCCGGCCTCTGGCCCCAGCGCCTCACGCACCCATTCACGTACCCATTCAAGCACCCATGACGCGGCCAACTGCGAGCGCAATCCCCCACGCCAACACGAGACCAGGATCCGGCCGCCAGTTTTCAAACCAGCGGCCTTGACCCACGCCGCGGCACGGTCACCGCGTTTGCTCCAGACCAGTTCCGCGCCAAGGTCGATCGCCGCTTGCTGGCCTAGCTGCTTGTAGGTCAAACCAACCCTGTGGCGTTCGTCGTCCTCGAGAACCGGACAGGATATCGCACCAGGGATGTGGCCCACGGCGAATTCCCCCGGGGCCCTGACGTCCAGCAAGACCCATTCGTCCCGATGGCGCAGGTACTCGTCAGCGTCCATCGCGGGAGTCTCGAAATATGGTTGGGGCAAGCGGTTCATGGCACCCCGTCCTTATGTTAAAGTCTCCGGATGTGCCAATCAAAAGAGGGGCCTTGTCGCCGTGATCATCGCCGAAAACCTTGTCAAATCCTTCGGAGACACGCGCGCCCTTGGCCCGGTCACGTTTTCCATCCCGGCCGGGTCCCACATCGCCCTGACGGGACGCAGCGGGTCCGGAAAAAGCACCCTGCTCAGCCTGCTTGGCTGCCTCGACACCCCCACATCCGGTCGCCTCGAAATTGCCGGCATCAACACCGCGGGGCTCGGAGATGCCGCGCTGTCGCACATCCGGCTGCGCCAGATCGGTTTCATCCACCAGTTTTTCGACTTGGTCAGTGACCTGACCGCCTTCGAGAATGTCATGGTCCCGTTCTGGCTGGCGGGAGAACCTCTGGGCGAACCCAAGGCCTCAGAACTGTTAAAGAAACTTGGTCTTGCCCATCGCCTCAACCATCTCACCGGCGACCTGAGCGGCGGCGAGCAACAGCGCGTGGCGGTTGCCCGGGCCGTCGCCCTGGGCCCAAAAATCATCCTTGCCGACGAACCAACCGGCAGCCTCGACTCCCGCACCGGCGCGGCCGTCATGGACCTCATCATCGAGACGGCCACGGCGCTCGGCGCCACCCTGATCGTTGCCACACACAGCCCAGAGGTCACCGCCCGCCTGCCCGGTAAATTGACCCTTCTTGACGGCGCGCTATGCTGAACCGCATGCGAACCGGCCCCTTGTTGTCCCGGATTTTCCTGCGGGTTTGGTTCCGGGCGCCACTGCTGACTGCGACCAGCATCCTCGGCGTCGCCGCGGGGACAGCCATGTTCCTCGCCATGAGTTCCGCGAACCTGCGGGTACTCCGCAGCCTTGAGGAGGCTGCAACCCCGGCGCGCGCCCTGATCTCCCCCGGAGACGCCACAACGCCCACCCGAACCTGGCGCAGTCCCGTCGGCCGCATCGATCCCGCGCACCTTGATGGCTGTGAGGCATGGCTCTCCCAGGGAATCGAGTGTCGCGGCGTCCTGACGTTCATGAGCGATCTTGTATGGAACGAGTCATCGAGCAATAAGGCATCGCGCGAGGCATGGAAAAACCCTGCCCCGCCCGTGCGGATCGTCGCCGTCGATGGTGGCTATGCCGCGCTCGCGGCGCCGGTTGTGACGCGCGACTTGCTGGCAAGATCCAGCCAGTTGAGATTCCATCCAGTCGGTGTCGTGGATGGCAGTCCCGAACCCTTCATCCTGATCGATCACGCGGACGCCTCGAAATACCTGCCCGCGACCAACGGCGTCAAAGAATCCAGTCCGGGCTTTGATTTCATTGAGGCGGGCGCCCCCGGCTGGAATGCCGATGACGCGGAAAAGATTTTTGACGCGATTGAGGAACGTTTCGGGAAGAACGCGGCTCTGGTCCGTGTCCGTCCTGATGACGAGATGGAAAACCGCCGCAACATGACCGCCAGTTACCGGTTGAACCTGTCGATTCTTGGACTCATGTCCATCATGGTCGCCAGTTTGTTGCTGCGGAACACAGCCGCCTTGCAAATGCTGCTGCGGCGTCCTTCTGTCGCCGTCTTGCGCCAACTGGGAGCCACTCGCTCGCAGATCCTGACGTTGGTCTTGCTCGAGCAATCCCTGATCGCCTTGGCCGGCGCGGCGGCGGGTATCGCCGGCGGCATTTTTCTCGAAGAAGCCGTAAGCGCCCAGGTCCTGGCGACGGTCCGGAACCTTTACACCCAGACAACGCCCAGTGAGCGCCGCGAACTTCTGACTCCCGCCATCGTCGCCGCGACCGCCGGTTATGTCATCTATCTCGCGTCGTCGGTCGCGATGCTGCGTGATCTCCTGGGTGTCCAGCCGCGCGACCTTTCGTCTCGCGAGTTTGAGTCCCGCGAATCCGCAAGGCGCAGGCCTGAAACCTGGTTCATGCCGCGACTTCCGCGCGCCGTCGCGACGCGCATGATTGCTGCCTTCCTGGCCGCGTTGGTTCTCGTGGCGGCGCCGTGGGTCCCACCGCTGGATTTGCGTGCCCTCGGACTCGCCTCAACCGCTGGCCGCCTCGTGCCCGTTTTCGGTTACCTCGCGGCCCTTGCCATATTCGTCCTGGCCTTCGCCTCATCGCGGGCAGTCGCGTGGGCCATGGCTCGCGTCCTGAGTTTTTTCACCCGCGGTCGTGCCGCGACGGCCTTTCCCGCGCTCGCGATCTCGTCGCGCAGGAACTTGCGCGCGCGCCGCAAACCGGAGGCCGCGGTGGCGACCCTTGCGACGGGACTTGCTCTTGTCACGGGAATCACCGTCATGGTTGACGGATTCCGCACGAGTTTGACACGTTGGCTCGATCATTCCTTCACGGCTGAAGCCATCGCCTTGCCACGGCATCTGGTCGGACAGGAGACGCGTCCGCGCCTTCCCGCGGCCTTGCATGATCAATTGAGATCATCCATGTCCGTCCAGACAGACTGTGTCCTCCTCGACGATGGCCGGATCAAGAACGCGACGGTAAAAGTCGCGGCGATTGATGACGCGCTTCCAGATGGCCACGAGGATCCAATCGAGATCCTTCCTGGATTTTTCCGGCGTGAACCTCTGGAATCTCATCGCGAAATGATCCGCTCGGTCATGAACTCCGGTGACAAGTTCCTCGCCAGCGAGGCGCTCGCCCGGCGTTTTCAACTGTCTCCCGGAGACAACGTCAGCGTGACCCTCAACGCCGCCACGGACCGGAGGCCGGTCAACGGCACAATCGTCGCAATTGTCCGGGACTACAGCAGCGAACTCGGCTTGCTCTTCATGGGCAAGAAATTCTGGGAGGCTGCCACCGGCCTTGATGGTTGTCACAGCCTGAGGATTTATACCGGCGGACGTTCGCCCCGGGAATTCACGGCCGCGTTGACACGGCGCGCGCCAGACGTTGCCGCCGCGCTCGATGTCAGTTCCAGCAAGGCATTGAAAGAAAACGCCCTCGCTGTTTTCGAACAAACTTTCCAGGTCACGGGAATCCTGACACTCCTTGCCGCAATCCTTGGCGGCATAGCGCTGGTCGTGCAAATCGCGCAAGCCACGGCAAACCGTCGCCTCGAATGGCTGGCACTCCGGCGCCTCGGCACCAGCTGGCAAGGCATGGCGCGCCTGGTGGCGGCAGACGTCTTTCTCTCGATCGCGGCTGGCGTTGTCATGGGAAACCTTTGCGGCTGGCTCCTCGGTTGGCTTCTTGTCGACATCATCAACCGTCAGGCTTTTGGCTGGACAATCCTCATGGGAGGACCCCAAAGCATCGCGAAAATCATTGCTTTCTCAGTATTTTACGGAGCGATTCTGTGGGGCTGCGGCATCATGATCGGCTGGTGGACCATGCGTCCCGGCGCCCGGTGGAACGTGCGCCGCGAATGAGCTAAAATAAAAACAGTGCCTCACCAGATCTGAATTCCCCCGCAATGACAACGATCCTTGGAGGATTCCCGGATGCGTAACCCTTTGCATGTCAAATTGTGTGCGCTCGCCGCAGTCCTGACCGGGTCCATTATTCTGTCTGCCTGCGGCCAGGAGAAAACCGCGCTGCCAGTGAAAAAAATCCCGGCAGCCGGTGACGCGCAATTGACCATGGGACCGGAAGCCGCTGGATTGCAACTTGCGGAATTCGACCTGACTCGCTCTGACGCGATTCCATCGAACCAGATCGCCGCCGCCCTTTCACACGTATCGTTCCCGAAGACGATCCTGCTTGGACCGGGATCTTCAGAAGTGAACGCCCTCCAAATCATGCCCGCTCAACTCAAGATCATGGCCAGCGCCTGTGACAACGTCATGCCGGCACTGGATCAAGTCAAGGGCAAGGGCGAAACCCTCACGTTTGATTTCGGGTACGACTACTCGGTCTGCGCCAAGCGCGACTGGGAGCGCGACGGCTCAAAAATCGACACTATGAAGTACCAGGTGTCCCAGCACTTGCAATTGACTTGTCCGGGTGCCAACTACGATGTGATCGACGGCATGTCCCTGCAGGAACTTGAGACCAGGAAGCTCACCAGACTCCTCGCCTGCAACTACAACGGGACACAGGATATTTCTTACACGTTCAAACTCCTTTTTGTGACGATCGCGTCCGGCGCGCACAAGGACGGATCCGCGTTCACCGCGGACCAGCGCGTCTCGAAAATGTTATCCGGCGCGAACGGACCGTGCGTCTTGAACTCGCAGTCCAACGTGGTGACCGTAAAAGAGTGCTTCCAGTCCGACCGCTCACGCACGGCCGTAACCGGCTTCTCTGACAGCGACGGAGCTTTTGACATCATCGCCCGCATTGACATGTCCGGCTTCAACGCGCCGCGCAACCAACGCTACTATTCGGGCGCCAACCCGGCCGCGATCCAGGTCAACAACTGGAATGGCAACGGCACTTTTGACGGCACAACGAAGGCCGCCCTGAGCCTCAGCAACGGCACGGAAACCTTCGAAGGCCAGCTCACTGTCGAATGAACCGGGCCAAGCGATTTCTCAGATACGCGGCGGTTGGATTTCAACTGATCCAGCCGCCGCATCATTTTCAACCGGCTGAACCCGCCCGCAAACTCGAGTTCCCGCGCGATCACGGCGCCCATCGTGATACCGCGTATGAATGGTGGTACTGGACTGGTCACTTGATGGCCGGGAACGACGGGTCATCGAAAAACACGCCGGAGATTGCTGGATTCCAGGCGACGGTGTTTCGCGTCTCGCCACCTGGCGGCAACTTGCCGGCCTCAGGCAACAGGCCAGAGAATGCGTCCTGGCTCGTCGTCCATACGGGCATCTCGGACTTTCAGGGAAAAACACTCACGCACCGGTCATGGGCGACGCGCGAACGCACCGTCAATGACGTCATGACGGATCCCGTAAAGGATCTCGAGAAGGATCTCGTGAAGGATCTAATGACTGTCCGCGTCGATGACACGAGGCTCGCGATCGAGATGCCGGGCCTCAGCGCGACGATGCCCGCGACGCCGCCGGATTCTTTCCGGTTGTCATTCGACCTGCCGCAGAAAATCCCGGCCAGGAGCCCCCCGCGCATCGAGATGCGCCTGACATCACGCAAGCCTCTGACCCTGCACGGGGACAACGGATACTCGCGCAAGGGCCCCTGCCCCACATGCGCCAGCCACTATTCCAGTTACAGCCGACTGGACGGGACATTTTCGATCAGTGGGGTCCAAGGCTCACTCCCGGGACTGCCAGGATCCGGATCCGTCGCCGCCTGGTACGACCACGAATTTGGCTCCCAGTCGATCGACCCGGCGCAAACAGGATGGGACTGGTTCTCGATCCAACTCGACAAACCCGCGGTTGAAATCATGCTGTTCCAGGTCCGCGGCAGCGATCCGGCAAAAACCTGGCGTGCTGGAACTTTCATCGACGAGAAAGGCAACGCGCGCCCAGTCACCGATGCGGAAATTTACCCCGAAGGCACCTGGAAATCCGCGCGGAGCAAAGGAAAGTATCCACGTGCCTGGACCGTCAAGATCCCCTCGCAAAAACTGGCGTTCACCGTTGTGCCACGATTTGCTGACCAAGAGGTCGTTTCCGCCGGTTCAGGCGCATCCGTCATGCCGACTTATTGGGAAGGCGCCTGCGAGGTATTGGACAAGGTATCCAATGAACGAGCCGGCCGGGCCTATCTGGAAATGACGGGATACGCGCCTGGCAGTACACCCCGGTTCTGATCCCGCCCCGTCATCCTGCGCCCCCGTCATCCTGAGGCCCGCAGGGCCGAAGGATCCTTTTCCGAGACAAGATTCTTCGCCCTTCGGGCTCAGAATGACGAGACGACTCAGGCTGACGAGGCGACTCAGGCTGGCGAGTTCGTCCTGGATTTCTCGATGATACGGGTCGTGCTGCGCCCCTCAAGAAGCGGCACGATGACAACCTTGCCGCCATGGGCGTTGACCACATCCGCGCCGACCACCTGATCCGGACGGTAATCACCGCCTTTGACGATGACATCCGGTTTGATGGCCTCGATCAGCTTGATGGGTGTCTCTTCCTCAAACAGCACAATGTAATTCACGCAACCGAGGCCGGACATGATCGCGGCGCGATCTTGCTCGTTCTGCACAGGACGGTCGGGGCCCTTGAGACGCTTGATCGAGGCGTCGGCGTTGAGACCGAGGAACAGGATGTCGCCGTGGTCACGAGCGTGTTGCAGCAGGGTCACGTGACCGGCGTGCAACAAATCAAAACAACCGTTGGTGAACACAACCTTGCGGCCGGCATGGCGGTATTCCGCCGCGATGCGGGCGGCTTCCTCGTTGGTAATGACTTTCTCGGGGCGCGTCGCGCCCTCACGCTCCTGGAACGCGTCCATGAATTCAGCGCTGTTCAGTGTCGCGGTACCCAGTTTTCCACAGACAGTGCCGGCGGCGATGTTGGCGAGTTGAACGGTGCGGCCGAGCGCGAGTCCACTGGCAGCGGCCATGGCAAGAAACGCGATCATGGTGTCGCCGGCCCCCGATACGTCGGCCACTTGCAGAATCTCGCTCTTGTAGCGGACGAGATCAGAAGTTCCGGAGGTCGAAGCGACAACCCCGCGTTCCGAAAGGCTGAGCACAACATGTTGCGCGTCGCATTCGGCCGCGACGACTTTCACGATCGCCTCGATCTCTTCCTCGATGTCCGCGCACCAGGCGCCGGGTTCCTTGCGGCGCAGGATTTCACGACCTTCCGCAAGATTCGGCTTGATGAAAGTGGTCCCGCGGTAACGCGAGAGGTCGCTGGATTTCGGGTCGGTCACCACCGGAATCCCGGCCGCGCGGGCACGCGCGATCAGGGCACCAGTCAGGCGCGGCGTGCATACACCCTTGCCGTAATCGCTGATCACGAGGGCCCGGTGATGGCCGGCGTGCTTGATGAAAATCTCGAAGGACGCGAGGATTGATTCCTCGGCGGCTGGATCAAGGCGCTCCGTATGTTCCGCGTCGATTCGCACAATTTGCTGGTACCCGGCGAGCACCCTCAGTTTGCGTGTCGTCGGCTGGTGCGCGTTGTGGACCAGCGCGGAAGAATCAATGCCCTTGCCGTGGCAGAGGCGTGTCAAGACCTCGCCATCCGTATCCTCGCCAATCCGTCCGGCGAGTACCGCGGTAGCCCCGAAGGAAGCGATGTTGGCGGCCACGTTGGCAGCGCCTCCGAGGACCGATTTTTGGGATGACTCAAGCAGGACCGGAACGGGAGCCTCCGGGGAAATCCGGGTGACTTTCCCCGAGATATACTGGTCAAGGATCACGTCGCCGCAGACGAAAACTCGCGTCGCCTGCATCCGCAGGACGTCCTCGGCAAGGTTGCCATTCCACTGGTGATTCGAGTGTGGTTTTTGCGTCATACGCCAGTTATATACGGGTTGCCGGGAGCTCGTCCACCGCGATATAGGAACCAGTTCTCGCAGGGTTTTACCGGGTATTTACGGAGTATTCATGTCGGACAACACCAGAGAAGACGAAAAAAAACACGCCAGCAGTCCTGAAGATACCTCCGACACTGCCGCTCACGACGGGTCCCAAATAGGCGGACACGTGCATGGCCCGCATTGTCGCCACGGCCATCACCAACACCATAGTCACGATCCATTCGTCCGCAGCACGCCCAAAGTCGGTCGCAACGACCCGTGCCCATGCGGTTCCGGAAAAAAATACAAGAAATGCTGCGGCGGCAACCAGTGACGGCATCCCCCCGCGGAAAATTTATCGCGCTGGATCTCGGAGGCACCAAGATCGAGGCCGCGATTGGCCTGATTTCTGACGGCCAGTTGGAATCATTTGAGACAACGCGGGTGGCGACGGGCGACCACGGCGATTTCGCGTCGGTCATGGCGGCAGTCATGACCGGACTGCGCGCGGACGAAAAACCGGCGGACATCCGTGGCGTCGCGGTCGCGGTCGCGGGTCCGGTTGTCGATGGCAAGGCCAGCCTGACCAATGTTCCGTGGGCGGTTGAGGAATCATCCCTGCGCCAGCTGTTTCCCGGCGCGCGCATCCAGTTGATGAATGACATGGAAGCCCACGGCTACGCGGCGGTCGCGTTGATGGCCCATCGACGTGGCAGGGAGATCCCGGAGGGACTTCTTGTCGAGTCATCGGAACTTCTTTCCGGGCCAGTGCAGCCCAGTGGCAGCGCGTGCGTCATCGCCCCGGGTACAGGGCTCGGTGAAGGCTTCATCGTCTGGACAGGATCGTCCTGGCGCCCGGTTCCGTCGGAAGGAGGCCACGCAAGTTTCTCGCCGATCAACGACGAGCAGATGCGGCTCCTTGGTTTTCTGCGCCACTCGCAAGGCCACAAGCATGTCAGCTGGGAACGGATTGTCTCAGGCAAATTTGGCCTGCCAAACCTTTTCATGTTTGTCACGCGCGAGCTTGGCATGGCGTCGTCGACACCTGGCCTTGAGAAGGCCGTGATTGGCGGCGAACATCCGGTGCAAGCATTGATGGCCGCGGCAGACGCGGGTGACCCGGTGGCGGGAAAAGTCCTCGGATTGTTTGTAGAGCTGCTGGGGCAGGAGACAGGCAACCTCGCGTTGACGATCCTCGCGACTGGCGGCGTGTTTGTCTCGGGAGGCCTCGCGCAGAGGATGAAAGACATCTTGAAAGGGCGCTATCTTGACGCCTTCCGGGAAGGAATGTGCGCCAAAGGTCGGTTCAGGCCACTTCTGTCAAGATTGCCCGTCACTTTCCTCGAGGATCGCATGACTGCCCTCAAGGGGGCGATGGCGTCGGTTTTGCTTTGACCGGACCGAAGAACGTCCGCTTTGACAAATAATCGTTGAAATAAAGATTCATCGTCATGCGGGACAGCGACTGGCGGAACTGGTCGTATAGTTCAGGGTCCAATTGGCCAGCGGAGTTCAACCTGAAGATTCCACGGAAATGTCGCGTAGGATCGATCGCATAAAACGCCGACAGCGCTTTCGCTGGATCGTCCGGAATGATCTGCCCGGCCGCGAATTCACTGACATCAAACGTCCGCCACTGCGGACCGGGATCGAAACCAGCCGGCGCCACGGCAAACTGCCTGACTGGGGCTTTCGGTTTGTCCGGCTCTGAAGAAAGCTGGGCGACCAGCCACGCGGCGACTTGATCGGCACTTGCCTTTTCTTTCGCGCATTTTTCACGGTTTTGAGGATCCCGCGCCCCGTCTGTGCCGCACGAAGCGGCGAAGAAAGCCACGACCGTGACATGATTGGTCAACTGCGTGTGGTCGAAGTACTGGCCGGCGCGATCCTTGACGATGAACGGGGTAACCTCGCCGAAATCGCGCAAGGAATCCCCGCGGGTCATTCGCAGATAAATCATCACGGAAAATGGCAAGGCGATCGCAAGGCCAAGAATGGCAGTGATTTTGATGGCCCTGCTGAGCCTTTTCGCATTACCCTTCATGCCAACGTTATGTCAAAAAGCATTCGTCAAGTCATCAAGTTCTGGACGCCAATTCCGCTGTCGAACCTCTTGGTCGTCGCGGGCCTCGCGCTCCCGATCTGGTCCGCGGTCACGGCGACCTCTTTGCGCGCGGCCATCATCGGAGCCGACAACCTCCGCGAGTGGCATGAAGAGCCAGACGTCGCGACCAGAAACGCGAGCCGTGCCACGGCGGTCCTTGTCCAAAAATCGCGGGACTGGCTGTTGCCCGTTTCGGACCGGTGGAAGCTCTCTGCCGACGTCCCTGATTTCGAGCGGGCGGACGGAGTTTGCCGGGACGAGCGCTTCACCGGTCAACCTGCCCCCGGCGATTGTTCAGGATTCCTCGCAGGACCGGATTTACTGGTGACGGCCCATCATTGTGTCGGGGCTTTGGGAGGTTGTCGTAACCTGCAAGTCGTCTTTGACTTTTTTGTCCCATCGCCAGGTCAGGCAACGTTTGATTTCCATGGCGACTCCGTATTCCAGTGCGCGGACGTGGTCGCGTCCGACGAAGGCCAGGACTGGGCTGTCTTGGGCCTTGACCGGGAAGTCCGCGACCGCGCCCCGTTGCGCATCGTCGCGGATCGAGTCGCTCGCGGGCTCCAGGGCACGCCGGTCTCGGTCTGGAGCCATCCCCGGGGGCTGCCACTGAAGATCGCCGGTGGCGCGATGGTGCGCGAGCCGTCTGGCTTCATCCCCCCTGAATGGAGCCAGGATTATTTCGAGGCCGACCTGGATGTCTTTGGCGGTTCCTCGGGCGGGCCTGTGGTCAATTCTGTGACCGGGGAGGTAGAAGGCATCCTGGTGACTGGATTCGGCGAGTTCGAGGATCCTGAGACGGATCCGGCGGACGGACGCGAGTGCCGGCGCCTGCGGAGGATGCCGTATGACGAGGCGACGATGCCATGGGTATCCAGGATGCGCAGCATCCCCGTAAACCCGAGGGCAAATTCGTCATTCTGAGGTCGAACCCGTCATTCTGAGGCCCGCCACAGGCGGGCCGAAGAATCCTCTCTCCTCCCTGCCCACAATACCCCATCATAACACCCCGTTTTAACTGCCATTTAAACTAAAACATCAATTCCCCTGCGAATTGGCCGATAAAGGCTTGATTTCCACAGGGGTTTTCCGCCTTGATTCGCGATCGTCACACAGCCCTTAAAATCTGGCGCCATGCCGCATTGGTGATCTTCACGTCACTGATGCACGTGTCCTGCGGCGGAGGCCTGCCTTCTCCCGACGGCGGCTCCAGATCAAAGAAAGACAACGGCGGCTTCGATGGCGCCGCCTTGCAGACGAACAACGCTGTCGACCAGCTGCTTCCTGACGGCAATTTCATCGAAGCGTTCTACGACGTCAAAGCCTCATCCGGAATCATCGTCAACTGCAAGGGCACCACCAAGTTCAACGTCACAACGCGCTTTGTCATGAAGATGGTTGATTCGAACATCGACTGCGGCCTCTTCGGCAAAATGGACCTTGCCAGTTCCATGGCCGGCATGGATCCGAGACGCGCCCTGGAATCTCTCCCGGACCCGGGAAAATTCATCAGCAACGACGGGACTTTCATACGCACGACGCGACTACCCAGTTTTGAGTTTTATCCGGCGCGCCCCATGGTTGTCTCGGCGATCAACCTGGACCTCTCAAAAATCCAGGTCGGCGGCCCGGGCGTCACCGAGAACTTCACGGCGCACGACCTGCGCCCGAATATCCGGACCGCGCGGGAAGGCAGTGGAACCGCGACCTACACGGTCCTCGGAAAAAACGAGATCATCCGTCTCGACGGGTTCAGCAAGCCCTTCCAGCGGGTTTTCCGCTGGCAGCTCAAGTACGACGGATTCGGTGGCGTCGACCGCATGGCCGCGATGCTGTTCAACAGCATGGAAGTATCGTGGAACATGGCGCCACTCGCGATCCCGAAGATCGTCATCAAAACCCGTCTTGGCAACGTCCTTGCCGGCGCAGCGAACAACGATGCCGCCGCCATGAACCAGATGGCGAACACGCTTCTCGGCTCCAGCATTGGCGGCCTCGCTGACTTCCTGGTCGGCGAGATCGTGATCACCCTGACCCTTAAAAACCAGGTGGGGTTGCAACAATGAAACCGCACTGCGCCGCCTTGATCACGCTGCTCGCGCTGACTTCCTGCGGGGCCCCGACCAAGTCCGCTGAATCCGTGTCAAATGGACTCGGCGCCACGGCCAACGAGCGCCTTGGTACGATTTGCGTCAGGCTCCAGAACTCAGAGCCAAAACTCGTCGCCGGATTGAAAAAGTTCCAGCCCGTCAACTGTGGTTCGGCGGCGGACCGCAAACAAAACCTTTCACGGACCCTGAAACTGGACGAGCCGCTGCTCGACCGCTCGACCCGTCAATCCGGTCCCAACCCTGACGATAAAGTGCTGGATGTCAGCACGTCCATGACCGTGCAGCTCGGGATTTCCTTCGCCCGGTTCGCGGCGCAACTCGGCAAGGCCATGGAAGACGCCAAGAAAAACGGCAAACCACTTTTCGACCCGGACAAGCAACCGCCCCTGACCGGGACGCTCGCGGACCTGATGCAGATGAAAACCATCGAACGCCGCAAACTGGAATTCGACGAGACCGGCAAGTCTTTCGCCGGCGCCATTGACGTCGTCAACAAATCGCCAACGCCTCTCATCAACCTGAACCTGGAGATCGCTGGAAAGATCCTTGAGGACTCGGTCGCTGTCCGCTTCGAGACAACAGGCAGCAAACCCTTTGAGACTTCTCTCGTCGAGAAAATCCGCGGCCTGATCCTGCTCGTTCCCTACGACAACGATGTCCTCGCGCATCTTTACGTCGACGCCAGCGTCCACCAGATCCTCGCGGGAGACAAAGCCATGTTCGACCAGGTTTCCCGCGCCCTTGGCGGCGGATTCGGACTTGTATTCAGCGGCCTCGCGCAGGTGAAACCATGACCTCCATCCGCGCGAACCTTAAAATGCTTGCGCGAATCATTTTTGCCCTCACCTGCGCGACAACCATCTTGTCTTGCAGCGGCGAACCGCCAAAGTCCAAGCCATCCGAGGGCAAGCCAGAAGACGCGAAAAAGACCGAGGCTCCGACCTTGATCTCACGCGCCCGTTACGAAGTCCGGGTGTTCCCGCTCAACGACGTACACGGCTGCGAAGCCACCCCGGGCTGCGTTCCTGACTCGATGGACAACGGAGCGCTCGTACTCGCTGGTGGCGAAATTGTGATGGAAACCATGTCCAACTTCTCGATCCGTTTCGTCAGCGGAAAGGTCAACGTGCTCAACAACCCTGCCCTGACACTTGACCTCAGCGCCAGCCTCAACAAATTCGCGCCTGACGCGACGCAAGACAACATGGCGGGCAATATCTCGAGCGACCTCGACAACCGGGTCGTCATGACAAAACGCGTCGGCAACATCGCGTTTGACCCGCCCCGTCCACTGATCCTGGGTCCGATCATCCAGAATCCCCGGCAATTTGCCGACATCAACAAGCTCTATCCTGACATCGCTTTCAAAACCATTCCGGGAACCTCTGGCCCGCAAGTCGCCGGCAAGGCCTCGATCCGCGTCAAGACCGTCAACGCTGCGGAAAAGTACTCTCCACGCCCTGGGGCCACGTTCGCCCAGGCTCCATTTGATGTCCTGCACTGGGAAATGACCCTTGAGAACGCGGGCTCGGGATCGACCCAGAACGTGCAGGCCTTGCTGCTGGACCGCATCGGTTTCTACTGGCGGACAAAGCCCATCCAGATCCCACGACTGGTTCTCGACACAGATCTTGCGAGCTTGCTGGGTGGCAATTCCAACTCGCCACTTTCCCAGATCGGCAAGATCCGCGTTATCATGGACGCGAAGGAAATAACCAACTTCTGACGCAGTGACGCCTGGAGCTATGATGATCAGGAAGGGATTCCCCGGGAAGACTCTCGTCTTCGGCCTCGCCGGCCCCGTCAGCGTGATCGGCCTCGCGCTGCCTTTCGCTGCTGCGCCTGCCCTCGCGAGCGCTTTCAACATGGGTGTCGCCACCACGATCCCTGACGCGCAAAACGCGCAAGTCAACCCGGCGCTCGCGGGCGCGTTGGAACGCACCGAGATCTCCGCATCCCCCACGATCTCAATCCAGAATAACCTGCTCCTGCGCTATCCGGATTCCGGGACCATCGAAAAACAGATGGGGCTCCTCGGTGATGCCAGCTCATTCATCCCCGGTTTCGTCTACAAACTGAGTCCCCGCCTTGGCATCGGCGTCAGCGAAATCCTCCCGCCCATAAAGCTCAATCAGAAAATCTCGGGCGTCCCGATTGTGATCCTCAATTCAACGCAGCAAATCGACATTGACGCCGCCGTCAAGGTCCACGGCGGGCTTGGCGGCGTCATCGGGTATCGCTTCTCGGACTATGTGTCCCTCGGCGTGAAGGCCAATTACAGGTCGGTCACGATCGACGCCAATGTTGTCCCCGAGGGCGGCGGAGACCCGCTCGCGGTTCAACATCAGGACACGACCACCTTCAACGTGCTAGGTGGAATCCTGCTGGAGCCAATACCGGGACGCCTGCGGATTGGGTTGTCCACCCTGGTACTCGGATCGAACAGTTCATCGACCAGCGTTGAGTCGGCATTTGTCGCACAGAAAAACCCTGGCGCGGACGACGGGCGCGGCCAGAGCGCCGCGACAGCCTCAGGGACATTCTCGCAATTCATCGCGGGCGGCGCGTTGCTGCGTTCTCCGCGAAGATTCGTCGCTGCCGATATCGACTACAAGGCCGCCTCCAATGCCGGCACAAAAGAATTTTCGATGGTGGATTTCAAGGAGAAACCGGTCGACAGTTACGCGCGCGTCGACTTTCACTTGACGGGCGAATGGTCGATCAGCCGGACGGCCTCTGTTGTCGGCGGCTACGCACTTGAAAACGCCAGCAAAGGCCCTGGGTCACGCAGCAGCGTCAACGACGCCGGCAAGGCCGGTTTTGGTAGTGGCGATGTCATTCAGATCTATACCGGCCAGGCGTCTCTGGTACCGGCTTACTCGTTCATGGGCGGAATCAAGCTCTATATGCTCAACGAACCCAGACGCGAACGCGCCGATTTGGATGCCAAAAAAGACGGCAAAATGGATTTCAAAAAGAAAAACCATCCGGCCATTCCGGTGACTCCGGCCAACGAGGAACCAACCGGATGGATCCTTGGCGCTGGCATAGGATACCGCAAGGCATCGCTCGGGATCGACAAGGACGGCGAGTTGCCCGGCGCCTACCAGCAAACCCGAATCTACCTGCCCATTGAGATCACACGTCGTTTCTGAACCGGGCAAAGAAAAAACCCCCTTCGCTTTCGCGCCGGGGGTTCAAGCTCTGACCACTTAAGGTGAAATTCGTTTGATGAGAAATCAAAGGATTGGACTGGACTAGCAGAAAAAAACAAAAACGGGAAAGACTCACAAATCTGCAGCGGTCCGAGCTTCTTGTTTCGATTGCACTCAGGCGTTATACAACCTGGATTCTAAGAGAATCCTAAGCTGGCAAGCGTCCTTGGTGTCCGAAATCACTGACCGTATCTAGCGGAAATCCATTTTAATAACAAGCTCATTTTATTAAAATAAAAAACGATTAATTAATTTAATTTATAAGCCAATGACTTTATTGGATTATTATAAAAAATAGTTAAATCAACCAGAACGCCGCCGATCTCCTCCACAACAGTTCGTCAGCCAAGCCCGTCCGCCATACCAGCGCGCCGGCCGGCCGGCGGTCTCGAGGGAAATCATGGAAATCCGCTGCTCATCGATCGCAAGATTGCGGGTCAGGAACGTCCTGGCCGCGACCGCGCTCTGCGGTGGCACCGCGCTCTTGCCGTTCGGCGAGCCGGTCAGCGCCGACATCGCGCTTGCGGACGAGTTCCAGCGTGTCTACCGCTCGCCCTATTTCCTCGGGCGCGGGGACACCGGTGTCGCCGTCGCCGACGACGAGGATGCCGTATTCTACAACCCGGCAGGCCTCGCCCAAGGCAAAGGAATCTTCAAGGGAGTCGTGCTGGCTTCCCCTGGCTTTGAGATCTCGAGCGACACGAGGTCCCTCATCTCGGACGTCACCAGTCCCCAGCAAGACAGCAACCTGATCAAGACCCTCACGAAACACATTGGTGACAACCAGCACATCGGGTTCAGCAATTTCTCCGGCGTGTTGTTGCGACGCGCCGCCCTTGGATTTGTCACATCCAACGAGACCAACGTTCTGGTTTACAAGGATCCCGACCAGGGCGGACTTGAGGCCGTGAACGCTAACCTGTTCTCCACGTCCGGATTGACATTCACCCTCGCGGACGGGTTCTACGGCGGCCGGATGATGCTCGGCGCGACAATCGCCTACTACACACGTGCCCAGGCCAAACTCGACGTTGGCTTGCTCGAGGCCCAGAACCTCGAGAATACCGACGACCTGTTCGGTTATGGCATCACTTCCCCGGTGACGCTGGGAGCCATGTTCGACCTGACGGGCAAAGGGGACAAGAGTCTCGGCATCACGGTCCACAACCTTGGCGACGCAAGCGTGGCTGAAACCAGCACCAGCGGAAAAGTCGACAACTTGAGACAACGGATCGACATCGGTTACGCGAGCTCGGCCAATTCCAAGGCAGCCACCGCCCGCGTCCTTGTGGACTATGTCGACGCGACAGGTGCCTACACGACAAACTTTTACAAGAAACTTCACATCGGCGGAGAAATCAAACTGGGCCAAAGGCTGGGCGCCACGGCCGGACTCAACCAGGGTGGCCCGTGCGCCGGCTTGTTCACGGACCTTTGGATTTTCAGGGTCGATGGCGGCTATTACACGGAAGAACTTGGCGACAAACCCGGACTGCGTTCTGACATGCGCTACTTCATTCGAATCAAGGCGGGGTTTTAAGTCATGAGCTGGCGAACCAACATCATGGCACTGCTGATGGCGGGGGTCCTGTCGGGACTCACGGCCTGCGGATCCAACGTCTACGCCCCGCTGCAGTCCCAGGACCCGGCAGACCAGGCCGCCCGTTACCTCGAAGACGGAAAGCCGCAAAAGGCGATCGACCTTCTTGAAAAAGAGCTCGCGGACAGTCCAGGCGAGGCACGGTACACCTCAATCCTTGCCCTCGCCTATGCCCAGCGCGCTGGCGTCGCGCCAATTGATTTCCTGGACAACATGGGATCCGCGCAGAACTCCAACACCGGCTTGACCAACGACATCACCGCGCTGTTTTCAGTCACGCCGCCGGCCACCTCCGGCGCCATCGCGGACGTCGATTACGCGGTCACTCTTCTGGCCTCGTTGTCAGGCGACGACTTGAATGACGCCGAGAAACTGAAACTTTCCCTGTTCCAGATGGCATCCACCGTATTGAAACTGAAAATCCTTGATACGGATGGCGATGGGCAACTTTCCGCGCTCGAACTTCTGGCCTTGAGCGACTCGATCGCTGATTCCATCATCGCGGGGCTGCAAAACGCCGCGAACGCCCTTGGCGGCGGTGGTTCAGGAGCCAGCACCGGTGGTGATGTCGCCGCCCAGCTGGTCAGTTCCATGGTGTCTGGAATAACCTCGCAGGCGGGCGTCAGCAGCAGGGATAAACTGGCTGGATACGTCCAGCAGTGACAGGAATGAGATAAAGTCCCACACCGGCGGATCAACCGCCGTGATGAGATCCAACCTTGCAACCAGTCTCAACGCTGCGGATGATGTCATCCCGCGGAATCAACTCCGTGGGCAACGACGCGCGCCGCAGGTTGGCCCGGTAAAGGATCGCGCCACGCAGCTTCGCATAGTCAAGATCCGCGTCCTCGAGATTCGCGTTCGTGAAATTCGCGCCCTCAAGATTGGCGTTCCACAGCGACACGCCGCGCATGTCCGCGTCCGTGAAGTTCGCATCCTTGAGATTTGAATATGAGAAATTCGTGTTCTGCAAGTTGCAACCTGTGAAATCAATCTTGATCAGGTTTGCCTTGCGGATATCAAGCCCGCTCAGGTCCTTCGAGACCGCCAGGGTTTCGAGAACTTCTTTACGGGTAAGAGTTACAGTCTTGTCGGATTCCTTGGTCATCTTGCCTTCCACCTATACCAGATTCAACGGTTCAGCCCATGAGAAGGCGCGCGACATCAAGCATGCGCCAGCTGAATCCAGTTTCATTGTCATACCACGAAAGGATCTTCACCATCGTGCCGTCCATCACTGAAGTGCTGGCGCCATCGACGAAGCTGCTGTGCGTGTCGCCATTGAAGTCCACGGACACGAGCGGCTCTTCCGTGTAACCAAGAATACCCTTCAGCGGACCGTTGGCAGCCTTCTTGAGCGCCTCGTTCACTTCCTCGACGGTCACGGGGCGAGCGACTTCAAAAGTCACATCCACCAACGAGACGTTCGGCGTCGGCACGCGGATCGCGAGCCCGTGCATCTTGCCCTTGAGTTCAGGCATCACGAGGCCAATGGCCTTCGCCGCGCCCGTCGAGGTCGGGATCATCGAGACCGCCGCGGCACGCGCGCGACGCAGGTCCTTGTGCGGAAGGTCGAGGATGTTCTGGTCGTTGGTATAGGAATGCACCGTTGTCATCAAACCGCGCTTGATCCCGGCCAAGTCATTGACGACCTTCGCCACGGGAGCCAGACAGTTGGTCGTGCAGCTGCCGTTGGACACAACCGAGTGCTTCGCCTTGTCGAGTTTCGTGTGATTGACCCCGTAAACAACCGTGATGTCCTCGTCCGTTGCCGGAGCCGAGATCAGCACCTTCTTCGCGCCAGCCTTCAAGTGACCTTCGGCGGCAGCCCGCTTGGTGAAAACTCCGGAGCACTCGAATACAATTTGCGCTTCCTTCGCCTTCCAGGGCAGTTCTTCAGGATTCTTGATCGCGGACACGGTGATCTTCTTGCCATCGACAATGATCGCACCGTCAGCGGCCTCGACACTGTGATCAAATCTGCCGTGCACGCTGTCGTACTTGAGCAGGTGCGCGAGGGTCTTGGTGTCCGTCAGGTCATTGATGTGAACGATCTCAAAATCCTGGTTGCCCTTGGCCCAGGCGGCACGGAACACAGTGCGGCCAATCCTTCCGAATCCATTGATGCCTACGCGAATGGTCATGTCGTATTCCTTCGACAAAAAGCCCCTGAATCACCTGATTCACTTGATCACGTGAATCTAGCAGAGGGGCGGCTCTCAGCAAGTCATTTCAGCCGTGTCCGCTCAGGCCAGCAGGCAATTGGCAAAAACCTCACGAACCCGCGCCATCGAGGCGGCGGGCACATCCAGGTGGGTAACGGCGCGAAGCCATCCGTTTCCGGTCGGCAACACCAGCACTCCCGCCTTGGCCAGGGCATCGACCACAACCCGGTCGCGGTTCGCCGGCACCTGGACATAAACCATGTTGGTCTGGGGATCCGGTGTCTTGGCACCCAGGACCTTTTCGGGCCGGGTCGCGCGAAGTTCCCGGAACAGGTCCGCCAGAATGGCAGCCCGCTCATGGTCCTCCGCCAGGCGTTCCCGGTTGTGACGCAATGCAAACAGCGCTCCGGCGGCTACGATCCCGGCCTGACGCATGCCCCCGCCCCAACGTTTACGGATCTTGCGCGCGCGGTTGATGAATTCCCGCGACCCGCACAAGGCGGATCCGACCGGCGCCCCGAGGCCCTTGGAAAAACATACCGATGCCGAGTCGAAACCTCGCAGCAGGCTGGACACGGAGGTTCCGGTCGCGACAGCCGCGTTCCAGATCCGCGCCCCGTCACAGTGCAGCGCGACGCTATCCCGCGACCGGCGAAAATCCCGGACCAGCTCCAACCCCGCCGACGGGAATACCCTGCCACCATGGCGGTTATGCGTATTCTCGACGACAATCAGCGAGGTCGTGGCGGAATGCAGGCTGTCCTCGCGGACCAGCGACGCCGCAACAGGCGTCCACCGGGTGAAATCCCCTGTCGAGACGCAGTCAAATTGGATTCCGGAAAGGGCAGGACCGGCCCCCGCCTCATAGAGAAACACGTGGCTCTCTTCCTCGATCAGGACAGAGTCACCGGGCCGCGTATGCAGGTTGATCGCGATCTGGTTGGCCATGGTGCCACTGGGCGTGAACAACGCGCCCTCGAATCCCGTAAGACCCGCAACTTCCTCTTCCAGTTCGCGAATCGTCGGATCCTCCTGGAACACGTCATCGCCGACGGTGGCAGAGGCCATCGCCTCGCGCATCCCACGGCAGGGGCGCGTGAAAGTGTCAGACCGGAGATCCGCGATCGTTGCGGATGTCAGACCCGAATCCGGGCTGGATTTCAGGCCGGACGTCATGTTGGCAGGTTGTCGGTGGTTTCCGGCGCGGGACGGCGGATGGGAATCACGACACCACGGCGCTCGTCGCTGGTTTGTTCCCCACGTCGTGGACTTCCAAAGTCACTGACACGGCGGGGACGCGAACGGCGCGACGTCGTGCCTGCGGGCCCCACTGGACTCAGGGATCCCATCCGGTCGCGACCCTCCGGCGGATTGATCAGCAATGCTGAGAGGCCCGAACCGTCGATCAGACGTCCCGCGGCAAGTCCAGCCTTCACCAGTTGCGCTGCCTTGAAATCGATCTCCGGGAACGCTGAAAGGCGTTCGATACCCAAACATGACCTGGCCCGCGTAAGGGTTTGCATGGCTTCCTCAATGGCGCCGCCCATCAAATAACAACGCATCTGATGACTGAACACAGACGCCATCAGTTCCAACGTGTCAGGCGACTCGAGCAAATCCGCCTTCTGCTTCGCGCTAATATTAGCAAGCTGCATCTCAAGGTGCCGGGCCAGAGGTCCGAGGCGGCGGCCAGCCTGGCGGTAATCACCGCGGATGTAGCTCGGTATCGACCAGAACGCCGCGGCGAACGCGCGACGCAGGATTCGCCTGCGCGCGATGCCCCTTCCCAGGATGCCAATGACGCGGCGCTCCGCGACACAAGCGCGCGACAGCAGAAACAGGCTGCGAACAAAATTACCAACCTCGCGCGCGCCCGAATTGGCGAAGGCAAGAGTGGTGGCAAGGATGACAAACAACATCGTCGTCACAGAGCGCGAATCTCCTGAAGTCCGGTTTTCGCTTTAGGCCAACTTGGACGCCATTGGCAATACCTAGATTGCGCCTCCGACAAGGAAATTTGTGGCCGCCGGCATCATCGGCGCCACCGGGAGATTGTTGTTGCAGGGGTCTCTCATGCGTGCTTAAACTTGCCGCCCATGGCGTCGTACCCAAGTGGCTAAGGGAGCGCATTGCAAATGCGTTATTCGCCGGTTCGATTCCGGCCGACGCCTCCAACAAAAACAAAAAACCCGCGCCCAGTTCAAAGGACGCGGGTTTTTTCATTTGCTGAATCGCTGGCTCTCGCAGAGCCTCAGTGCGCCGCAGCGCCGTCGAGCGGGAACCACTTCGGTTCCTCGACCGTCAGGGGCTTCATGGGGAATCCGCTGGTCACGCCGGCTTCTTCGACCGCCATGTCCCAGATCGATGCCAGGACCGCGGCAGCAAAGCCCATGCGGGGAGAATAATAGGTCTTGAGGCCACGATCGTCCTGCGATCCACGACGGTCGAAGTGGTCGAGGACTCTCGACAATTCACCGAAGGAAACTTCCCCTTCGTGCATCGCCAGCGCCTGCACCGCGCCTTGCGACGGACGACCCTGATTGCGGCGATCGAATCCCGGCTTGCGCTTTTCACCGTCCTCGATGACTTCACTGGTCAACCGGTCATGCGGGACCTGATCGACCAAGGTTGTCTCGAAGTACTTGTGAACACCCGGACGGCCAATCGACTGGCCATCGTAATCACTCGAAACGTGCATCGGCTGGGAGATATCACCTACGTAATGGCCCATGACGCCTGCCATCTGGATCGCCTCGTTCCAGTTTTTCTTCTGGAGGGCAGTAACCAGACGGCGGTAGATGCTGGTGATGCGGAACATCGCCGAGCCGTTCTCGTCAACAAAGGCCATGCCTTTCTTGTTGATGACGGATGCGAGGGTCAGGTTGTCGAAGGATCCGAGCAGGTTGGCTTTCTTGTAGATGTCCCAGTGGAAGAAGTGCGTGCCGCGCTCTTTTTCGTAGGTTCCAGGGCGTTTCCAGAGGCCGTCTGGTGTGTTGGCGAACTTGCCAAGGGTCGCCTTGTTGTCCCGGAAAAACTCAGCGGCCGGTGACTTGGTCAACTCGGCCGCGGATTCGTTCACAATGTAATGTCCCTTCGAACCCCACGCAAAACAGGGACTCGACAACGCCGCCGACATGATGATTGCGGACGCTGCCTTGACGAAGGTCTTGCTTAAACTGGTACTGACGAGTCTTTGCATGGATCACCCTCATAGACAAACATTTACGGTGTTTGGTAGACACGCCGGACCAATTACCGGCTTATACTGGGTACAGGCACAAAGGCTTGTAATCGCTAAATTTTCCGAACGCCTCCGTGTATAGTCCGAGCCCCCCCCGGAAGTCAAGGTCGGTTAAAATTAAGATCCCGTAAAGACCATGAGCACCAAGGCTTTCACGACTTGCTGCGCGCGGCCTTTGCCCCCGTGAAACCGCCCTGCTGCTGCTTCTGGGCTTCCTCCATCGCTTTTTCCAGGAATCCCGATGCTTTACGCTTGATTCCCTTGAACAGGAACACGATCCCTGCGCCGCCCAGCACCACCGGACCGATGGACCGGAACAGTTCAGACATTGCCGCCGCGCCCTCGCCGCGGGACATGATCCCGGCCGCTAGCAATATCGCTGCCAGTACCTGGAATTTAAGTTCCCAAAGTTTCTTCATCCAAAGACTCCTCTTTACGTTTCGGGCGACTCCACCAGGCCAGGCCACCACCCAGTCCGGTCAACAAGGCCGCCACGGAAAATCCCATGACCCAAAGTCGCTGGCGGCCCTCGGGGACCCCGTCGACTTCCAGAACCAACCTCTGCCCCGGCTCCATCCCGCCCTCGAGGGCCCAGATCCCGGGCCTGCGCGCAACCAGACGCTCCCCCGAGACGGACATCGCGCTGGCCCTCTGGGTCAGGACCTGGAGTTCCCCGATCTTGTACGGGGCGTCAAATGCGATGCTGGCATGCCCGGTCCGCGCCGGGACGACAAATCCGAAACTGACCAGATGGACACCTGGTTCCACCGTCTTCCGTATCGAGACCTGACCGCCATCGCTGCCCTGGCCGCCGGGCCCGACCACTACATCCTCGGGATCCAGACCTTCCTGGGGCCGCACATCAATCGCTCCCGCCGGCAGCATGACCGGGGTCGCAATCCCGGCGGCGACCTTGCCATCGTTCTGCAGGGTGAAAACGTAATGACCCCAGACCTGGTCCACTCCCCCGCGCAACATGATCGCGTGACGGTCGCCAATGGTCGTCGCGGCCAACCCTGTACCCTCGCCAGCCAATGGCGAAGGCACCATCATCGCGCCCGGAACCAGCGCAGCCGGAACGAGGAATCCCAGCAACAAAGACTTGAGGGTACCGATGCCGGGCAACGAGCGCCTGACGAAGTCCAGTCGTCGAGCGACATCGATATACCGATGGCGCAGGTACGCCTGGCGCCTGGACCATTCCGTCTGTGACAGGTCACCGTTGGCATGAGCCGACTCTTCCTTGACGATCCGCGAGACGATCGCGTTCTTCATGGCCTCAAGGCGGGCCGGGTCGTCAATCGTGCCGGCGGCGGCAAGAAATCCACCGCGCCCCCTGACAAACGGCAAAATCACAGAGATGATTCCGGCGAGGGCAAAAACCCCCGAGACAATGACGATGCTGGTCATGGGTTGCCCCCCTGCCTCGCGGCTCGCGCTGCCGCCAGTTCCTTTTCCAGCTCCGAAAGGATTTCATTCAACGGCTTGACCGCCTCGACGCCGGACCATGTCTCGCGCCGCCGCCAGACGAAGAACCAGACGAGCAGCGGCCCTGCCAGCAGCACCCCAAGTGGCACCGCCCACGCCAGGGCGTTGATGCCTGTCTTCGGGGGCACGCGAAGGATCCACGGCCCGTAACGCTCCGTGAAGAAATTGAGGATCTCATCGTGGGACTTGCCAGCCTTCAACTGCGCCGTCACCTCGTCCTTGATCTGCTTTGAGAACGGAGCGTCCGATTCGAGGACGCTCAGGCCGACACAGGTAGGACAGCGCAACTCGCTGGCGACATCACGAAAGCGGTCCTGGAAATCATCCGTCTGGGCGAATCCCCCGGCGGACGAGAACGTCAGCGCCGCCAGCAAAGTCGCAAGACACGAAATGGAATGAAGGACTCCGCGCTGTTTCATGCTTGCTGCTCCCACGCGCCGCCGGCAACGTCGCGGCTGCGGTCTCCGCGGTAACGGTCAAGCGCCGCGACCAGGCCACCAAGGACCATGATAACAACGCTGATGAATACGAGGCGCACCGTCGGATTGATGTGGAGTTGCAAGGTAACGGTCTCGCCCCGCGTTTTCTCGAAATCAACCATGACGGCGTACAAGTCATGCCAGAATCCACCAAGAACGCCGACCTCGTTCATCAATTCCGGCTTGGTCGGGTACTTGCTCTTCGCCGGGTAAACCGTACCGATTTCGCGGCCACCGCGCGAGATCACGAGAGGCGCCTCAAACAGGATCGCATTTTCTTCCTCGCGCTGGCGGAACGTGCCGAGCGTGAAGTCGTATCCAAACAACGAGGCGGTCTCGCCGGCGCGCAACGTCACTTCACGGTCAACCCCGCGGTAGTTTCCGAGGAACCCAAGAATCGCGAGAAGGAACCCGATGTGGGCGATAAAGGCGCCGGTCCAGGCCATGTTGCGGCGGGCGAACGCGAGGATCCTGCCTGGCAGGGTCGTCGCCGCCTTGGCGAACGGTTTCATGCGCTCGGCGAATTCCGCCCCGAGGCAGAGAATCGAAACCATGACCAGGTAAACACCCACAACCTGTGCCGCGAGTGGCCACGGACGCGTGGTCTTGAACACGTCACCGGCCCAGCAAAACGCCGCCGCCGGCAAGACTGCCGCCAACGCCGCCCGCAGTGGCACCCCGCGACCTCCCGGGATCTTGCCCGAATGGTAACGAAGCAAGTTTCCGACCCCGATCGCGACGATCATCGCCAGTCCGATCCATGGCGCGAACGCGTTGAAATACGGGGCCTGGATCGAAATCCGCTGCCCGTTGAAGGCCTCCGTAACGATCGGGAACACAGTCCCGATGAACACCACCGCAGCCAGGGTCAGCAGCAAAAACTGCGTTACAACCAGGGCCGATTCCCTCGAAACACCCCATACCTTGCCGGCGTCCGGCGGCAGGATTGACTGGGCGCGGAACGCGAACAACGTGAAACTGCCGACAAGAAGCGTCGCGATGAAAATCAGGTAATTCGGCCCGATGTTGCCGTCAGCGAAACTGTGGACTGACGTGATGATGCCCGAGCGCGTGATGAACGTGCCGAAGAAACTGAAAAAGAAAGCCAGGATCGCGAGGATGATTCCCGAACGTTTCAGATGCCCGAGCTTGTCCTGGACCACCATCGAATGCAGCAACGATGTTGCCATGAGCCAGGGCAGGAAACTCGAGTTCTCGACCGGGTCCCACGCCCAGTAACCGGCCCAGCCGAGTTCCACATAGGCCCAGTGTCCCCCGAGGGCGATGCCCGCGGTCAGCATGCACCACGCGAACAGGGTCCAGCGCCGGGCCGTTTTCAGCCAGCCTTCGGTGATGTCGCCGTAGGCCATGGCCGCGATGGAATAGGCATAAGGAATGGCGAGTGCAGTGTATCCCGTGAACAACGTTGGTGGATGGATTGCCATATACGGATTCTGCAGCAACGGGTTCTTGCCGAGGCCGTTTGGCGGCGCCGGCAACTGCATGACAAAGGGGTCCGAGTAGCTGACGGACAAATAAAGCATCCAACTGACCACGCACAGGAGCGCAGCCCCGACCCAGGGCATGATGTGCTCGTTGTCACGGTTGCCGGTCCACAACGCGATAGCCGTGAAGAGCGCAAGCAGCATCATCCAGAGGAAGTGCGATCCTTCGAGGGCCGACCAGAAGGTCGTGAACGTGTAAAAGGCCGGCAAATCATTGCTGGAATTGCGCCAAATGTACGCGATGGAATAATCGCGTGAAAAGAGAGAGAGCCACATCACCGTCGCGGCGAGGATGATGAACAGGGCTGTCATCGTCGCCGCCATCCGCGCCGAACGGTACAGGCGGCGATGTCGCATGAACGCCGCCGTGACGTTCGCGACCAGTCCGTAAACAGAGAAGATCAGCGCCAGAAGAAGAAACATGAAACCAAGATTCGCGGGCATGGATCACCATTTGACGACCGGCGGCAGCGAGACAAAAATCGCCTCGGTGTTCCCGCCAGTCATGAGCCCGAACCGCGTCCCACGGTCCCAGGCAAGGTTGAATTCAGCGTAACGGCCGCGCCAGAACAACTGGCCGTCTTTATCTTCGTCCGTCCACGAAGTCCGTTTGCGGCGATCGAGGATCCGCGGATAAATGTCCGTGTAGGCATCCGTCACGGCCTTCATGAACCCGAGGCAACGATCAAAATCGCCTTCGAGGTAATCAAAAAAGATCCCGCCGACTCCACGAATCGATTTGCGATGCGGAATGTAGAAATACTCGTCGCACCAGGCACGGAATCTTTCGTGGCAGTCCGTTCCCCACGCAAGACAGGCCTTTTCCATGGCGGCGTGGAATTCGCGCGTGTCGTCCTCATACTCGATGAAAGGCGTCAAGTCGGCGCCACCACCGATCCAGAACTTGTCGCCAACTTCCAGCAACCGGACGTTCATGTGGGCTATTGGCGCGTGGGGATTCATCATGTGCGTGATGGTCGAGATCCCGGCCGCGGCAAACGGCTTGCCGCGATGCTCGCCCTCGATCGCAGGATACTCAGGGCCGGAGACAGACGAGATGTTCACACCGGCCTTCTCAACAACAGTCCCGCGCAGAACCGACGTGGTGCCGCCGCCGCCCTCTGGACGTTGCCACGACGACCGCTGGAAAGTGCCTGTGCCATCAACGGATTCGAGCCGGACCGCAAGGCGGTCGCGGGCATCTTGGAGAAACGCCTCAAGGCGTTGTTTTTGGGCCGGTTCCAGTTTCATGGGAAGAGGTCATAGCACCTCCGTTAACGGTGGACAATTCTTAACGTTTCTAATAGAAACGCCTCGATTTCATACCCCACGGGGATAAAGCACGACCATGTCCGGGCAAATTGAAAATCCCGCAACGCCGACCAGGACTCCAACTGGTACCCAAAAAGTGTTTATCAAAACGCTGGGATGCAAGGTCAACACGTTCGACGGGCACGCCATCGGTAACCAGTTCCGGGCCAAAGGCTACACTGTGGTCGATTCACCGGAACAAGCGGACGTGACCGTCCTCAACACCTGCAGCGTCACCTCGGCCGCAGACCGCGAAGCCCGTTACCTGATCCGGCGGTACCGGCGCGAAAACCCGGACACCCGCATGGTCGTGACCGGCTGTTACGCCCAGACGGACTCCGCCCGTCTGGCCGCCATGAAGGAAGTCGACTTTGTCGTCCCCAACGAAGCCAAGGACCGGTTGCTTGACTTTATTGGCGCCGAAACGGGCCACGCCGATACGGGCCGCAAGGTTCCTGACGGGGTCAAGACTGTCAGCGAGAACCGCCAGTCCCACTTCAAATCCTCGCTCGTGCTTTTTGACGACGCTTCTTCGTCCCAGACGCGCGCTTTTGTGAAGATACAAGACGGCTGCAACGGGTTTTGCGCATACTGCCTGATCCCTTACGCCCGGGGCGCGAGCCGCAGCGTCCAGGCGGAGCAAGCGTTCAACGAGATCAAGCGCCTCATCGACGCCGGCACACCAGAAGTCGTGCTGACCGGGATTCATATCGGCGACTACGGTCGTGATCTTGACAGTTACGCAGGCGACGCGGAGCCATTCGCGAGCTTTGTCGAGTCGATCATGCAGATTCCAGGACTGGGGCGTCTGCGGATCTCGTCCCTTGAACCAGGAGAGCTCACGCGGGAGCTTCTGGAAGTCCTGAAACGTCAAGAGGACAAGTTCTGCCAGCACTTCCACCTGCCGCTGCAATCCGGCAACGACCGGGTCCTGAAAGCCATGCGCCGGACTTATGACACGGCCGGATACGAGGCCGCGGTCACGGCCGCGCGCGAACATTTCCCGGATGCCAGCTTTGGCGCGGACGTCATCCCGGGGTTCCCGGGCGAGACAGAGGAAGAGTTTGCCTCGACGATGGACTTCATTGAACGCGTCGGACTGAGCTACCTGCATGTCTTCCCGTATTCCCTGCGGCCGAATACCACCGCCGCGCGAATGCCGGGGCACCTGCCGCAGGAAATCGTCAAGGAGCGCGCCGCGCGCTTGCGCGCCCTTTCGGACAAGTTGGCGGCACGGTACGCGACACGTTTCATAGGCGAGCAGGTTGACGTCCTCTGGGAAAAAGATGTCGACGCGGCAGGTCGGCGCTCAGGGCTCACGCGAAACTACCTGCAAGTCGTCTCGGCCAGCGGCGCGGGCGTACCGGGTGGGCTTGAGGCCGGGATGAGCGGGATTTGCCGGGTAAAAGGTTTCACCGACTCAGGCAAATTGCTCGTCTTGAACTGCTCTACTTGACTGCGCCTGATTTCCAAGTACCCGAAACAATGTCCATTTTTGCGACCTGATGGCTGCTTGTAGCGAATCGGTACGAAACATTTCCGGGGTTTACGGAGTCTCCACCCCTTCTGGGGGAAATTAAAGGCACTTGATCCAGCCCTTCCCGGGTCAGGCGCAGTCAAGTAGAGCAGTTGATGAAGTCAACCGCCGAGGACCATGGCCCGGATACCCTCCAGCGTCAGAGCCTCGATCCACTCAAGGTCACAACGCTGGGAGGTCAATCTCTTGAATCCCGACATCACGGCGCGGCCATGGCCACCCGTGAAAGCGACGCGAGTATTGACCGCGTTGGCGACAGCATCGCCTGATGATTGCAACGAAAGCCCCAAACTTTGCTGCGCGGATTCGATCAGCAATTGAATGGCGCCGGCGGTCATCGCGATGTCACCACCAAGAATAGCGCCCCGGGTGTCCGATGCCATGACACCGGCGGAACCGATTTTCGCCGCCTGACCGGACAAATCCGGCAGTGCCGGAGCCACTTCGTGCAGGGATCGCAATGCCGTTGTCACACCCGGCATGATCACTCCGCCAAAATGCCGGCCTGAGAAGGTCACAACATCGATTGTCGTCGCTGTTCCCGCGCTCACCACCACGCCGATCGACTTCTCGCTGCCGCGCGCGCCGGGTTCAATGCGCGCGAGGAACCCCTCCATCGCCGCGACGCGATCGGCGCCGATCTCCTCCCAGGAATAGTCACTGCGCAACCTCGCAGGACGCTTTGAGACAGAAAGAACATGAATCCCCGCGACCGCTGCCGCACGGGTCAGCAGGGCGAAGTTGTCTGCATTGACTGAAACCGTGTGGCAAATCAGCTGGAAATCGCGGGAACCCGCCACAAGTCGCGTCAGGAATTCCTGCGTCGGAACCGCGGCCATCTCGTCCGGGGAAAAGGCCTGAAGAAAAGTCGGGACCGCGTCCCGGGTTGACTTCCAGAAAGCGATCTTGATCCGCGAATTCCCGACGTCCGCGACCATAAGTGGAGCACCGCCCGACTGGGGTCTCTCCTGGTAGACCCAGCGCCAGGAATGATCCGCGCTCGTCAGGCGTGCCATGGTGCCGAACTTGAATCCTTCCAGGATGAGGCTGCCCGCGTCATCGATCCCTTTCAACAGGGCTGCGTCGCGCCCGGCAAGAGCGGCCTCGAGCCCCTGCTGCCCGGCATCGGGCTCAGATTCAGCATCCGTGACGTCCTTCACCAGAACGTGTCCTGCCTGGATCGCGTAGGCCTCAAATGCCCGCGGCAAGTCCGTCGTATCCAGCTCCGGCCATCGATTGCAAATCGCCGCAGCCAGATCACGGGCAATCACCTGCAGCTCCGGAATACGGGAATGCTGGCGACCGAGGATATCCATGAGCGATATGGTCGAAACCGCATCCGGACCGTCAAGGCCCGGGGCTGTCGTGATATTGAGGCCGATGCCAACAACCAGGTCACCAATGGTGGCGCCGCTGGAACTGGTTTCGCACAAGACACCGCCCAGTTTGCGACCTGCGAACAAAATGTCGTTCGGCCATTTCAGGGTTACCCGGATGCCGAATGCCTCTTGCAGGTGACGCGCGATCAAAACCGCGACGCGGATTGGCGCTGACTCGAGATTCGGGGTTGCCGTCCAGATCCGGGACGGGACCACGACGGTCATCATAAGATTGCCCGGCGTGCTGCTCCACACCCTGCCCCGCCGCCCGCGCCCCGCGGTCTGCATGCGCGCCATCACTGCAAACGGCGCCCGGCGACCCGTGGCCGCGAGGCGCTGCGCCTCCGACGACGTGGAATCAAGGACATCGTGGCTTTCGAAAGGAATTTCGAGCGGCGCGGGAGATTCTGTCATTGGACCACTGGATCGAGGCTGAAGAGCAAACTCAAGTCGGCCCAGCGAGACGAATGGAAAACCGCGCTGGTTGAGATGAAATCAACTCCAGTCTCCGCCACGCGACGGACATTCTCGAGGCGCACGTTGCCGGACGCCTCGACGAGAGCGCGCCCGCGGACCGTGCGAACCGCCATGGTCATCTCAGAGACGGTCATGTTGTCGAGCATGAGCACGTGCGCGCCCGCGTCGAGAGCCTCCTGCACCTCATCCAGGTTGGTCACCTCGACTTCGACCTTCAAGGTCGGGGGCAGGCTCTCGAGCAATCTGGAGACCGCGGCTTTAATGCCGCCGGATGCACGGATGTGGTTCTCCTTCACGATGACACCGTCACAAAGGCTGAAACGGTGATTGCGCGCGCCACCGATCACTGTCGCGGACTTTTCCAGGATCCGGAGGCCAGGAGTCGTCTTGCGGGTGTCGAGAAGCTGGGCCTTGGTGCCTTCGAGCTGCTCGACGAAAGCGCGAGTCATCGTCGCGATGCCGCACATGCGCGCGAAGAGATTCAGCGCGACACGCTCGGCTTTCAGAATGGAGCGGGCACAACCACTGACCTCAAGCAGGACCGCGCCCTTGTCGACCCGGTCACCGTTTTTCGCGACCAGTTTGATCGAGAGGGTGGGGTCAACCTTGCGGAACACGGCAGCCGCGACGTCCACTCCAGCGACAAGGGCAGGCTCCTTGGCGATGATGGTCGCCAGGGACTGCTTCCCGGCCGGAACGCAAATGTCAGTGGTCCAATCACCGAAACCCCAGTCTTCCTCGAGGGCACGGGTGATGATCGGGTCAATTTGAATGGCGTGCAAATCGTGCATACGCCCGGACATTCCCCCACCCGGGGTCAAATGTCAACGAGGTGCCGGGCCTTCTCTTCCGCGAGGCGGCGGAGTTCCGCGCTGATGACCTCGATGGCGAGGCTGCGGAAGTGTTTCTCGCAGTATGCCTCGACCGCCAGGCGGATTTGCCTGGCCATTTCCTCGTTGCCTGGCGAGAGGGTCGCAGTCGGGGCCGCAATAGGGGCTGGCGGGGGAGTTTTGAAGGCCGGCGGTGGCGGCGGTGGCGGCGGAGGTGGCACCATTTTGAACAGGTCTTCCGGGGCAATCGACGTGGGCCCGGGAGCAAATGAGTCCAGCAAGTCCGGGGCTGCGGGCGCGGCCGGTGCGGAAACGTCGAAAGCCTTTTTGCCTTTACGCGACGAGTCGACCAGATCCGACGGGAGCGGGGGCAAACCCTCGAGACTCAACGAGAACTCATCGACGGGCGAGGCTGCCGGGGACGACGGGGATGATGGAGACGATGGGGCGACAGACGGCGATGGTGGCGGCGGTTGTGTCGCAATTCCTGGCGAAGCGGCCTTCGCCACCGCGCCGGTCAATCGAGTCACCGTCGCGACCAGCTCGGCACTGTCGAACGGCTTCTGGATGATATGGTTTACCCCGCATTCGCGAAGTGTTGCTTCGCCGAGGGAACGATCATGCGTGCCCTGCATGACCACCACAGGCAACCCGGCTGCCGCGGCGACTACTTCTTTCACCTTCTGGGGATCCGAACCAACCCCGGGCAGGTTCACGTCCAACATGAGCAACGCGATCCCCGAGCCGATTTTCTGCGCGGCGTCCTGCCAGTTGGCCGATGTCTCGATTTTCACCGGATGCCGGGCGAGCGCGATCTTGACGACTTTCTGGATGGTCTCCGAGTCGTCCGCGACGAGAACGCGTGGCACCGCGCCAATGGATGCAGGGCTATTCATACTTTTCAAGATATCAGGATACCTGGCGTTTTGCGAGATTGTCCGTGATGGCAAGCAAAACAACCTGGCGCAATTGCCGGTTGGCTTCGGCAGCTGCCTTGACGATCAGGGCCTGGTCCTCCGCGGTGAAGTGAGATCCGCGGTCGCAGTTCATCTCCATGAAGCACTTGATCCGCAGGTTCTCAAGGTAGACGACCTTGCTTTCGCAGAGGCGCTTCAAAGTGTCGAAATCAAGTCCCTCGGACGAGATCGGCTGGAGCAGATCCCCCATGATCTCGCGGTACGTCGCGTAGTCGAGCTGGTTGTGGCTGACTTTTGAGTCCACTGCGGTCCTCCTGGATCCAAGGGGGCATTCGGACGTCCATGCCGGAACCTTAGCCCGGGGCTTGGGTAAAGGGCACGGGACGAGGACTTGGGTCTGTTGGTGCGCAAAAAACAAGCACCCACGGTATACCGGAAGGCCCGGATTCAGCGGTGAAATTTGCCATCTGACCAATTCCTTGACCGGTGGCCGGACGAGCCTTAAAGTCTCTCCTGATTTCAAGCGCAAACAACCGGCACTGCTGCACCTGAGGACCAGTCGATGACCATTTATTCCGGTCAAGTCAACGTCACCCGCTACAAGGTCATGCGCGCGGACGCGGACAAGAAAAGGCAAGTTCCCCACGCCACCCTGAACGAAGCGGCGGCCGAATGGAAGGCCGCGCCCTTGACCGCGCTGCTCGAAGAGAAAAAAAACCTTACCGCCCGGGAAGTAACGACCGGCTGGGTGGCTCCGGAAGGCCTCGCCGTTGTGCGCGAATGGCGCAACGGGATTGAGGAGGCTTCTCAAGGAGACAAACTTTCCTCCAGCGAATCGACGTGGGATTTCTCCATGGGCGCCGTCAACGACGGCATCATGATGCGCATGAGGCTCGATCGTCGCCGGGTGCCGGCGGCACTGGTCAACGCGGTGTACAAGCAAAGGCTGTTGTCAGAGGAATCCGTCAAGGGCGGTCGCAGGAAAAGACTGCCGAGGGCCGAACGCGATGCCCTCAAGCAGCACGTGCGCGACAGCCTTGTGGCCCGCGCGCTACCCTCTTTTTCCTATGTTGACGCATTCTGGCGCGAGGGCGCCGGGGAAATGCTGGTCTTCACGACTTCAGAGCCAGCGTTGAAAGCGTTCGAGGAACTTTTCGCGAGGACTTTCGGCGGTCCTGCCAACGTCAGCTTGACCAGGATCCAGCCACCGATGACTGCCGCGCCGGCAGAATTCTGGACCAGCTCGAAAACTGGCAATGAAGGCGTCGACCAATGGCTTGAGGCTTTATCCGGGACGATCCCGGCCTCAGTCGGGGTAACCGGACTGGAAGAAAGTGCTGGCGCTTGATCCGCCAAGTCCATCGTGAGAGTGTATTCGCTCTGAATAACTAGGCTTCTTCTGGATGACGACGACAATGGAGTCCACTGTGACAGTGAACGTTAACGATCATGACACCGCGAAAACCACCGCCGAAACTTCTGACCGCGACGCAACCGCCACGAGCGAAGGAAACGGTACCGCCGACTGGGCAAAGATGAGTCCGGTGGAAATTGGCGAAAAACTTTTTCAGCTCCGAGACTTCACCCCGGTCCCGCTGATCCTGTTGATGCTGCTTGCGGCAAAACCAACGGTGGCGTCCGCGACCCTCGGACTTCTGGTCATCGCGCTCGGCGAACTGATCCGCACCTACGCCGTCTCCTTCATCGGCGGCGTATCCCGGACCCGGACCACCAGCACCAACCAGCGCCTGATCACAGAAGGCGCGTTCAGCATCGTCCGCAACCCGCTTTATGTCGGCAACTTCATGATCACTGCTGGTGTCGCGATCTATTCCGGCGTTGTGTGGATCGTGATCCTCTCGGCAGCGGCATTCGCTTTCCAGTATTACTACATCGTGAAGTACGAGGAATCGCTCCTGATCAAGAAGTTCGGCAGCGAATACGAGGACTACCTGAAAAAAGTCCCGGCCTGGATCCCGTCCAGCATCCCTTCGATGGACACCTTGCCGTGGCCTGAGACGTTCGCCCCCGCGATCCGCAGCGAGAAAAGAACGCTGACCGCCATCGCGCTTGTCATCTTGATGTTGATGCTCAGAGCGTAGTCGTCGAGAAAGTGGGATCAGGACGTCCCGTCTTGGCTTGCTCGCGCAGGACGCGGGCAAGGCCTTCCTGCAGGGACGGCGGCAACAATTTCAACCGCACGGCAACCGAATTCCGCACCGCATTGCCAATGGCTGATTGATCGGATTCATGCCAAGCGAGAAGGCGGGCCATGATATCCGTGGCAACGTCGCCAGCATGACTGCCTGCGGAGGCCTTTACGAACAAGACGGCGTCCACCGCAAGCAAACCGGCAAGGCGCGCGAACAAAATGTCGTCAGATATTTTTTCGACAGCAGCCAGCAATTCGTCATCCGACAGGTTGGCGATCGCGTCCGCCTTTTCAACAGCAGCCTTGAATAGCGCGATCGGATCTTGCCCGGCCGGGACAATCCCCCGCCAAGCGTCCAGGTCATTTTTTATTTCAGGAGAAGCGTTCGCCTGTTCCCACCACGCGGGATTTGTGTCACGCGGCGATACATTCCCGGTCAATAACATCGTGGGTTCTGTCGTGGATTCCGCCGAGGATTCTGCCGCGGTCTCAGCCGCACGCACGCCGTCAGCAGCGAAATCCTGTTCCTCTGCCGCCAGAAATTTGCTGACCGTAGCGTTCATCGCCGGCTGCGGCAGCGACGCCTCCTCAAGCTTTTTGCGTTCCTGGCGCAGGACCTGGACCTTGGCACGCCGTCCCATTTTGGCAAGGGCTTCCTCGGCGATCGCCAGGGACTCCAGGCGGTTTGGAGCACTGCGAAACGCGGCATGCGCGCAGATCAGACCAAGACGGGGCGATACGCCAAGCAGCAATTGAGCCGCGGCCAGGAGCTGGTCAACTTTGTATTCGCCATCCGGAATATCTTGCAGGAGGGCTACGATGCGAGACGCCAACAGCTCGTCCGACGGATCGGCGGCGAGCTGTTGGAGCAAACTGGACAGTCCTGGATACAAGGATCATCCGCCCTTTTGGGCGTCGTTCTGGAGGAACGTCTCGAGGAACTTGGTCGAGATATCGCCCTCGATGAACTTCGGGTCGTCAAGAACCTTGAGGTGGAAAGCGATGTTCGTGCGGATCCCATCCACTTTCATCTCGCGCAACGCGCGACGCATCCGGACAAGAGCCTCATCCCTGTCGCGTCCGAAAGCAATGAGTTTGGCGATCATCGAATCGTAGAGTGAAGGCACGGTATAGCCAGCGTAGACCATGCTGTCCACGCGGATTCCCGGTCCACCCGGCTCGTGATACGCCGTCACCTTGCCAGGCCAGGGAGCAAACGTCGACGGATCCTCAGCGTTGATCCGGCATTCAATCGCATGACCGGAGATCTTCGCCTCACGCACGGCCTGGGACAATTCATGCCCCATGGCGATGCGGATCTGTTCCTTCACGAGGTCCACACCGGTCACGAGTTCCGTGACTGGATGCTCGACTTGAACCCGGGTATTTACCTCCATGAAGTAAAACCTGCCGTCTTCATCCAGCAAGAATTCCGCGGTGCCAAGTGACTCGTAACCGACAGCCTTGGCGAGGTTGACGGCAGTCTGGCCAATGGTATCTCGCTGAGACTGGGAGAGAACCGGGCACGGAGCTTCCTCGATCAACTTCTGGTGACGACGCTGGATGGAGCAATCACGCTCTCCCAAATGGCGGATGTTGCCATGCTCGTCAGCGACCAGCTGGATCTCGACGTGACGCGGACGCGCGCAGTAGCGCTCGATGAAGCAATCTGGATTACCGAAACCGTTCAAAGCCTCGACTTGCGCCAACTGGAACAGTCGCAACAAATCGCCTTCTTCCCGGACAATCTTCATCCCGCGGCCGCCGCCACCTGCGGCTGCCTTGATGATCAGGGGATAGCCGATCTCGCGCGCGATTTCGATCGCCTCTTCCTCGGTCCGGACCACTCCGCGACTGCCGGGCAGCATGGGTACGTCGGCCTTCTCGGCAATGGCCCGCGCCGAGACTTTGTTGCCCAGGGCATGGATATGCTCAGGCTTCGGTCCGATGAATTTGATGCCGTATGCCCGACAGACGTTGGCAAACTCGAAGTTTTCCGAGAGGAACCCGTAACCGGGATGGATCGCATCCACACCGGCCAGTTCCGCGGCGCTCATGAGGCTCGGGATGGACAAATACGATTTCGGGCTCGGGCCTGGACCGATACAAATGCTCTCGTCGGCCAGCTTCGCGTGAAGGCTGTCCCGGTCGGCTGTCGAATGGACCGCGACCGTGTGAAGGCCTAGTTCCTGACACGCCCGGATGACCCGGACAGCGATCTCACCGCGGTTGGCAATCAGGACTTTTTTCATGTTTCGGCCTATTCGATGATAAACAATGGCTGGTCGAATTCCACCGGGTGTTCGTTATCCACGAGAACTTCGCGGATAACACCGTCCATCTCGGATTCGATCTCGTTCATGAGCTTCATGGCCTCGACGATGCAGAGCACGTCACCCTTCTTGACCCTCTGGCCGACGCTGGCGAACGGTTGGGATCCAGGCTGTGACGAGCGGTAGAAAGTGCCAACAAACGGCGACTTGATCATCTTGCCCGACGCGGTGGCCGGACGGGTACCCTCGGCGTGAGCGGCCGGGGCATGGGCCACAGCCGCGTTCACCGCAGCACCAGCCGGACTCAGTCCTCCTGCCGGAGCCATTGCCGTCATCGCGGTCATGGAGGCTGGCATGTTCATCAACGGCATCGGGAACCCGGCCGGGGCCGGAGCCTTGATGCTAATTTCATGATGTTCGTCGGCGACGCTGATTTCCTGCATCCCATGCTTGCGCATGAGTTCCATCAACTTCTCGATTTTTGTGAAATCCATTTCAGCCATGTCCTTTGCGGGTTACTTCACTTTTTCGATGTAAGCGTTGGTGCGCGTGTCGATTTTCAGCAGGTCGCCCTCGCTGATGTGAAACGGCACCGATACGACCAGGCCGGTTTCCATCGTCGCAGGCTTGCCGCCGCCGCCCGAAGTGTCACCCTTGATGTTGGGCTGGGTCTGGGCGACCTTGAGATTTACGAAGTTGTCCACCTCAACCGCCACAGGCCGGCCGCGATAGAATGTCACCATCACGTTGCTGTTCTCGATGATGTAGAACTTGTTGTCGCCAAGTTCCTCGGAGGTCAGCGTGTACTGGTCGTACGTGCCGCTGTCCATGAACGTGTATGTGCTGCCGTCGTTGTAGAGATACTGCATGGTCCGCGTCTCGACGTCCGGAATCGCGACCTTCTCGCCAGACTTGAACGTGACTTCGAGAACCTGGGCGGTCTCAAGGTTCCTGAGCTTGGTGCGAACGAATGCGGAACCCTTGCCGGGGCTCACGTGCTGGAAGTCAACAATGACCCAGGCCTTGGAATTGTATTCAATCTTCAAACCTTTGCGGAAGTCGGTCGTCGAGTACATCTGGTCCCCTGAAATCTGATGCCAACTGATTCGTTTATCTTCTGATTCGAGTGCCAGACTTTAACCCCGAAAATTCATAAGTTCAACGGTCTTGCTTCAGGCTTTGGTGCCGCAGGATCCGAAGGAGTGTTCCACGGAATTGCCCGAGGTCGGCCCACCTTTCGCGCTGGATGCCTTGTCCCGGCGCCTTGATGTCCCGGCCGCCGGTGGCGTGGATGATATCCCCTTTCCCACCGGCGTGGCTTCGCTCCAGAAGGACCACGTGACCCTTGTAGACCAAAAGGTCGCCCGGCGTCGCGCTGGCCGGATCCGGGGGCAGGGACAAAAACCCGAAATCCCGCTCCAGGCGAGCCGCTGGCAGGGTGGCCATGTCCTTTGACGTCAGGTAGGGATGCTGGATCCCGGCACGCTCGAAAACAAGCTGGGTAAAATGGCTGCAGTCGAGGCTGCACCTGGCGCAATCGGCGCAAACGCGCAGACGCCGGTCTGACGATGGGCGCTCTGACTCGAGGCACTGGTTGCAGGCCTCGCAATCGGCGGCGGTCCCGAGGCGATTGCCCCCGTAAACATAAGAAACTGGAGCCTCGTCCAGCAGCCTTCGGGCAGATTGAACCAGGTCTTTTTGTTTGCTGGACAGGCGTTGCCCGACCCTGATGCGGATCTTGCTGGCCTGATCTTTCCGGACTCCATCCGTGGTCGCAAAAACAGCCGTCGATACAACCAACAACACCGCGAAACTCAGGATCTTTTTTAGCATTGGACAGAATCCGGTCACAGTTGGAGAATAAATGCGGCATTGCTGCCGATACTATTACAAAACATCGTTGGCGCGGCGTAAACCATGAATCGTGAACAATCGCGAAGCTACCGGGAACAGGTCTTCTGGGTCCTCGTCATCGAGGCGCTGATCGTCGCTGTCCTGATTCTCGTGGCGACCATGTTCTGGACCCATGTTTGCACGGACAGCCTGAAATCCTGCGTGGCCGCCAACGACAACCTCAGGCCCCTTACATTTCTTGCCCTGTCCGCCCTGCGCCCCTTCGTTTTCACGCCATTTTTCTTCATGGCCCTGATCGCGGGTCCGGCTTTCGGCGCTGCCTGGGGAACGGTTTTGACTCTTTTTGGCGGCTTGCTGTCCGCCCTGGCCATTGCCACCATCGGACGCGCGGCCGGCAGAAACCTCGTGGCGCCCTGGATGAGCGCGAACCTGCCCGCGACGTCACGGTTCCTGCACCAGCAAGACTATAAAATAGCCTTTTGCCTGTGGCTGGTGCCTCTGGTCCCGTTCGACATCACGGCGTTCTTCTGCGGGGTGTTCGGGTGTCGCTGGCGGCACTTGATCTGGACCATGCTGCTCGGGACCTTGCCAGAGGCGTTGGTGTTCGCCCGCATGGGCTCGCCCGAGGCAACTTTTACAGGATCTGCCATCGACACATTGGCTCTGGTTGCCATCGCCGTGATCATGCCTCTGCTGCTGGGAGAGTACTTGTCCCGGCGAAACGGCCGCAGCATGTGGCAACAGTCGATTCTTGCGTACAAGGAACTTCTGGCCGAAGTGCGCAACAACAACAAGGTCGCGCACAGGACAAACTTCCAGCCCGACAGCACCCCGGTCCTGCTGCTTTACGGGTTCTTCTCCTCGCGGCGGGCCCTCGGAATCCTGGAAAAACATTTACAAAACAGGGGTTTTGACGTCATCTCCTTCAACCTTGGCGGACTGATGGGGACGTTTTTCACTCGATCCATCCTCGACTCATCCCTGTTCATTGACGGGAAATTGAAACGTCAAATGGAGCGCCACGGGTTCAAGAAAGTCCACATCGTCGCCCACTCCAAAGGGGGCCTGGTGGCACTGTGGTGGCTGCTCAAGATGGGCGGCCACCAATATTGTGACAAGGTGGTCACCCTTGGTACACCGTTCAAGGGATCGAACCTGACCTGGCTGGCCCTGGTCACGCCCCTTGGCCTGTGGTGGCAGGACATGTGGGAAATGCGGCCGGGATCCACATTCCTCAAAAACCTCCATTTGTCGACTCTCCCGGACAACGTCGACGTCTACTGTTTCCATTCGGACAAGGACCGCGTGGCGAGGGGCGCAACCGGGCTGTTCCAGCCGATACCACCGTCACGGCGGATCCACCCGGTCGCCATGAACGATATTTCCCATTTCGAGTTCCTTTCAAGGCGCCAGGTGACGGACCGGATCGCGTCTTTGCTGGGCGTCCAGGTTGGAGTCGTTGAAGTCAAGGCAGCTGAAACCACAGGGGAAAATGCCCTCTTGCGACAACGCTGATTTGGGTTCATTCTTGCCAGTCATGAAGCATGCAGACGCCAACATGGATCAAACGCCGGTCGACTCGCGATTCAGGGACTCACGCCTCGCCAGGCTGGATAACCTGGCAGACGCGACACGCGAGCGTTATGGCGTCAACGCGCGCTCAGCGCGGATCCCCGCCCGTCTGATCGTCGATTTCGACCCGTGGGCCCTGAGTCTCGATATCGTCGCCACTTCCGTTTCACTGGCGGGAATGCGGGCGGAAATTGACCTCTCCCGGCTTCCCGGGGACACGCAGCAGCTGCTGGCTCCGGGCGACCTGTACCGGATCCATTTCAAATCGGACGATGCGCCTTTGGCGGGGCGAGCAGCGGCGACCATCGATGGCCCCGCGGTCTTGCCATTGATGACGGCGCGGCTGGAGCAAAAAGAGGTTCCTGCTGGCGCAGGCCCCCTGCAGTTGCGCTTCAAGTGGTTGCTCGACCTCGCCGTCGAGCGCGAGTTCCAGAAATTCCTGCGGGACATCCATCAGTGACACAAAAAAAGGCTGAAGCGTCGCTCGAGCACCTGCGCCGGGTATTTACCGTGCCGGAGGGCGACGACTCCACCCTTGCCAGGATCGACCGCGAGATCTCGCGAAATCTTGCAGGATTTCTCAAGGATCACATCGTCAGCGAAGAACGGACACCCGCCAAGCTCGAGCGGGACTTCATGGAGTCCTCCATCCCCGAGGATCCATGCTTTGTTTCGGAAGAAGCCAGATTCCTTCTTGAGAAAGTCGTAGCCCAGTCGGTACACACGGCCTCACCCGCGTTCATCGGTCACATGACCTCAGCGATCCCGTACTTCATGCTGCCGCTGGCGAAAATCATGATCGCGTTGAACCAGAACACGGTGAAGATCGAGACATCCAAGGCCTTCACACCACTTGAGTCCCAGGTCGTTGGAATGCTGCATCACCTGGTCTATGGACGCAGTCCGGGTTTTAACGACGGCTTTTATCGCAAATGGATCCAGAACCGTGATCACGCCCTTGGCGTATTTTGCTCTGGCGGTACCGTCGCCAACTTGACCGGACTGTGGGTCGCGCGCAACCGCATGCTGGCGCCGCGCGAAAGTTTCGCGGGCATCTCGGAAGACGGCATTATCGCGGGAATGCGCGCCTGGGGATTCGATCATCTGGTGGTGCTGGTCAGCAAGCGCGGCCATTATTCCCTGAAGAAATCCTGTGACGTGCTGGGCCTTGGAAAACGCAACCTCGTTGTCGTCGACACGATCAACCACCGGATCGACATCGCGGACTTGCGCCGAAAGATCGCGGAACAAAAAGCCAGGCGCGCGGGGATCATCGCCATTGTCGGCGTTGCCGGAACGACAGAAACCGGGCACGTGGATCCGCTCGACGAGATGGCGGATGTCGCGGCCGAACACGGCATCCATTTCCACGTGGACGGCGCATGGGGCGCCCCGACGCTGTTCTCAGAACGTTATCGCCATCTGCTGAAGGGCATTGAGCGCGCTGATTCCGTGATCGTCGATGCGCACAAGCAACTCTATGTTCCGGTCGGGGCGGGAATGACGCTGTTCAAGGACCCGTTGGCCCTGGACTCGGTGGAACAGACGGCGCAGTACATCATCCGCAAGGGATCGCGCGATCTTGGCAAGCATACCCTTGAGGGATCCCGCCCCGGCATGGCGATGCTGGTGCATTCGGGACTGCATGTTCTTGGCCGAAAGGGATACGAGATGCTCATTGACCTCGGCATCGGCAAGGCCGGTCAATTCGCGAAAATGATCCAGTCGTCGGATGATTTCGAGCTCACGACCGTACCGGAACTGAACCTGCTGACTTACCGTTATGTGCCTGATTGGGCGCGGGATTGCCTGAAATCCGCGTCGCCGCAAGCCGCGACGAGGATCAACGACGCGCTCAGTGACTTGACGGAGCAAGTCCAGAAGACAGAGCGCGCCCGGGGGAAGACTTTCGTCTCGCGAACAAGATTTGAGTTGCCGCAACACCACAACCAACCCTGCACCGTGTTCCGTGTTGTATTGGCAAATCCGCTGACAACGCGGCAGATCCTTGGTGAAATACTCGACGAGCAGCGCCAGATCGCGAAGGATTTGCTGGACGGCGCGACGGGACGGAAATTGCGCGCGGCCTGCGCGGCGACCAAACCGTAACAAACGACCAGAAACGGACGAACCGATGAACACGAACATGAAACAATCCGTGGCACCGGAAAGCGGAACAACGGTCGCGCGGACATTGATCCGCGGCCTGCGCGTGATCACGGCGGGCGTCACGAACGCGATTCACGCGGATATCTTGATCTCGGGCAACCGCATCGAGGCGGTGATCGACCGGGACAAGCAGCCTTGCCAACCCGCGATCGCCGCGGATTACCAGATCGACGGGACTGGATTTCTGGCGATCCCGGGCCTGATCAACGCGCATACGCACGCCGCCATGGGATTCTTCCGGGGTTTGGGTCACGGCCGGACCAACATGATCGAGACTTTTCTTTTCCCGGCCGAGAAAGCCCTGACCCCGGAACTTCTGGAGCCGCTTTCATGGTCCTACCTTATCACGAGCCTGCGCGCTGGCGTGACGTGCGTCGCGGATCACTACTACATGATCGCAGGCGTGGGACGGGCGCTTGAGCGTCTTGGAATGCGCGGTTTCATCGGCGAGACCATCGCCGACCTGGGCGGGGCTTTTCCCGGGTGGGAATCGTGGACACGGGCGCGCGAGACGGTCGACTCATGGCAGTTCAGCGACCTCGTCCGCCCTGTCATTGCCCCGCACGCCGCCGACACCGTTTCCGGGAAGATGCTGCGCGAGGCCGCGCAGTTCGCGAAACAGCGTCATTTGACCCTGCACATGCACCTCAGCCAGACGACCGGGGAATTGCATCGCGTCAGGCAACAGGATGGCATGACGCCTGTGCAAAAGGCGTTTACATGTGAGGCACTCTGGGACAGGACCCTCGCCGTGCACATGGTTTCGGCGCGGGAGGCCGATTACGCGGAACTCCGTGCCAGTGGCGCGACGGCTGTCATATGCCCCGCGTCACAAATCATCTACGAGCATCTCGCGCCACTAGAGAACATCGCTACCACCAGGGTCCACTGGGCAACGGCCACCGACTGCGCTGCCAGCAACGATGGCGCTGACTTGTTGAATGATTGTAAATGGCTGGGCCTTTTGGCCCGCGACCGCAAGATCGCGGACGACACGTTTGACCCGCGCGCCCTTCTCGCGAGCGTGACCACGGTTCCCGCGCGCGCCCTCGGCATGTCGGGAAAGTTGGGAACTCTGGCCGCCGGATCGCTCGCGGACATCGTATTTGTGCGGGATGACATCTCAATGCGCCCGGCTTTCGATGACGTCCGGAATCTGATTTACTCCGCAGGGTCCAGCGGCGTTGAGCACGTCATGATCAACGGACAGTGGCGCCTTTGGAAACGCGAGCTTTGTGGCGCCAGTGAACAGGACCTCACGAACGCGTTCGAAGGGGCCGTGCGCGAAATCATGCGCAGGACGGGAATCCGCGGAGATTTGTGATGCGCATCATCGACATCTCGCCAGTTCTGAGTGAGTCGACTCCGGTTTGGCCGGGGGATACGCCTCTGTCGCGCAGGTGGCTGACGCGGCTACAAGATGGCTCCAACATTGACCTGTCGACTTTGACGACCACCGTGCACATCGGCGCCCACGCCGACGCGCCCAGTCATTACGCGAAGGGCGCCCCGACCATGGAACAAGTCGACCTGGAGCCTTTCCTGGGTCCATGTGTCGTCGTGGACGCGCGCGGATGTGCGCAAGTGACGCCGGATCACTGCCATCCAGCAATCCAATCGGGGGCCAGACGCATCCTGTTCAAGACGCGACTGCGGCGTGAGGGCAAACAGTTCGAGACGGACTTCGCTTCGTTCACGCCAGAAGCTGCCCTGGCCATGGGAGAGGCCGGAGTGCTCCTGGCCGGTATTGACACCAGTTCGGTCGATCCCTTTGATTCAAAGGAACTTCCTGCCCATCAAGTGTTCGGGCGTTACAATATCAGGAACCTGGAAGGCCTCGACCTTATGGACGTCGAGCCGGGACCTTACGAGCTGATCGCGCTGCCGCTGAAACTGCAGGGATTTGACGCAAGCCCGGTCCGGGCAATCTTGCGAAAGGAGTCATGATGCGACGCCTGAATCAACGGGATTCTATCGCGGCGGTGATTGCGGCCGTTGTTGTCACCATGGTGATCCACTGGTCAAACGCGCGCACGGTGTCCGCGGCAGACGGGAAAAGCACGTCAATCAGTGAGACCGCATCCACGGCGAAATCCGATGACTGGATGAAAGCGTCCGTAAAAGACTGTCACGACGGGGACACCTGCCGCGTCGTCACCGAGACCGGCCACATGTGGATGAACGTGCGCCTGGCGGGAATCGACGCCCCGGAGCGGGCAAACCGCCACAACAAGAGCAAAGGCCAACCCATGGGTGACGCGGCGCGCAAGTTCGTCAATGACCAGGTCGCAGGAAAGACCGTCGATTTGGAACAGGTGGACCTTGATGCTTACAACCGGCCCGTCGTCGTCATCTGGAACGGCCCAAAGAACGTCAACATGACGATGGTCGAGGAAGGCATGGCCGAGGCGTATCGTGGCCCCGTGAAACGGATTGATCAGGACGCATACTTCAAGGCCGAGGCGCGTGCCAAGGCGGCCGCCAAAGGCATATGGCGCCTGCCGGCCAGCGAGCGCCAGTCACCGGCGGAATACCGCAAGCAAGTCCGGGCAAACCGCAAGTATTGAATTCAATACGAGTCGTGCCAGGAACTGGTGCCCGTCTCGCGACGATCAGAGATCATGCGCGCGAAGGCTTTCTTGCCCGTTGACCCGGGCTTGACTTTGACTTCCTCGCCATTGACTGAATACTGGCGTCCCCAGAAATGCGCGACCTTCCGGTCGATCTTGCGATGCATGACAACCCTGCGTCCGTCGCGGCAGCGAAACTGGAAACGCTCGTCCTGGCGTTTCTTCTCGACGATGAAGCAACCGTATTTTTCCGACAGCACACGCACCATCGTCCAGTAAAGCCGGTCACTGGAGCCCACCCGGTCAGAAGGCGCCATGTAAACGGTCGAGGACCCGAGTTTTCCGTAGACGCCCTGGTCAAAAACCGTGGGCTTCTCGATGGCGCGGCGTACCGCGATGCGGGCAAGGTCAGGATCCGCGCGCAATTCGGCAGAAAGCCTCTCCGTCCGCTCCGGCAGTACCTCGAACTCAACGGGCGTTTCCGGGCGAAGCTCCGGAGTCACCGCGCGGCCGTGCATCAACTCGCCCCAGTCAATCATCACGGGGCTGGGAGCCGCGTCAGCCAATACAGGCGCAGCAAATACAGGCGCGGCCGACATCATCTGGGCGACGACGAAAGCGACTTTGCAGATTCCTCTTCCCATGGATCCGTCTCCCATGCCTCAACCGATCCGAGGCAACTTGAATTCATCGTCCGCGTAGCAAAATTCCATCAGCGCCTTGTTGAAGGCCGCCGCCTGGTCCTCGGAAAAACCGTGGATGCTGAATCCGTGCACGATCCTGCCGCCTGAATCATGACTCCAGCGGACCTCGGCCTCAATCGTCCGGATGCCACTGGCGGCAAGATCATGACTGAGGCGCTCGTTGCCCACTTCAAACATGATGCGCGATCCGCGCGCGAACAAGGCAGGAAGGCGCGCCGCGAAACCCCGGCCTGAGAAGTTTATCAGCTCACACGGCCCAAGTTCAGTCTTCATGGTCACGGTCTTTCCCTCAGGCACCATCCATCGACGGTCAACCCGGTCCACCGCGATCGTTTTCCGGAAGGCCTCGACAAGGCGCACTTTCAATTGCGGCTCTGATGCCAGCGGATCGAATTCAAATGCCTCGACCAGGGCATTCATGTGTTTGACGCGGACAAACTTCCGGACGAATTTCGACCTGCGACCGGCCGGCGCGGCGAGGGCACAGGTCGTGGAGCTCACAAGTATCGTCCCGGGATCACACGCGTCTTCCAGTCTTTTTGCGAAATTCACACCTCCGCCGACGATGGTCACATCCATGCGCTGCTCGGTACCAAGATCGCCAAGCAAACAGGTCGCGGAATTGACGCCAATGCGGAGAGGCAAAACCGGCAGGCCGTCAGCCAGCGCTCTCTGGTTTCTGATCAAATGAGCGCGCTGGATCCTCTCCGCGCACTCGAAAGCCCGGACGGCATGATCCATTTGATCCGAGGTCGAACCCAGATCCTGGCCGAAATAAGCTAGCAACCCGTCACCAAGACTCTTGTCAATCACACCCTTGTGTTCGAGAACGAGACGCGACGCGTCAGAAAGGACCTCACGAAGGTAATCAAAGACCTCCTGGGCTCCACGCCGTTCCGCGAACAAAGAGAAACCAGCGATGTCAACAAACATGACGCTGACTGGCACTTCGCGACACTCCAGCGCGATGCGTTCCGGGTGGCGCGTCAGGGAATCCATGGACTCGCGCGTGACGCGTCCGTCAAGGGCGGCCACGACCTTGATCGCGTTCGCACGGGATACCGAGGCCTTGCGACTCAAAACAAGAATCCCCGAGACACTGGCCGCCGCCACTGGCGCAAGCCACGGGATCGCGATACCACCATGAATGAAGAGTCCAAGAGCCACCAGAACCCACGCCAGGATCGCAAGCATGAGCGCGGGGATGCCCGCCGCCACTGGCAGCATCGCCGTCACGGCAAAGCCAGCCAACGCGCCGCCACTCCACCAACCGGCGGTTCCCGGAGCCTCCTGAAGGTAAACGCCCCGGGTAAAATTGTTCACGAGCGAAGCCACCACGAAAGAGGCGGGCATCTCGCCAAGAGGCGTCAGCAAGGAAGAATCCGCGCGATCGGCGCTGCTCGTGTTGCCAACAAAGACAAGATCCCCCGGCTGGATCGACGCGGCCGCGACCGACGCACGGGAAGCCGGGTCGAGAAAGTATTTCATCGAGATCGCGGCACGGGCGAGTCGCGCGCGGGCAACGATGTCGGGCAAGAGTTCTCCGTCCCCGTTGAGCGGCGCCCGTGTTCCATTGACCAGCAAAAATCCGGCGCCGGGCGAGCGGTTCGCGAACCCGGCGACCGCGAGGTGCGGGACCAGGGAGTTGTCGCGTCCGCGCACGACGAGAGGCACCATCATGTTGGCCTGGTAATTGACGGCGCCAATTCCAGAAAAACCAGCGAGAATCGCTGGATGCGGGCCATAAAGAAAATCGCGTGAACGGTCATTGGCCGGAAACCCCAGCGCCGCGAGCTGCGACTCAACAGGAATTCCTGGATCCAGTCCCCACGAAAGCGCGGAAGTCGCGCGCGCGGAACCTGGCGTCAACTTCTCCCTGAAGGAATTGTCGGCAGGCTGGAAATAGGCGCCCGCGATCACGGGAACATTGAGGCGGTGATGAATCCCGAGAAGACCCCGCGCGAAACTTCGCGCGTCATCGTCTGTGGCGCCCGGGGGCAAAGCGCCGAAAACCTTGTTGATGACTATCGCGGAAGGCTTCCGGGACGCAATGGCTTCCAGGACAGTCATCCACTGCGCGAGTGAGGGTTCCGCCGCGCCGAGCCACGCCATCGCCGCGTCATCGAAGAATACCATCTTGAGTCTTGGCGAGACCGTCGCGCCGGAGCCTGCCATTTCCCGCACCCGGTAGAGCAGCGGCAATTCGATCCGGGTCCTCATGTAGTCACCGAGCGCACCGGAACCTGCAGCAGAGGCCATGATCACGGCAGCGACCACGTAGGCGAAACTGCGGCCCCGGCTGATTCCGGGGCGCCGGAACCTGCCCGGCAGACCGGACGCGCTTTTCAGGTTTGGTGTCTGATTCATGTTGGAGTTATCGGCACTGGCGACCGGCATGTGAGCCCCGACCTTAACGCGGGGCCGGTCCTCACGACACGGACTGGCCGGGGCCGGCTGGAACGGCTATGATCCCACGTGCTGGTAATCAAATTGAGGGAAACGAAAAAGTGGGTCGTTTGAGGCGTCAGTTCCGTTGGATGTGGTCATTGCAGCGGATCGGTCTCGCGACAGTAGCGACAGTAGCGACTGGCGCGACCGCAGCGATGGCCGCGCTCCCGTTTCCGCCCCAGCCCAAGGTGACGCGAACTTCGCCCTCTCTTGCGATCGCTACGACGGTCGCCCCGGCTTCCTGGTCCGTCGTCCTGCACCCCCTTGCCGACGCAAACCGGAAGGAATCCTGGTTGCGCAACCTCGTTCACGGGACACTTGTCACCCTGGATCGCGACTGGTCGTGGCAATGCCAGCTCTGCGCGAATATGCCATCAACGTCGAACGGACTTTTACGCGCTGACATGGGGGATGGCTCAAAAGGTTCCCGACGGGGTATCAACGTTGACTTCGAGATTCCCGCAGGCGCCACATGGGCGGACGGGACACCGCTCACGGCGCAGGATTTCAAGCTCGCGTTCGACATCGCGTCGGCGATGCCGCCGACCACCGACGCCGGAAACGCTGCGCGGGCGATCACCGGATTCACGGTTGACTCCAAAAACGCGAAACGATTCAGCGTGCGCCTCAAGGAATCCCGCGGGGATTTCTGGTTCGCCTCGCGCATGCGTCCTGTCCCCGCACACCTGGAGGCCGGAATCTGGGCAGCCAGCGAGGGCAATTACCAGGATTACATGCAAGCCTCGACTTACCTGACAGATCCGCTGAAACCAGGACTCTACAGCGGCCCCTGGTTCCCGAAGTCGAACCGTCCGCCAGTATCCATGGAAGCGAACAAGGGTTTCGCTGCCGGAAAGATGACGACCGAGGCCGTTACCGTCCATTTTTTCCGTGACGACCGGGCGGCGGCGGCGGCACTTCAAGCGGGCTCTGTTGACATCATCCCGGAGACTGATCTGACGGCGGCAGGCGCGAAGTTGATCAATCTCAAGGACAATGTAAAATTCGCCCTCGGCAGCGAGCTCGAACACCTGGACTTCAACACTCGCAACCCGTTGCTTACAGACATCAACCTGCGCAAGGCGATCAGCCTGATCATCAATCGCTACGCCTTGGCGGGTTCGGTCGGATTCCCCGGGTCCCTGCCGATGGCAACGGGTCTATTTCATCCGGCGATGGCAGGACGCCCGTCGCGCCTCGATCGCGGCGAATACCTGAATCCCGCGGCCTTCGCCCACCCTGTTTGGACGCATGCTCCAGGCGAGGCGTTCGCCCTTCTGCAGCAGAGCGGATGGACACGCGAGTCACCGCCAAAATCCGGCACGGGGCCGGCCCGGTGGACAAAGGAAGGAGTCGCCCTTGAACTGGATCTCGATTCGAACAAACTCGACCCGACGCGCGCGGCAATCGTACGCGAGATTTCGCGCCAGCTTTCCGAGGCGGGGATCAAAGTCAACGTCCGCGACCACAGCCCTGACGCCTTCGCGCGCGAGACGATCCGGAAACTGAGATTCAAGTATCTGGCGGCCTACGGATGGAAAATGCCGTCAGGTGTTGTCCCGGAGGCGATCCTGGACTCGCGGCAAATTCCCGCGCTGCAAAATGGATACACTGGCGAGAATACAGCTGGATGGTCGAGCAAAGGCGTCGACGAAGTCCTCGATCAGTTGCGGCAAGAGTGGAACCCGGCGTTGCGGCTCGGCATGTTACGTCAGATCGAGGATCTCGCGACAGCCGATGTCCCCTTCATTCCCCTCTTCTACCGTCCATTGTACGCGGCGACCAGTGACCGGCTCTCTGGATTCTACGTGTCCGGCCACGACACCTGGTCCAGCAGCGCGGCCCGTGAGTGGACCCTGGACTCCCCCAAATGATTCGACCCAAGGGATGAGCGACGTGGGCCACTCATCCCCCGGGTAGAGGAACCGCCAAACCAGAAGTCAGGAGAATTACTTCTGGACCGGGGTCTTTGATGACTGCACGGGCGAGCTGGTGTTGCTCGACGGCGCAGGAGATGCGATCGGCTTGCCGACCTGGTCTTCAATCTTGTTCAAGTCACTGCCGCTGTCTGTGACCGGCGTCTTGTCCAGCGGGTTGGCGATGTCATGGATCAGCGTCTGGCCTTCAGAACCTGAGACCTTGCACTGGCTTCCCTTCTCAAGGTCGATCACCGTCGCGTAGGAAACCTGGCCACTGAGGCCCGAGTTCAGTGTGTCAACAACCTGGATCGCGGCTTTCGCCGATTCATCCTGGCGGAAGGTCAGCATCCGCGAGAAGTGGGCGGTCTGGCCAACCTTTGCCACCGTCATGAACACCGTGTGCACGAACTTGTTGTTTTCCTTGAAACGGTCCACCGTCATCGTGCCGAGGACGTCTTTGGTCTCGCCGGTGGCAAAGTTCACCAATTGCTTTGCCGTGATGCGCGCGTCGAAGTGTCCGACACTTCCCGGGCTCAGGCTGCGCGTGAAATTCATCGTCAGCGTCTCGGCTGCGTCGCGTGCCTTCAAGTCGGCTGAAATCGGCTCGCCGTCAACCTTCTCGTCAGGAATTGCCTTCAGGCGCATGACGACCTGGCTGCTCGTGATCGTCGCGTCGTCGCTCTTGTCAACTTGCGACTGGCCAACGATTTCGAGGCCAAGTTCGCGGAGGATCAGTTGCGAGATGGCTGCCATCTCCTTGCTGATGCCCGGGTTGAGTTTCGAGGCGCTGGCCTCGCTGATCTTCGCGAGGACCGCCGACTTGGCGATCATACCGAGGGCGTCATCCATCTCGTTCATGTTTACCTTGAGGCCCGTGTCGCGGCAGTTGACGTCGCCAGTGTAGAACGAGTCCGCGCGCAACTGGTAGCCTTCGCCACGTTCGATGATGAACTGACGGTATTTGCGGAAAGACTTGCGAAAGTTGCCGACGTAGTCCTTGGATGCGAGTTCCTTGACCAGCATGTCAGAAGCCACAACCTTGAGATTATCAAGGTGCTTCAAGAAGTCTTCGCTGGAGGTCAGGGTGGTCTTTGCGGCATCTGCCGAGGCGACGCTGGCGCTGTTGCCCTTTTTCTCGACTTTGAGGACGATGTCTCCGCAACCGGTCGCGCTGGCCGCGAGAGCAATCGTGATCAACCCGGCAGAAAGGCGCGAGAAGATCGCAAACGGCTTCTTCATTTTGATTTCGTTTATGTTGCGGTTCATGAGTATCTCTCCTCTATCCCGTTGCTTCCCAGACGCTTCCCCACATCCGGGGTTGCCCCTACCTGACAAACAAAAGCGCTGGATGATCTGGTAAGAGCAAGGAGCGAGCCAAGCGGCCGGGGCTGGACGGCGCCCTCGACGGAGAGCCACATTATACCAACAAAAACGGATATTTACGGTCATTCGCAGAATCGACGCCGAATAGTCCCGACACGATCCCCGATACCGAATTCGTCGCATTCGACCAAGTTGTAGTCAACAGTGTCGAGGCGCTGAGCGATTCGCAAATTCCACCCGGACTTTGCCCGTATGTTAATATCCCGATCCCAGTTAATGTACGCACGACCCAGGATCACTCAGGACCGTTGAGAGGTGCGCCCTTCCATGAGACCGGGATTTCAGCGGCTGCGATTGCAACTGCTTGCCGTCGCATCCATTGGCGTGCTGTTCGCCGCGGCGTGGCTGCTCGGGCTCCGGGTGTACATGCCTGATTCTGCAGCGGCGATCTTTTGCGTGAAACACTATGTAGGACCTCTTGCGTTCGGACTCGTTGCCGCAGGCATTTCATGGCCAGTCTGGATGATCTCGACGCGACCGGCCAGGCGCAACCTCGTACGCGAGACCGTCATGTCGCTGGCTGACCTCGCGGCGTTTTCCGTCGTCTTGTTTGTCCATTTCAATCTCAAGTTGTGGTCGCACCTAGTCAGCGCAAGAAACTACGACGTCGATTTTCAACGCGTCGACAGCGCGATGGCGCCACTCCGCGACTGGATGATTGAAGTCGCGCGGGTCGTGACCCCTCTGATCCCGCTTGAACAACCCTACATGGAGCTGTTCATCAGCATGTTTTTGCTCTCGTTCGTCGTTCACGGTGCTGCCGGGGGCCAGCGGGAACTGCGACCGCTCCTGATGTCAACGTCGCTCGTCCTGGTCTTCGGAGGTTTGGCGTACTGGATCGCTCCGGCTTATGGGCCAATGGTATTCGGGATGCCGGACCTAAAGTTCGTTCGATACATGCGGGATTTTTCTGATAATTTTGTCGCGTCAAGGGGGTCCGCGTACGATCCCGTCAAGTTCATCTCGATGCTTGCCGCCATGCCTTCGCTGCACGTCGCCAACTCCGCCGTGATGACCTATTACGCGATGAAATGGCGACCTGTCCTTTTGGCGTACCATGTGCCCTGTACACTCTATTTCCTGTGCCAGGGGGTCGCGCTGCGCTTTCACTACCTGATCGACTATCCTGCGGGGTTGATCTTGGCGGGCATTTGCGTCATGTTTATAAATGGACAAAAACTGGAAACAAGATGGTCAGATTGAAATTCATCACCCTCAAGGGCACTCGCGGGTTCAGCCTCGTTGAACTCATGATTGTCGTTGGGATCATCGGGATTCTTGCCGCCCTTGCCATCCCCAGGTTTCAACAATTCCAGGCAAAAGCCCGCCAAAGCGAGGCGCGGAGCAATCTGGCTCACGTATACACCCTGCAAGTCTCCTACAACGGAGACAATGACACGTTTTCCAATTACACCTGCCTTTCCCTCGGTTCAGGGTCGACATACTCCAGTGGATGCGGATTTTCCGGCGGCGCGACTCCCGGCACGTGGGCAACCGCCAATACCTGCAATACAAACAACGATCTTGGTTTCCGGGTCACGGATTGCAAAAAGGTCAGGTTCATTTATGTGAACACGGGGAACCAGAACAAGTTTACGGCAACCGCGCACGAACTCTGGGGCGGGAACACAGACAGCCGCCGTGTGTTTCCTGGATGCAGCGGCAACAACGACCAGTGGCAGATCAATGAGAACAAGTCGCTTTACAATCTGGCCCCTGGCGGTCAAACGGCCCTTCAATCCTGCAATTGACAATGCCCCCGAATCCAATACGCGTCCGGGTACACGAAACAATCTTGTCATCTTGCTGATCGGTCTCGGGTGCTTCCTGGTCGGCGTCGTCGACTTCCCGGAGGTCCTGACCGGTACGAAGGTTTTTGAAAACCACGATTTGCGTCATGTCGAGTTCGTATTCCGCAAATTCTTCCTGGGTGCGCTGAAGTCAGGCGAGTTACCAGCTTTTTTCCCCGACGCCGGTCTGGGACTTTCCTTGTTCGCGAATCCCCATTATAAGGTGCTCTATCCAGCCAATCTACCGGTCATGGCCTGGGATGATCTTGTGTACGGGCTGCACTTCGATCACTTCCTGCACTATGCAGTGCTGGGCGCAGGATGGGCCGCTGCCGTTTTCGCCATGGGCCTGAGCCAGCCGGTGGCTTGGTTTACTTCCCTTTCTGTTTGCGCGAGCGGAATTGTCTGGTCGTCCCACTATCGCGTCGAAATCGCCTCGATGGCATGGACAGGTTGGCTGGTCTGGGGGCTCTTGCGATCCATGCAAGGCCCCGAAAACAAGTTGGCGATCTTCTACCCTGTGGCATCCGGGCTGTTTACGGCCTGGATGTTCCTCGGCGGCAATCCTGAACTCATTTTTTTCACCCTTGTGTCAACCATCCTGGCGATGGCGTCTTCACGCACACCGCTGACCGGCGGCCGGGTCATGGCAGTCCGGATATTTCAGACATCTATCGTAAGCGGGATCATCGCACTCGTCGTATGCCTGCCGGTTCTCTGGGTTTCAAGAGACGTCGTTCCCCTCACCGTCAGGGCTGCTGGCTTCAATTTGAAGACCATCTTCCAGCATGGCCAGTCACCCGGGTCCCTTTTCGAATTCCTGACCAGTATTCCGCGAGAGGTCGCTGAGGATCCCAAGTGGCTGTCCAGCCTTGGTGGCGGATTTGACCGACCCTGGTACGTGGACGCACGGATCGGAATTTTCCCCGTTCTTTCCTTTTTGGCAGGATTGCGCCTGTTATCGCCGCGCTACCGCCTGACGGCAAGCGTGGCGTTCACTGGCTGCCTCGTTCTTGCGATGGCCCCATTCATCCCCGGGATGGAACTGATCTGGCGCCACATCGATTTCATGCGCTTGTTCCGGTACACCGGCAAGTATTTCCGTTATGCCTACCTCTTCACAATTCCAGTGGCAGCAGCCGGCATGGAACAGATGGTTCGTCTTCTGAGCCGACGCGGATATGCCGGCGGACGTGTTTGCTTGTTGCTGACGATTGTCACCGTGTTCCAATTGATCGACAACCGCCCGAGGGCCGCCTTGTTGGAGAGACACCTGCGAGAACCGGGCGGGGACGGGCACGCGGCCCGTGTCATCTCAGAACTGCCGGCAACGGCCAGTGCCGGCGACGCGCGGATTCTCTCATGCATGCGGGATGATTTGCACAGCCCTGGGCAGGAAATCCCCTGGTATGATTTCAGGGCCGCGGGAGTCGCCATGGCAAAAGGCTGGGATGCGGCAGAGATCCCCATGATCCGTGCGTTTGATTGCGACTGGATGGACTCGTGGTTTATTTTGCGACTTTTTGGAATCACGCACGTCCTGACGCCGGGAGGCATCAAGTTCAAGGACCCGGACAACCAGTTCGCCACCCTCAACACGCCTGTCCAGAGCGCCAGGGAGCACTACATCCCGAACGATCTCCGCATCGCGGTGGATCACGAGAAGGCAGTCTTTGCCATTCCGGAGTCGGGACCACGACTCGGTCATTTCATCCGCGAAGCGAAATTCATTCGTCACAAGGTCCAACCATTGGTCCAACCGGATGAGGATTACAACATCTCGTTCCCGGAAACACTTGACGCGATCCGCGCCGGCCTTGTGTCCGTTGAGTCCGGTTTCGCGCTCGGGACGAACGGCAGGCCGCTTCTGGATCTGGCTGACAAGGACCACTCGAGTCCCGAAAGACCGGGTGTCACTCCGCCCTCCTGCGCGGAAGGTGTTTGCCCGCCGGACCTTCAGCCCGTTCCACTGGATACCGGGCGACGGGCCCAGTCCATCCGCGCCGTCGCGTCCCGCGCAACAGAAGGCTTTCTTGTACTACCCTGGGTTGCGACACCGGGTTGGAGGGCGACAATCGACGGCAACCCCGCAAAGATCCTCAGGGCAAACCAGGCTCTGATGGCCCTTCGTATCCCCGCGGGCCAACACGAAATAAGGTTGTCTTTTTGGCCGGCCGGACTGATGCCGTTGCTGGTGTGTTCCATATTGATCCAATGCGCCGGGGTGATATGGTTGTTGCATGAATCTCTCAACGGCAGAATCTTCCGTGTCCCCTGACACAGTCGGGACCAGACGAATCATCGAGCTGGACGGCCTGCGCGGTTTTGCCGCGCTTGGAGTCATCGCCGGTCATGTGCTTGAGACGCAGCTCGACTGGCTGCGCAACTCACACCCGCTCCTGCATGACAGACTTCAGTTCATTCGCTATTCCGTCGACATATTTTTTGTCTTGTCCGGATTCCTGGTTGGCGGGATGTTTTTTGATCACAAGCATCGATCGAATTTTCTTGTAGCCTTTTACACACGACGCGCGGCACGGATCCTTCCACTGTACTACCTGCTCCTGGCGGTGGCATTCCTGCCCATTCTCGATCCTTGGTCAAAAATGAGCGAGATGAAGATCCCCCGCTGGACATACCTTGTCTTCATCGACAATTTTTGGCATTCCGCTTTCATCCTCCCCTCGAAATGGCTCGGAATCCTCTGGACCATCTGTATCGAGGAACAGTTTTACGTCGTAGCCCCACTCGTCGTCGTCTGGTGCTCGTCAAAGACCGTTGCGCGACTTTGTGTCGTATGCGCTTTGGGAATGCTGGGCCTCAGGGAATTCATCCTGAGCGATGCGAGTCTGGTAGCGACCATCAATTTGTGGCGATTTACGTTCACGGCTGGTGACGGACTTGCCATTGGACTGCTTGGGGCCTGGATCGTCCGCCAGCCATTTTGGAATTCGGTCGTGAGTCATCACGGTCACTATTTGCGCCTTGGGACTTGGCTTGGTTTTCTAACGATGATCTCACTGATCACTCAGCCGTTCCCGCATTCCAGGGGCATCGGTATCACGATCGCCTCATTGGCGACCTTGATGGTGATACTCTGCGCTCATTCGAGCCAGAATCTTGCCCTATTGAAACCGCTGCGCTGGCATGTGTTCCTGGAGATCGGCAATTACTCTTATTTCATTTACCTCTTTCACCAGATGATCCTCAGCCTCTTGTTGATGATCGGGCCGGAAAGGTTGACCGGCGGGATACCGTCGTTGACCCTGGCAGCCCTGTTTTTCATGCTCATCGCCGCCACCTTGCTGCCCGCGATCCAGGCCAAAAAGTGGATCGAGGATCCCGTCATGGCCCTGGCCAAAAGAGTATCGTGGGATGGCCGCCCGGAAACTGCCCCCAACCGCTTGAAAAATGACGCCGCTGCCGTGGTGGACGCTCACTGAAGCAAATGGATCAAGAACCGGTGGTCGCCGTGGAAGTTGGCGGCGTGAAGGGCGGGAAACAGGATTTTCTTGGGCATGTAGCCGACGGCAAGGCCGGCGTTCTGCATCATGGCGAGATCATTGGCCCCATCGCCAATGGCGACCACGTCGGTCATGGACACTCCGAGACGCGCGGATTCGCGCTGGACGATCCGGGCCTTGCCAGCCGAGTCGACGATCTCGCCGGAAACCCTTCCAGTGAACAAGCCATTCTCGAAAATCAACTCATGTGCGAAGGCGCCCGAGAATCCCAGTTCGCGCGCCAACGGCACGGCGAATTCCTTGAACCCGCCAGAAACGATGAAACTGCGGATCCCGCGGGATCCGGCCCATTTCGCGAACGCCTCGATTCCTGGATTTTTCGTGATGCGCCGGGCGACATCCGGCAGGCAAGATTGCGGCAGGCCTTTCAGAATTTCGAGACGCCTTTCAAGCGCGGCACGAAAATCGGTCGCACCAGCCATCGCTTGGCGGGTGATGGCTTCCACTTCCTCTTCTTTCCCAGCAGCACGCGCCAATTCCACGATCGACTCTTGCGCAACAACCGTGGCGTCCATGTCAAAAAAACAAATTTTTTCCCGCGCCCGTGATGATGAAATCCGCCCAAGTCCCAGCGTAACATTCGCCTCGAAAACCGCATGTTTCACTCCGGCAACGGCTGCAGCCTCGCGGCTGTCAAGAGTCAGCGACAGAAACGGGTCATCAGACAAAATCGATTCGTGAATTCCGGATGTGATCTTATCACGCAGCCTTGCGAAGACGGAAACGGGAATGAAGGGCTCAAGACGCGCCGCGTCCGTGCGGCAGGCCACGAGGATGTGGGTGTCTGCGGACATCAGATTCCTGTCGCTAACCTGCGGTGTCGAGATACGGCAACCAGTCGGTGACGACGTCCTGGTGCGTGTCCTCGAGGAGTTCACGCCATCCAGGACGGCGTGGTGAACGCCGTAATTTCAAACCGACGCTTTCCGGCGTCCGGTTTCCTTTGCGCCGGTTGCAGTCCTGGCACGCCGCGACGACATTTTCCCACGACGTCGATCCACCGCGTGACTTCGGGATCACATGGTCGATCGTGATGGATCCAGAACGGCATTGCGCGCCGCAGTACTGGCACTGGAACTTGTCACGCAGGAAAACATTCTTGCGCGTGCACCGCGCCAGGGAGAGGCGCCGGACAACGCGCGCGTAGCGTTTGAGGCGGACGACACTGGGCAATGGATAGATGGTCGAGATGGTTCGGACAACCTGGCCGTATTCGGCGACGACTTCAGCCTTGCTCGTCAGGACCAGGCAGATGGCTTTCTGCCAGCTCACAAGCTGAAGGGGTTCATAACCGGCGTTGAGGATCAGTGTTCTCATCAATACCCTCAAGCTCCATTGTCGCACACATGGCGCCCCGGACGCGATCCCACGGGCTCTCCACCACCAACACCTTTATGTTATCGGCCTGCGGTAGGGTTAAATCAAGAACCATAACAACCCGTTATTACAAGCGAAATTATCTCTTCGAATACAGATAATGAGACACGTACCATTCCTGGCCGCCGCGGAAACCGAAGAGCTCGGCGCAGGCCATGAAAAACATCCGCCACCGGTTCGTTTGCCGGATGGCCTCGGCGCGCGGCATGTCTTTCTCAAATAGCGCGATGACTTCGTGCCGGCGGCGGTCAAGATTCCGCAACCAGTCCTCGGAAGTCCGCGCGTAGTGGATCCCGCTGACGCGCCAATGATCCTGCACTTTCAAGTCATCCTGGAAATACAGCATCAAGTCATCACTCGGCATGATCCCGCCCGAGAAGAAATGCCGCGCCATCCAGTCATCGTCTTTCTCATCGGCGAACGGGTAAGCGTAGTTGTCATGGACGAAAATGTGGAAGAAAAGTTTGCCGTCGTCCTTGAGCCATCCCGAAATGCGCGCGAGGAGTTCCTTGTAATTGCGCATGTGCTCGAACATCTCAACCGAGACAACACGGTCAAATTTCTGGTCGATCGAGAACTGATTCATGTCGCAGGTGATGATGGTGACATTGGTGAATCCACGTTCACGACATCGTTCCTCGATGAACAGGCGCTGGGGCCTGGAGTTCGATACGGCCGTGATCCTGGATTTCGGATATTTTTCCGCCATCCAAAGTGTCAGCGATCCCCATCCGCAACCGAGCTCGAGGATATCCATGCCATCCGCGATCTGGGCGCGCTGGCAAGTCTGCCCCAGCATGTATTCCTCGGCCGCGTCCAGCGAGTCGCATCCCTCGGGGTAATAGCAACTGCTGTACTTGAGGCGCCTGCCGAGGGTCATCAGGAAAAATTCCGGCGGGACCTCGTAATGCTGTTCATTCGCCTTCGAAGTCTCGATCGCGATGGGACTCCCGCGCAGTTTGGCGATGAAATCCTGCTGCGCTTTGCGGTTCTGCTCAATATCGTCGTGCTTTTCACCAAGGCGACGCAGCAGCAGGTTGCGGATACCCATGCGCGTTGCCCAGTCCGGAACAAACCCTCGCTCGACAAGATCAATGGCCAGTTGCATGGAACGGTCCTCCTATATGCGCGGGACCTTAGGGAACCAGGGGATGAACATGCTGGTCTCGCGCTGATAAGCGCGGTAATCGTCACCGCGCGATTTGATGGCTTGTTCCTCGGTCCACGGAATACCGGTGATCTTGTAAAGGAACCAGAACATCAAGACAGGTCCCAGAAGAGTCACCCACCAGTTGGCGGCCCCTAAGCCATAGATCACATAACTGAACCAGTGGAGCCACTCGAAAAAATAATTCGGATGCCGTGAATAGCGCCACAAGCCTTCACGGCAGGTCTTGCCCTTGTTCGCGGGATTCGCCCGAAACCGCGTCAACTGCCGGTCCGCCAGCGACTCCCCGCCGATGGCCCCTATGGCCACGGCGGCTCCGATCCAGTCCGTGACGGAAAGTCCCCGCGACAGGTCGTTGCACGCGACCCACGCCGGCAGGGAAAACAACAAGACCAGCACCGCCTGGAATTGAAAGAAAAAGAAAAAATTCCGGTTGGCGCCAGGGCCCCACATGTCCCGCAACTTGCGGTAACGCGCGTCCTCTGGCTTTCCGATGACGCGATGGCGCAAAAGATACGTCCCAAGGCGAAATCCCCAGTAACCACCAGTGGCTCCGACGAGTGCGCGACGGGCCGGGTCACCCGCGCCTTCAAGGCCATAAAACGCGATCGCGGATCCGATGCCCAGAGCCCAAATGGCGTCGACGACACTGGCCTCGCGGTGTCGCGCCTGGTACAGCCAGCCCAGGAACATCGCGAGCCCCGCCATCGTCAGGACCGATTGCAACTGTATCGTCGTCGCGTCCGTCATCGGCAAAGGGGCTTCTTGAAATGCAGTTGGACGTCACCAATGGCGCGCTCGGTGAAACCACCTTCGCAGTAACAGAAGTAAAACTCCCACATCCGGATGAACTCTTCGCTGAGGCCGAGTTTCCGGACCATTCCGAGGTTGCCCGTGAACGCCGCGCGCCAGTGGCGCAGCGTCTCGACGTAGTGCGGGGTGAGGTCGTCCAGGTCCACAAGACGCAGGTCGGACGCGCGCGTCATGGCATAGACAATCGCTGTCACCGACGGGATGAAGCTGCCAGGGAAGATGTATTTCTGGATGAAGTCGACACTGCGCAGGGCCCGGTCATACTCCTGGTCCGCGATGGTGATGGCCTGGATGACCGCCTCACCGTCCGGCTTGAGCAGTGCGGAGCAAACGTTCATGTACTGGTCCAGATAACGCGCGCCGACGGCCTCGATCATCTCGATCGAGACCAGCTTGTCAAAAACCCCGCGCCGCGGGAGCATCCGGTAGTCTTCCTTGACGACCGTGATCTTGTCCTGCAGACCCGCCGCGCGGACGCGGTCATTCGCCAGTTTGAACTGCTCCTCGGAGATGGTCGTCGTTGTGACGCGGCAGCCATATTTGCCGGCCGCGTGCACCGCGAAACCACCCCAGCCGGTCCCGATCTCTACGACATGGTCGGATGGCTTCAGGCTCAACTTGCCACAGATGCGGTCGAGTTTCGCACGCGACGCGTCCGCCAGGGTCATGCCCGGGCGGTCAAAGACGGCTGCCGAGTACATCATCGTCTCATCAAGGAACGTCTTGAAAAACTCATTACCGAGGTCGTAATGCGCGACGATGTTTTGTTTGCTGCCGCCCTCGTTGTTGCGACGCAGCCAATGGGCAAGACGCCAAAATGGCATGGCAAGACGGGCAAAGGTTGAATCCAGTTGAGTAAGCAGGGCGCGGTTGGCGACAAAAACCCGGATCACCTGGACCAGATCGGGTGACGTCCACCAGCCTTTCATGTAGGCCTCGGCGGCGCCGATCGACCCGCGCGTCGTGACGTCCGCGTACATCCGCATGTCGGTGACCTTGATGAGAGCGACTGGATCGTCGCCCGCCTGTCCCACCTGTCCCGCCGCATTGCGCGAACCGAACTCGTGACGTCCGGTCGCGTCCTCGATCGTGAGGTAGCCGCGAGCGAGCCCGCGCAGCAAACGATGCACCATCGACTGCGACAAGGATCCCTTGACGGCAGAACCGCTCATCACGCTGCTTCCGTTTCCGCGTTCCAAGACAGCCACTCCCGCTGATGACAACAGATCTCGAAATTGTGGAGCACCGCACCAAAAAAGTCTAGGGAGTGCCGCATTTTCACAAGGTTTTTGAAGGATGCGTAAAGAATGGCGTCCGTTTCAGCCATAAAATCCCGGCCTGAAAATAAATCGCGCTGATCGCGATGGCTGTCATGAATGGATAAAAGCCCAATGCCTTCGCGAGACTCGACGAAGAAATTCGCCCGCGACGCAAGTCCAGCACCGACTCAAAGACCTTCACCCCTTCGCGCTCGTTCATCATGTACACATGCAGCGGCGAATGATCTTCCCCGCGCGGGGCGGAGAAAACCCACGTGTACTTCATGTCCATCGGAAAAAACGGCGAGACATGGAACTTCTTGTCGAACACAAACCGCCCGCGACCGTGTTCCGGCGTCCACGCGCCTTCCATCCCTGGCGTCCGGTCTGTCAGCACGTAACGATGGCGCTCGTCCCAGGGCGTGTTGTTGATCTCGGCAACGATGGCCTCGAGATGTTTGCCATCACGATCCCAACAGTAATAAAAAGTCACGGGATTGAAGCAATATCCAAAATAGGCCAGATGGGTCAGGATGGCCACGCGCCCCGCCGGTCGAAACCCCGCCTGCTTCTCGACTTCGTCCAGAACACATTCCTTGAGTGGCCTGTCCGCAGGCCCCAGATAATTCTTGCGCCGGAAAGACGCGAGATTGAATCTCTCGACAGACCACAAAAGGAAACGGTCGAAGACGCCGGGCAGTTCGTCCAGATCAAGGTACATCATGAACATGCGGTACGAGAATTCATGATGATGCGGCGCCAACCTGGCGTGGCGCACACGCCCGAAATAGACCGCGCTCGAAGTCCCGGCGCTGCCCGCGCGTGAGCCGATCATCACAGGCCCTTTCCGAATGCCTGCGCGACGGCGAGGCCGCTCTTGACCCCGTCCTCGTGGAACCCGAATCCCCAGTAGGCCCCGCAGAAATGTGTCCGCCCGCCGTTACCCGGCGCCGCGCTGATCTCGCCGTGGCGCAACTGGGCGCGGATGGATTCCACAGTATACGAGGGGTGGTGATAAAGGATCTTCTTGATCGCATGACGATCGTCAATGGCGTCGTCGCAATTCAAGCTGACGAGAAACGTCTCCCGCGCCGGCAACGTCTGCAGAATGTTCATGTTGTAGGTCACGGCCACGCGGTCGGCGCCGCGGTTGTCGTTTCTGATGTGATAATTCCAGCTGGCCCACGCCAGTTTCCGCCGCGGCATGACCCGTGTATCTGTATGCAGCACGGCGTCATTCGGCGCGTACGGGATCGCCCCCAGGATGTCACGCTCCGCAGGCGTCGCATCTCCCAGCATCGTCATGGCCTGGTCGCTGTGGCACGCCAGGATCACGTGATCGAATTTCTCGCGTTCCTGCCCACGGGCCTTGATCCATACGCCATCCCGGTCGCGCGTGACATTCTCGACGGGCAGGCGAAGCCGCACACCGCCCGCGAAAGGCCGCGTGATCTTGTCGATATATTTGAACGACCCGCCTTTGATGACGCGCCACTGCGGACGCTCGTTGACGCTCAGCATGCCATGATTTTTGAAGAACCGGACGAAATAACGCGCCGGGAAAATGTCTATCGCGCGTTCGCCCGACGACCAGATCGCGGCCCCCATCGGGACAATGTAATGACGCACGAACTGTTCCGAGTAATAGTGTTCCTTCAGATAATCACCAAGCGTCTGCCCGTCGTCTTCCGGGCGATCCAGAAGCGCCAATGACTCCTTGTTGAATCTCAGAATGTCGCGGATCATGCGGTGAAACGACGGGCGCAGGAGATTCCGCCTCTGCGCGAACAACGAATTGATCGAAGTGCCGTTGTATTCAAGGCCGCTTTTCTCGCATTTGACGCTGAAACTCATGTCGCTCGGCTGCGACTCAACGCCGATCTTCGTCATCAGCTTGATGAAATTGGGATAGGTCCAATCGTTGAAAACGATAAATCCCGTGTCGACATCGAGTCCGCCGTACTTCGGACCGACGTTGACCGTGTTGGTATGACCGCCGATGTAATCGGCCGCTTCAAATACCGTGATGTCGTGATCTGCCGCGAGGACATGCGCCGCGGTGAGCCCCGAAATCCCAGAGCCGATGACTGCGATCCTGTGGCCTGGCTTGTGGTATTGGTTAAAATTCTGTTCCGCTGCCGTCATGATCGTGACCCATCAGTGAGAGGCTCGTTGTCCCGCGCCAAGTGTTGCGCGAACACGATACCACAAAGCGCGACGTCATGCCGGGCTTTAATGTCTGGATCACTTCATTGAAAAACAGGATTTTCTCGCGTGATTTGCTGCGCGCTTTTTCAACAAAAACGGCCGTATGTTTCGGATTGCCTGTGGCCTTGTCGTAAAAATACCGGACTTCGGCCACCGGGGCCTCGATGACAAATCTGGGTTCTTCGAACCCGTGCCCAAACGGCTTCATCTCGTCCAGAAGGTCCGCGATCTCAAGGGACAGCAGCCCTGCCGGAATCCGACAATCAAAACCAAGGCGACTTTCCCACATCGCCGGGACCTTGTTGCGCGTCTCCGTCGCGAAATCGATCAACGCCGCGCGAATTTCCGCCTCGCGACTGACATCAAAAGTGAACCCGCCCGCCGCCGCATGCCCGCCGAACTTCTTGAACAGTTCCCCGCATGATGCCATCGCCGCCGTGACATTGAACCCGGGAATCGTCCGCGCCGATCCCTTGCACGTGCCACCTTCCCCGCGCTGGAACAACCACGTCGGACGCCAGAACTCCTCGGCGAGTTTACTCGCGGCGATACCGACAACTCCTGGATGCCAGTCGCCGCCCAGGAACAAAACCGGAGAACCGCTGCGGACAGCCTCTTTCGCCTGTTCCCGCGCCTCGTTCACAATGCCTGCCTGGATCACTTTGCGGCGCTCGTTGCACGTCCCCATGTGGTGAACGAGGTCCTCGGGATCCTCGTCGATAAAGGCCTTCACGACCAGTTCCGCGTGTTCCAGGCGCCCGACGGCATTGATCCTCGGCCCCAGGCGAAACCCGACATCTTTCTCGTCGCCATCTTCACTGACGGCGGCCGCCTCGCGCAGGCGTTTCAGGACCGGCCTCTGCGAACGCATGAGGGCGCGCACGCCGCTCCGCGCCAACGTGTGATTGACGCCATTCAGGGGCACGACATCGCAAATGGTCGCCATCCCGGTCAGGGCCAAGAGGTCCGTCCACACTGGATGATTGCCAGTCAGGTGCGGAAAATGCGCCGCCATCTTGCGCAGCAACACAAACGTGATCCCGCACCCGCAGAGTTCCTGGTACGCCGGATCTGGATGCTGCTTCGGGTTCAGGATCAGGCAGTCCGGCATCTTGGCCGGCTGGATCGTGTGGTGATCGGTGCAGATGAACGTCACGCCGCGCTCGCGGCACCAGGCGGCTTCCTCGTTCGCCGTAATCCCCGTGTCCATCGTGATGATGACGTCGGCCTTCTCGTTCTCGACGAGGTGCTTCACCGCGCCCAGGTTGACGCCGTACCCTTCGTTGAAGCGGCATGGGATGTACGGGATGAAATTCTTGTAACCCAAAGCCTGCAGAAACCAGATCCACGTCACGCAACTCATCGTCCCGTCGACGTCGTAGTCGGCATAAAGGGCGATCCGCTTGCCGGACTTGATGGCCGCGACGATGGCGTCAATTACCGGCAACAGGCCGTGGTCGCCATACTCAAGGCGCTCCACCGCCTCAAATTCGCGATTGGCCAGGATCACCCCGCGCAAATCCGCCAGGCTCGCCGGCACCACCCCCGACCGGGGCTCCCAATGCTGAAACTTTGATCCCATTCCGGGAATCTAAGCGGAGGGCAGTTCTTTGGCAAACGCAAACAACGTTCCGTCGATGCAAGCCTGAAATTTGACACAGGCTTGGCTGTGGAGCCATCTTGCGACGAGCAAAACGGCTCGTCGGGCTCAGTTGGCAGAGAGCGCGTTTGCCATGTCTCGAAATGAGTTTTCGAGTGGCGTTGGCTTCCACTCAAGCACGTCGAACGTGGCACGGTTGTCGAACGCAGTCTTGATGCCAAGGAACGGCACCATTCCGCGTGCCTCGCGATCAAACAAGCTCATCAAGCGGAGCATGAAGCTTGGCGCCTTGATGGACGGAACCTTGGTATAACCGGCGCTCTTGAGCACGCGAGCGACCTCGGACATTTCTACAGGTTCGGAGCTCGCGGCAATGAACCGCTTCCCCGCGGCACCAGCGGCGGTCAGGGCCTTGACATGAAGAAGTGCGACGTCACGAACGTCAATCATTCCCATCGCGACGTCTGGAATCATCGGCAACTTGCCCGCGATCATGTCAGCCATCAACGTCACGCTTTGGCCATCGATCCTGGCGCCAAGAGACGGGCCAAAAACGCCGCCCGGATTGATGACGACGAGCTCCATCGCGCCCCCCTCAACTGCTTTCCAGGCGGCTCGCTCTGCAAGAGTCTTGCTCTTGGAATAGGCCCCGATGTTGGCGTCAACGTCGGACCACGAATCTGGGCCATACTTGCCGCTCTTTTTGCCGGCGGCAACGGCCACCGTGGAAGACGTGAGAACCAGGCGCTTGACGCCAGCGCGACGAGCCGCCGCCACGACTCGCTTGGTCCCATCGACTGCCGGCACAATCAATTCGTTTTCGTCCCGGGGCTCTGCCAATGCGAACGGCGACGCCACGTGCATGACAAAACTGCAGCCTTTCATCGCTTCGTCCCACCCGGCGTCGGCGAGAAGGTCGGTTTCGACGAAACTCAGCCGGTCAACCGAGACCACCCTGGCAAGTGCCGACCTCGTTTCTTCGGCTTTGGCGCGAGATCGAATCGTTCCCACGACCCCATAGCCGTTCCGCAAAAGCTCCGCGGCACAATGCTGGCCGATGTAACCCGTAATTCCGGTCAAGAGTACGTTCTCGGCCATAAATCTCTCCTGGTCTGGGATCCTGATGTAATCACGAAACGCCTAAGTCGCCGATATATTTAATAAATATTAAACTGCTCTACTTGACTGCGCCTGCCACCTGTGACCCCCGTACAAGGAGGTTTTGACGCGCTGCCGTGCCCTCAAACCGGGATCGAATCCTTTCGATCCCAGGTTGGGCGCGTCAGGCGCAGTCAAGTAGAGCAGTTCATAAAGTTTACGGCGATCGCACCGACAAAACTCGGGTTGGAGTGATCGCTGCCCCACACCGGGACTTATTTCGTACTCACTAGTACGAAATAGTATTCGAAAGCTCCCGGCATTTGTCAAGCAACGCTACTGAAGGGCGACAATGCCTCAAAAGACCCAACATCCACGGCGCGGAAGACCGACAACCCTCGACCGTCCACGAACCGTCGCCATTGCGACTGATTGTTATTGGCGAGACGGCCTTCACGCGATGACTTTGACAGAGGTCTGCCGCCGTGCGGGTGTCTCCAAACCGAGCGTCTACCGGGAATTCGGCTGCGAGGATGGACTCATGCTGGCCGCAATCGAGCATTACAGGAACTTGGCGACGGTACCGCTGATGTCTTTGCTCGCAAGCGAGGCGCCATTTCTGGAAGTACTCGATCAACTCATCGCCTTTACAACGGACATTGGCGACCGGTCCGCAGGCTGTTTGCTCACCGCAATGCGGTATGCCCCGGGACGGCTTGGTCCTGCGACGCTCGCGAGAGTAAAAATCATCGAGAAAGATTTGTTGGACGCCTACGAATCTTGCTATCAAAGGGCCGTTTCGCTTGGCGAAGCCGATCCAAATATCCCCCCAAAACTTGCTGCTTGTTACATCGATATGCAGATGGGCGCGGTGCTTTTGCAAATGCCCATCGTCGCCAATCCGGCGCGACTGCGTCAGCAAATGCGGCTGGCCTTGAGAAGTCTGGTACGCACTTCTCATTGGGAAACGTTCGTGAGATGAACCGCGCCATCGGCCGCGTTGGCCATCATCACGGCGGTGGGAAGTCCTTTGACAAACCTGAAAATATGGTACCTTTAGCCCATGAGCGACATCGTGTGCCAATTCGTGACTCAGGCAGCGATTGAAATCCTGTCCGCGCGAACTGTCGTCCTGTTCGGGTCGCGCGCGCGAGGCGACGCCCGGGAGCGGTCCGATTACGACTTCGCGATCGATCCGGATCCGGCGAGGCGCCGCGAATGGGGACGATTCGCGGACCGCGTATCTGAACACGCGCCAACCCTGCTCCAGATTGACCTGGTCAACCTGATGGATGACCTCGACCCGGGATTTCGCGCGCGCATCAACCAGGAAGGCAAAGTCCTCCACGGGAAAGCACCATGACCCCAACCGACCGCACCAAAAAATGGCAAGACGGGCTCGCAAACTTCGCCCGCACGGTCTCAAATCTTGAAGTGTCTGTACAAACTCCGGTCCTCGAAAAAAGGGATTTGAGCGGCATCATCAAGGATTTCGAGCTGGCCTACGAACTGGCATGGAAGCAACTCCGGACCCTGTTGCAAATCAAAGGGCACCAGGCGGACGGCGCACGGGATATTTTCAAGAAGGCCTACCAGCTGGGCATCCTCCAGGACGAGTCGCTCTGGCTGAACATCATCGACGACCGGAACGCGACCGTTCACACCTACGACGAGAACAAGGCCCGTCAAATGGTCGATCGCATCAAGTCGAATTATTTCCCGGCATTCAAGAAACTGCTGGACGACATGCGCAGTCAAACCACGTGAACATCGGACCAGAAAGAAACCAACAGAAACACTAATGCGCGCGCGGATCTACCACATCTGTTTCCCGGACAGCTGGAAAGCCCAGCTGGGCGCAACTTCGTACGCCGATGCCAGCCTCGAAGCTGAAGGGTTCATCCACTGCTCCATGAAAGAGCAGCTGGACGCCACTTTGGGGCGATACTTCCGCGACGTTCCGGAACTTTTGATCCTTGAGATCCTGCCCTCGGCCGTGGCCCAGGACTTGCGGATGGAACCCGCCCCGCATTTGCAGGAACGATTCCCGCATATTTATGGCGCCGTTCCCAAGAGCGCGATCTTGAAAGTGTACCGTTTCGACTGGAAAAAAACCGCCCGCGAAATCATCGAGGAGTCAACGTGAACCAAACGCCCGTGGCATCTGGTCTTGTGACGCGCGAACCTCTGACGCACGAGCCTCTTATGAACGCCCTCGCGACCTATCGCCGCCTTTGGCTCGCCGAAATCTCCGACTTGCCGTCCGCACTGCGCCACAAATCTTACGATCCCGTCGAAGAACGTAAGATCGTCACGAAGTTCGACGCGTTTGTTGCCGCGACGCCTCGTTGCTTTGAACGTTCGCATGCGTCCGGCCACATCACGGGATCGGCGATCGTCGTCAGTGAGGATTTCAAGGAAGTCCTGCTCACACTACACGCGAAACTCGGCATGTGGCTGCAACTCGGCGGACACGCCGACGGGCATCATCTGGTCCACGAAGTCGCCGCGACGGAAGTTCAAGAAGAGTCCGGCCTGACGGATTTCAAGTTTTTTGACTGGACGCCGGCAGGCGTAAAAACCGGACCTGAAACCGGAGCCTCACGTGCCCTCACCCCGGCCTTTCCCGTGCCGTTTGATCTTGACGCCCACTGGATCCCGCCCAACCCGCGCGATCCGGGGCACTGGCACTACGATGTCCGGTATGTCGTCGTTGCCCCGCGCGACCAGAAAATCGCCATAACCGACGAGAGTCACGACCTTAAATGGTTCACCCTTGACGCCGCGCGCAAAGTCACCGCCGAACGCAGCATGCACCGCCAGTTCGACAAGGTTGAACGATTCGGCGCGCTGCGGTAAGCAGCCATCTCATGGAACGCGGAACCCACAAGTCGTTTGACATCGCCCGGGGAATGGCCGAGCTTGCCGCGGTATTGGCCCGGAAAGGCTCAGGGAAAGGCTCGAGTAAAGACTCAAGTAAAGGCTCAGGGAAAGGCTCTCCCAAGCCAACCGTCGCGACACCGGAGACGACATCAACCATGGATTTC